>Ga0315537_1000765_pt1 | contig 25580 bp, 19 predicted proteins | sample SalMarSW160270MG_FD_203091 | JGI IMG/M metagenome (GOLD analysis project Ga0315537, IMG submission 203091) | Salt marsh sediment microbial communities from the Plum Island Ecosystem LTER, Massachusetts, United States - Salt Marsh Sediment SW1602-70 ...
AAAAACGCAGTGGCATGCGCCGCCTGGATGTCGACCCGACAAGGGTGGAGATGGGCTGGATCTTGGACTTCTGTGCTCAGAGCCTCAGGAATATCGTCATAGGCCTCGGGGGTCGGATGGACGGCTTTACCATGCAGTCCAAGTTCGGTATCGCCGTGGGTTCAGAACTCATGGCCATGCTCTCCATTGTCACGGATCTGGCAGACCTGCGTAAGAGGATGGACAATATCACCATCGCCTTCGACAAAAAGGGTAATCCCGTCACCACCGGCGACCTCGAGGTGGGGGGCGCCATGACCGCCTGGATGCGTAACACCATCAACCCCACCCTGTGCAGTACGGTTGAGTACCAGCCCTGCATGGTGCACGCTGGCCCCTTTGCCAATATCGCCGTGGGTCAGTCATCCATCATCGGCGATCGCATCGCTCTGAAGATGTTTGACTATCACGTTACTGAGAGCGGATTCGCCGCTGATATCGGCTTCGAAAAGTTCTGGAACGTCAAGTGCCGCTTTAGCGGTCTCAAGCCGCACGTGTCGGTGCTCACCACCACCATCAGGGCCCTCAAGATGCATGGTGGCGGCCCCAAGGTGGTGGCTGGTCTGCCCCTGCCCGATTCCTACACCAAGGAAGACTTGGGGCTTCTGGAGAAAGGCCTGCCCAACATGCTGCACCACATCAACACCATCAGGGCGTCAGGCATGAACCCGGTGGTATGCATCAACGCCTTCCATACCGATACCAAAGACGAGATCGCTATGGTTCGCAAGGCAGCCGAGGGGGCCGGGGCACGCTGCGCGCTCAGCGAGCACTGGCTCAAGGGCGGGGATGGCGCCCTGGAGCTGGCCGATGCGGTGATGGACGCCTGTGAAGAGGAGAGCGAATTTAAGTTTCTGTATCCTCTGGAGATGAAACTGAGAGAGCGGGTGGATAAAATTGCCAAGGTGGTCTATGGGGCCGATGGCGTATCGTGGACCCCTGATGCAGAAGCCAAGGCCAAGATGCTCGAGGGCGACTCCCAATATGGGGATTACGCCACCATGATGGTGAAGACCCACCTGAGCCTTACCCACGACCCGACATTGAAGGGAGTCCCCAAGGGATGGAACCTGCCTGTTCGAGATGTACTGATTTATTCCGGGGCGAAGTTCCTCTGCCCGGTTGCCGGGACCATCAGCCTTATGCCCGGTACTTCTTCAAGTCCTGCCTTCCGCAAGGTCGATGTGGATGTAAAAACTGGATTAGTAAAAGGGCTTTTCTAAGTCCAAGAGCGCTAAGTCCTAAAAAGGCCAGGCATGATGCCTGGCCTTTTTTATCTCTGCTCGAAGTACGGTAACTAGAGTGGAGGGTTCTGTTTGCTTTGGTAAATAGGGTTTTAATAGAAATCGCTAATGGTTAAAGAGGTTAGTTAGCTTGGTTTGGGAATGTTTATACGTTGAAATATTTGAAATCATTATACTTTATTTGAGAGACAATTTCTTTGGTTCGTATTGTTCGATATAAGTGATCTTAACATACTATATCTAGTGCGTTTCTCGCAAGACCTCCTCTTTCAGTGGAAATCTTCCGCAGCTGAACTTCCCCTCAGGACAGTACCCCAGGCGTTCGCACTTTGCGCCACCGTTTTCAAAGACAGGAAGCAGCTTTCCCCGACATAGCTCCAACATCCGGTTCGCCAAGGCCCTGATCTCCCACTGGGCCCGCTGGCAGCACCGCTGGGAGAAGAAATGCAACAGCTCCCTACAGTTCATGGTGACCACGATCTTGCTCTCCCCGGCCTGGGGGAGGACGAATCGCGCATCCTCATGGGCTCGCTCTCCGGTCACGCCCTTTTCTTCGAAGCGTGCTAACAGATCCTGATAACTCCGTTGGATCTCATTCATGCACCGTTCAAACTCCGCTCGCATGGCTTCATCATCGGCAATGGAAGGGGGGATAACGTAGCCGAAATTCTTCATATCCACGTACCGCTGGCTCTGCTGGGAGTACGAGGCCACCCGATATCTCACCAGCTGATGTGTCAGGGCCCGGGAGACCCCTTCAACGGCAAAGGTAAACTTTACATGTTCCAGGGGACTGTCGTGGCCGGAACGCATCATCTCCCTGATAAAGGCGGCTCGCCGTTTCTCGCTCCCGTCTTCCTCCCACATATCGCCCGCCCACTGGGATGAGTAACACTGCCGGTAGGCCACATAGAGTAGGGTGAGGGGATCTTTGCTCATCTCCAAGAGTTTTACCTGTAATGTGACCGGAGGCATCCAAATTCCTTTCGGGTCCCATCTTAACGCAATGAGGGGGCCGCTGCCAAGGTCTTTGTTCGGATTGACCAAGGAAGGTTGTAGGTGATTGCGAAATACTTCAGTCCCTTAGGGATTGCATACCGCTCACACTATGTGTATCCTGAGCTACTATGAATCGTGTCGTGGTGACGGGGGTCGGGGTCCTCAGCCCCATCGGGATCGGCAAGGAGGAGTTCTGGCAGGGCTGTGTTGAGGGTCGATCCGGTATCAAACCCATCACGGGCTTTGAGGTGGGCCACCTCCGTTCGAAACTGGGGCATCAGGTGGAGGACCCCGATTATAAGCGCTATATCAAACCGGCCAATCTGCGCCGTATGGACCGAATCAGCCGGATGGTGACGGCCACAGTAAAGCTCGCTATGCAAGACGCGGGCCTGGAGATGTCCGCAGAAGATCCTGAGCAAGTGGGGATCATGATCGGGACAGGGCTGGGTAGCTCCAAAACGGTAGACCTCTTCTTTCGTGACCTGGTACACAATGGACCCCAGGAGGTGGCACCGCTCCTGTTTCAGACCTCGGTCCCGAACGCTATCTGCAGCCATGCCTCCATTGAGTTTGGGATAACCGGTATCAATACCACCTTCTCCCACAAAGAGGCCTCAGCGGAAAGCGCTATTGTCCACGCCTTCGAGGCCCTGCGCCTCGGCAAGGCCGAGGTCATCTTTGCCGGCGGGGGTGATGAAATCAGCGAACCCCTGTATAACGTATACGCCACCTTGGGGAGCCTCTCCCCTCAGAGGCCTCCCTATTCGGAGGGGATGCGCCCCTTTGACCGTACGAGAAACGGGATCGTCCTCGGGGAAGGAAGCGGTGTTTTGGTCATGGAGGCCTTCGACCATGCACGCAGCCGCGAGGCACCCCTCTATGCAGAAATGGTGGGGTATGGCATGGTGGGGTGTAACGATGGCGTCTGGAGCTACGACAGAGACGGCTCCTCTATGGCCAGGGCGATGTCGCAGGCAACAGGAGGACTCCCGCAGGTGGATTATATCTGCGCCGCTGCCAACTCCACCCAAGCCTTGGACCTGGTCGAGACAAGGGCTATCAGAGAGGCCTTTGGGAAGAGGGCAGACGCGATAGCCATCAACGCCGTCAAGTCGATGATTGGTGAATTCGACGCCTCAGGGGGAATCAAGGCGTGTGCAGCGGTCCTGAGCATCCAAGAGGGGATCGTCCCTCCCACTATCAACTACCGCGAACCAGACCCCGCGTGCGACCTGGACTATACGACCACAGGGGCGCTCAGTAAAAAAATTGAGTCTGCCCTCCTCAACGGTTTTGCCAACGGTGGGGCCAATATCTCCATCCTCTTCAAGCGGCTCTCCTAAGAACTGTCTCTTTTCAATAAACAGCTACTCTCATCTGATTGCTATGCTACACAACTATCTTTTCTCCCAGGAATGAAAAGAAGCCCAGAGGGGAGCTGTTGGTTTCGGTTGTGGCTTCTTTCCATAAAATATATCATCCATCACATTAAAGAGACGTCGCGCGAGTTTATTTCTCGTAATAATCTCCATGATAAGCTTGTGGGGTAATGCCCTCGCATGACTCCATGGGCACACCCGCATACAAATGTTGCAATCTGTCCCAATATTCCCCCAATAATCAAAGCATGTCTCATCATGCAACTTCCAGCGTAGTGTTCCATTGATCTCTTGCTGATCATCCAACGGAATAGATCTGGAGGGGCAGCAGACAGCGCACTTCTTACAGATCGTGCAGAAATCCTCAACGCCAATATCTATCGGCTTATCAACTACGAGGGGCAAGTCCGTGGTCACCGCGCTGAGCCTTCCCCGTGGGCCAAATTCTTTTGTCATCACATATCCAAGTCGACCGCATTCCCCTAAACCCGCATCCACTGCCAATGGCACAAGCATGGCATCATAATGACGGAGGAAATTTGCTGTAGCTGAATACCCGAGGTTGGCGATGAAGGCCGCGAGCTGATCTGCGATAACGGCCCCCTTTGCATAGTTCTTCATACTTTCAATAGTGGTAGGGGTGTGGGGTGCAGAGCCGACCATTTCAAAGGACATCTCCTCGGCACAGACAACCGCATAGGTATGACTGAGCCTAATCTCCTTCCCCCAGTCCTCCCAATTCTCGTGGAATATCTCTCCCCGGTGAGAATAGAGCCAGAGAGGGTTGATCTCTGTTATCCCCACCAGATCGGCCCCCAGGTATCGAGCATAACCCTTCACTCTCTCTGTCGCCTCCTCCGGGCTGAGGTTGACCTGTGTGCCCTGCAATTGAACATGGGCCTGAGGGCTCACCTTCTCAGGAGTTGAAAGATACAAGGACATGGAGAGGGATGCCAGGGTAGCGGAAGCATTTGCCGCGCTATGGGGCCTATCGATGATGCCGAGGTCCCCAATGGGCCCTCCCTTTTTCCTTCTCTTTGCATCGAATGCCTCGTGTTCGGGATGTTCCTGGTAATACGCCCTATACTGTTCTGAACCGGGTCGCAGGGTTCGATTCCTCGCAAAGACCTGGTCTCTTTCATCGAATCGCCTTACGTCTCCGACAATCAATCCCTTCGTCCCTTCAAGTGCCTTTTTGTTCGGCGCAGTACGCCTCAAGAAAAGAAAAGCAACAACAGCACCAAGAAAAAATCCTATGATAAGAATCGCAAGGCCCGTGTCTGTCTCAAAAAAATCGATACGCACGAGATACAGAAAGGCGATCAGCACACACAGCATGCCGAAGCATTGCAATCCAGCGAAAAGGGTGGCCCGTTTTTCTTTTTCCCACATACACGAAATAAAGAAACCCAACCCAATACATGCCTGCACTACCAAAACGAGGGCTGCCAATACAATCAAGATAGTAACAATCATGGGATCTCCTCCCTTACTGATGAGAGAATATGTGAGGGTCAACACCCTGAGAGGGCATCGACCACACTATTCATATCGGGAATGCTGACGTTCTTAAAATAGAATTGCATAATTCGATGAGCACCCGTTTCTCTAAAACATAAGTATATAAACTCATCGTATACAACAAGAAAGAAATGAGCAAAGCGACCTCGTCATATGCTCACAAGCTCATACTCCCTTCTTCCTAAACCCATCTCCTCAGCATGTGCCAACTGGACCTCCCAGTCCACCTCCCGGTGCACGGCCCGGAATTTGTCCGCCCCCGGGGGCAGATCCTGTGTATAGGGAGAAATCACGCTGCCGGGCTGGGCATTCACCAGATCGACGGATGCCTGATCAATAGCCACCGGATCATCCGATGAGAGGATACCCACATCCCCTACGATAGGGGCATCGCTGTACCCGTAGCAATCGCAATAGGGGCTCACCTGGGTGATGAAGCTCACAAAGGCGACCCGTTCCCCCTTGTTTTTCAACGCCCCTACTGCGTACTCCACCATCTTTCGCTGGAACGCCGGGGAGGCTTCATTCCAGCGAATCTGGATTGCCCCCTCCGGGCAGATCGCAATGCACTCCCCGCATTCCACGCACTTGTCGGGGTTGATAAAGGCCTTTCCATCCCGCATCTCGGGGGCCCCATAGGTGCACCATTCGATACAGGCCCCACACCCCACGCACGCTTTTCTCTTCACCTTAGGACCGAGTGTGGAGTGCTGATTCAGCTTCCCCTCCCGGCTCGCGCACCCCATCCCGACGTTCTTTAGGGCCCCGCCGAAGCCAGTAAGTTCGTGCCCCTTAAAGTGTGTCACCCCGATGAATGAATCAGCATAATAGATCGCATGGGCAATGCTTACCTCCTGAAAGGCCTTCCCCTCGATCGGCACCCGCACAAAGGCGTTCCCCAAAAGGCCATCGGCGATAATAATGGGGGCACCGACTACGGAGAAGGCAAAACCGTGCTCTTCCGCCGTGGTGAGGTGCGACACGGCATTGGACCTGGTACCACCGTAGAGGGTGCAGGTATCGGTGAGGAAGGGCCTGCCCCCCAGCTCTTTCACCCGGTCGACGATGCTGCGCAGGAAGACGGGCCTGACATAGGCGGTGTTCCCGCGCTCGCCGAAATGGAGTTTGATGGCCACAGTCCCCTTCGCCTTAATCCGCTTGGAGAGCTCCACCTTGTCCAATAACTCCCCTACTTTGTCCAACAGGTTTCTGGTGTGCGTGGTCCGCAGGTCAGCGAAATAGACCTTACTTACCATGTTTATGCCTCGCTCAAATGTGAATAAATCTCCTGCAGGACCTTATCAGCCCCCTGGGCCAGTAGGTCTTCGGCCAAGCGCTCCCCCACTGTCTCGGGGTCATCCCCCTGGGCCTCGGCGCGGAAGAAGCGCGATCCGTCAAGATGAGCCACCATCCCGCGTAAGAGAAGCTCCCCTGCGCGTATTTCACCATAGGCAGCAATGGGAACCTGGCACCCACCCTCCAGCCGGCGCAAAAAGGCCCGCTCCCCTTCCACTGCCATGGCGCTGTCGGGGTGGTTCAGAAAGGCGATCAACTCGTTGACCGCCCCCTCTTGAAGACACTCAATCCCCAGGGCACCTTGGCCGACAGCCGGAAGCATCACATCGGGAGGGAGGTATTCAGTGACCCGATCCTCCAACCCCATCCTGCGAACCCCCGCAGCAGCCAGTATTACTGCGTCGAGGTCCCCGGTCTTCAACTTCCTAATCCTGGTATCCAAGTTGCCCCGCAGGGGGATAATCTTCCACTGCGGGTTGACCCCCAGAAGCTGGGCCCCCCTCCTGAGTGAAGAGGTCCCCATCCGGGCCCCGGGGGGAAATGCCTGCAGCCTCAGTCCATCCCTTGAGACCAGGACATCACGGGGGTCCTCCCGCTCAGTAATGGCCCTCAGGTGCAGGCCTGCTGGAAGCTCGGTGGGCACATCCTTCATGCTGTGCACCGCCAGGTCTATCTCCTTGCGCAGGAGGGCCTCCTCGATCTCCTTGACAAAAAGCCCCTTCCCCCCCACCGTGGCCAGGGGGACATCGGTAATCTTGTCACCGTTAGTCTTGATCCTGACCACCTCTATCTGGATGCCCGGATGGTGCTCGGCGATCCGCTCCCGCACCCATACGGTTTGCCGAAGGGCGAGCTTGCTCCCTCTCGTGCCGATTCTGATCCGTTTCACAGAATTGGCGAAAAGAACTGTCATCTCTTACTCCGCTTAACTAGTAGTATAATCTCAATTTTCTAAAAAATCACAAGATTCCCTTTTTGTCAAAGAGAAACAAGAAAGGGAACGTCTTTTGATCCAATGAGCGGACGGCGGATAGTCTCTTCGACTCCTATACTGGCCGCTCACCTTCGATCCTCCTCACCAATTCTTCAGGACCAAAGGGGAGAGGAAAAAAGAGGATGTGTTCTAGTTTTTTAATCCTTTCTCTAAATTCATCTAAGCGCTCCAATTCCTTTCCTGTCACCCCGTGTCTCTGAATAAAATCTTCAAACCGCTCATTGAGGTCCACGATCGTTGTCTCCATCACCCGTTTATCCGCATAATTGACCACCGCTACCTCGGAAATCCTCATCTCCTCATCGGGAAAATGGACGTGATGGCGAACGATATCAGCCACCCTATCAAACCCCTTCTCTTTGAGCCACGTTCCCCCCACGCTGGTGTGATCGTCACCCGTCTCGATGCTGTGGATCCTCGCAATATCGTGCAGGAGGGCCCCGACCTCGACCAAGGAAAGCTCCAGGGCGTAACCGACCTTATTGAGTTCACTGGCAAGAAAGCAGGCCACCTCAGCAACCTTCTTGCTGTGAGCGATTATATGGTGGGGGACACGGAATTCCTGTAGAAGTTCCGCAGTCTGCTCTGGGGTAATTTCACCCTTTGTGTCCGGTAGTTCATGAGAACATTTCATTCCCGACACACCTCCACTCCTCATAGATACATAGAGGCCTCTCATCATATTGTCAAGCTATTTACAAGAATTGTGAAAAATACAGTTCCTTCACTCTCTCCTCGCCTTTTAATCCCGCTTCTGATAATATCCTGAGAGGAGCTTAGGTGTAACAATGACGACACGAATACGATTAGAGCTCATCACCCCGGCGGCAGAGGATAACGCCCCCATCCCCAATCTCTCCCTCGCGACGGTGGCCGCCCTCACCCCGCCCGAGGTGGAGGTCTCCTTCAGCGACGACCTCATCAACCCCATAGACCTGAATGGCGACCTGAAGGAAGTGGATCTGGTAGGGATTTCCTGTTCCACCAAAACCGCCCTTCGATCCTACCAGATCGCCCAAGCCTATCGTGAGCGAGGGATCCCTGTAGTCATGGGTGGTATCCACCCCACAGCCCTCCCAGATGAGGCCCTGGAACACTGCGATGCCGTGGTGGTAGGGGAGGCAGAGGAAAGCTGGCCCCGCCTGATCGGTGACTTCCGCAGAGGAAACCTAGAGAGAATATATCAGCAGAGGGATTTTACCCCCCCAGAAGAAATTCCTTTGGCCCGTCGCGAGATCTACCGTGCCAAAGACTATTTCCCCATAGATTCCTTGCAGGCCACCAGGGGTTGCCCCTATTTATGCGACTTCTGCTCGGTGAGGAGATTCTTCGGCGGGACCTATCGCTACCGTCCCATCGAGAACGTCATAGTCGAGGCCCGCTCCCTGCGACATAAAGTGATTATGTTCGCCGATGACAATATCGTTGGTCACCCCCGCTACTCTCAGCAGCTACTCGAGGCCCTCATCCCTCTGCGCAAGTGGTGGATCGGGCAGGCCTCCCTGGCCGGCCTGGAGGATGAGGCGCAGATCAAGCTCTTGGCGAAAAGCGGCTGCAAGGGGGTGCTCATCGGCTTCGAATCTATGTCCGAGGACAATATCCGAGCGTCGCGGAAGCATCAGAATCGGCCAGCTGATTACTTGTCGATAATCCGCAACCTGCATCGTCACGGGATCGCGATCTGGGCCTCCTTTATGTTTGGTTTTGACCACGATGACAAGGGGATCTTTGAACAGACGGTGCGTTTCGCTATCGAGGCCAAGTTCTTCTCGGTGAACTTTCCCATCCTCACCCCCTACCCCGGCACCGCCCTCTACGAACGACTCAAGGAGGAGGGGAGGTTGACCGAGGAGCGATGGTGGCTCTTAGAGAATCAGGGGGACCGCGCCCCTCACTTCCACCCTCGCGGGATGACCCGTGAGGAGCTCAGGGAGGGATGGGAATGGACCTGGCGGGAGTTTTACTCCTACACCTCCATACTCCAGAGATTTCAGTGGGAGTTTCGCCCCACCCTCGTCAATAAGGCCATCTACTTTCCCTTCAATTTCTTTCAACGCCGCTTCGTCCATAAAAAGATCCTCGGGGGTGAAAAGCTTGGGTGGACCAAGCTTCCATGGAAGCGTAGGAGGTTTCAATAATCAACCATTTTGACACGTCAGGATAGCAGGGCAAAAATCACACTAAAAGCGAAGATTTTCTCAATTCCCCAAATTAGGATACAAACAAGGAGGAACCCAATGATACAGAAAAAATCATATGTGAGATTAATTCTCGTAAGCTTTGTTGTTCTCGCGGTATTCGTTTTAACCGGTTGCTTTGAGGGGTATGTCGGTTCAGAAGGGGAGGTACTCAAACAATATCTGCCGCCTGAAAAATTACAAGCGTTAGTTGCAAACCCAGATGATTCCATTTGGATCATAGATGTCCGCCCCGCTTCTGCATATCAGAAGGGTCATATCCCAACTGCCCGGTCATTCCCTTCCTCTGGGATACTCTCCCGTCTGAATGAGATACCGAAGGAGATATATCTCATTGTATATTGTGAGACAGGTGGTCGCGCCCAAGGGGTTATTAAGAAATTGGAAAAAGAAGGGTACACGCGGCTCATGAATTGGGGAGGTATATCACGATGGCCGTATGAAAAGGTTGGAGGGCCAGAATAACATCACGTGGGCATTAGCGATTGGATAGTCACCATTTATTGCATCCTCTTTTGTTTGGCATGGTGTGCCTCCTTTCTCATAGTACTTCTCTTCCGCAGGATTCGCATATTTGAAAAGGCGGATCCTCCCCTCCCGGGGGAATGGCCTCGGCTCAGCGTCGTCATCGCCACGTGCAACGATGCCGACACCATTGAAGAAGCCGTTGATACCCTCCTCCACCAGGATTATCCCGATCTCGAGATCGTTGTGGTCAATGACCGATCAACCGATGGGACCGGGGCTCTGATTGAAAAGATTGCCCGCAAGGACTCCCGTGTCCGAACGGCGCATATCAAACACCTCCCCACTGGATGGCTCGGCAAGGTGCACGCCCTGCACGTCGGCACACAGAAGACAAGCGGCGAGTGGATCCTCTACACCGACGCCGATGTCTATTTCAAACAAGGTGCCTTGCGTAAGGCCATCGCCTTCGTCCGTGCAGACCACAGCGACCACCTCGCCCTCATGCCGGTGCCCCGTGCCCCATCCTTTTGGTTGGGGGTGGTCTTGCAGGCCGTTGGGGGTGTCTTTGTACTGGCCACCAGGGCCGCGCACATCGGCAAACCCGGTACAAAGGCCTTTGTCGGTGCCGGGGCCTTCAACCTCGTCAGAAAAGCAGCCCTCGATCGAACCGAAGGATTCGCCTGGCTTCGCATGGAGGTCGTCGATGATGTGGGCTTGGGTTTGCTGCTGCAGCGCTCAGGGGCCGTGAGCAGTTTTGCCATCACCCTGCAGGACGTCTCATTTACCTGGTACCCGACACTGCGAGCTATGTTTAAGGGTCTGGAAAAGAATTTCTTTGGTGTGTTAGCCTTCTATAGCATCCCGAGGATGATTGGTATCGTCGTGCTGGCGTGGGCGTACGCCCTCGCACCCCTCGTCGCCATCCTCTATTCCCTGAAGATCCCCTTTCTGCTCATCATGGGGCTGATCGCTTACCTCTTTTTAATCGCCGGTGCTGTTGGGGTGAAGGTCATGTTCAAGCAGAAGCTGCTCCCCTTGCTTTTGGTGCAAGTCGGACACATATTGATCTCCCTCATGCTCCTGCGCTCGGGGATTATGTGTATGCTGCGGGGGGGGATCACCTGGCGGGGGACGTGGTACCCCATTGATGAACTTCGCGCCGGACACAAAGTAAAAGTATAGCTCGTCAAATCAAGCACAACGTGAAGTCCAATGACTCTGTATTCTGATGATGCTTGACTTCCCAGAGGGGGGTGTGTTAGCAATGGAAGACTGTATGTGAGGAGGGTAAAAACATTGAAACGGAATATTTTTTTGGTCTTTCTCTTTCCTCTCCTGATATGGGGGTGTTCAGGAGGCGGTGGCGAGCTCAAGGGGCTCCTCCCTTCCTCCGCAGATGTGCCGGGGATCACGAAGGGGGGGAGACCTCGTATTTATACGGATACGAAGCTCTTCGATTACATGAACGGAGGGGCGGAGCTCTATTACGAATACGGCTTTGTGCAGGTGTGCGTGCAGCGCTATCAGACCCCCCCCGGAGAGGTCACCGTCGAGATCTATCAGATGGATCTGCCGGCCAATGCCTACGGGATCTACACCTTTGACACCAAGGGGGAGCACCCTTCCATAGGACAGGATGCGACCTATGAACAGGGGCTGCTGGGCTTTTGGAAGGGGAGTTACTTCGTGCGGGTCTTCTCCGAGAACGAGGAGCTCAAGGAGACCATCCTGGTCCTCGGGGGGGCCATCGCCCAGAAGATCACCGAGGAGGGGGAGCGGCCCGATATCGTGGCCTCCGTCCCCTCATTTTGGGTGGTAAGGGATTCTCTCCTCTACTTCCGGGGGATGATCGCCCTGAACAACAGCTACTTCCTCTCCCACGAGAACGTCCTCTCCCTGGGCGAAGGGTGCGAAGGAATCACCTTGCAATATGCACCGGAGACTCAACCCTTCAGGGTCATCATGGTGCGCTATCCGGACCGTCCCCAGGCTGAGGCAGCCTTTCAATCCCTCCAGGCATCCGGGGTCATCAAAGAGGGCACTTTCAAAGAAGGGCTCTTTCTGGGTAAGAGCAGGAAGGGATATGGCGGGGCAACCGTGGCGGGTGACCTCCTAATCTTGGTCCTCGATGGAGCAACGCTCCAGAGCGTAACGAGGGCCCTGAGGTCACTGCCGGCGACAGGGGGTGAAGGATGAAGCGTGTGGTCATTGGTATCGTGCTGGGTGCAGCAGCTGGTGTGATCGGTATCATAGTTTTTGAACTCACAGATCAACAGATCTGGGGGTGGCTGACCACCGCGGTCCTCCTCGGTATTGCCTCTCAGCTCCCCCGCCCTGCCGCCGCAAGGAGGTGGCTCTGGTTTGGGGTGTTAGGGGGAGGCATCATCGTGGTCAATTGGGCCTTGAGCAAATTGATACTATATTATCCCATCTGGATCGCCTGGCCTCTTCTAGGGGGGGCCTTTGGCGTTATCTGTGCCCGCAGCGGGTTAGGGAGACGGATCACTGGGGGCGCTATCGGACTCCTGGCCAGTACCTTAGGGATGGGGATACTCCCTCTGATCACCCTCATCCTCTTGCCGTTACTTGGGCTCCCCACCACTTTTGACTATGATATAGACGTACTCGGTTTGCTGGTGACCGGTGTCTTTGTCGGAGGGACGATGGCCTGGGTAAGGGGAAATGAGGGAAAAATGCGCGAAAAAGGAGTCAATGCTCGTGAAAAAAAGAGATAACGGGGAGATATCCCGCCGTGATTTTATCAAATATGCCGTCGGTGGCGCAGCAATCCTGTCGACCTGGGGCACGGGGTGTTTCAGGGGGGCGCAAGGGGCTCGATCAGGTATCCCCAACCCCTATGTAGTGGAGGGCAAACCCTTGGTAGTCTCTGTCCAGGGGAAGGACCCGGAGCGCATGCTCCGAGCCGCCCTGGAGGCCCTGGGTGGCCTCAACCCCCTGGTGGGGGGTGGGGCAGAGGCCCTCATCAAACCCAATTTTATCTTCCGCCAACCCTACCCCATCACCACCGATCCGGAGATGATATTTCTGATGGCCCGCCTCCTGCGGGAGGAAGGGGCTTCAGGGGTGGAGGTCTTCGACGCCCCGGGGACCTATCTCTTGGGTACTGAGCGGGAGACTTTCAACTTCAATGACATCACCCGCAGGGGGAAGGAGCAGGGGATCGCTGTCACCATCGGTGACGCGGGTCGGCGGCGGGAATACGTCAAGACCAGGAAAGATGGCTGGCGAGCCTACCCTGAGATCATCGTGCATAAGAAGATCCATCAAGCCCCAATCATCATCAACATGCCCTGTTTGAAGAGGCATCATACCTCCTTTCTCACCTGTGCCCTGAAAAACCAGTTTGGAGCAATCTATGGGGCCCAGCGCTGGGACTCCCACATCCGGGGAGAAGGCATACAAAAGGGGATAAAGGGGGCTGACGAGCGTACTAAGGCCGCTTTCCGCGATGAGACCCACTTCATGACCGCTCTGGCCGAGTTCGCCGATGCGGTGCGCCCTGAGCTCTCCATCGTGGATGCCAGGGCCATCCTCACCAAGGGGGGTCCCACCAAGGGAAAGGGAGAAGTCAAACAGGGGATCAACCGATTTATCCTGAGCGGAGACATGGTGGCCTTAGACACCTATTGCTCGCACATCATGGAGGAACACGACGAGACCTACTTCACCGACATGATCGTCCCCTACCTGCGCGTGGCCGCGCGTCTGGGGGTGGGAACCATGGACCTGAACAAGGCGAAGGTCATTGAGCTTACGGCGTGAGCTGATTGACGCTCATCACCCCTCAACTCATACATCTCTTCAAGGCCCCGCGAACAACTCGTTTAAACCCTTTAAGGTTCTCTCTCGAGCAATCTAATTCGGTGCGCAGTGCCCTGGGACCCAGACTCCATTGGGTCTATGATGGCCCGAGACCCAGTGCTGACCTGGTGGACAGCGCCCATGCCGCGCGCGGGGGGCACAGGAGAGAACGAGAGCACCGATTAAGACTATGAGCAACAAGACGACAATGCATTTGGTAACTCTGGACATGGTTAACATCCTAAAATAACTATCGCCCATTGAAGCCTGAACTTCGGATTTCACCTCTTTCTTTTTACCCGTCTTCGAATCCCTCTAAGTTACGAAGAATATAAATTTATTTCCTCTCCCCAGGGGGGAGAGGATTACAGTGAGGGGGAATCATTTGATAGCATATCCACCCTCACCTGCCGCCTTTCCCGCTTCGGGATCCCGTAATCCTTATCTCTATATTGAAGAGCGGGAGCGGCATCCCGCATTCTCTGATTTGTGCAAAGCGGAGCGGTACCACCCCTCTCCCGCCAGCGGGAGAGGGAGTAGATGGCATTTTCATCGTTCGTAATGGCGGTGCCGTCATGGGAATTACTTCGTAATCTTCTCTATCACATACCACTCATCCGCTGAATCCGATGCCGTGTCCACCACGAGGTGGACTATGGAGAGGTTAGGGAACCTGGCCTTGACCTCTTCGAGGGCAACGGGTTCGAATCTCTCCTTATTATTAAAATATGCCTGTGGGGTCAAGGCATTGGATTCATAATTATCCTTTGTCCTTTTGGAGATCTTGTTCAGAGAATATTCCTCGGGGCACTGGGTCTGCTGGATTATAAAGGTCTTATTGTTTCGTGCAGCTACCTCCGCAGCCCGCATCCTGAGTTTCTGATTGATAAAGGTGGCATCCATAATGACCCCTTTCCCTTCGGAGGCGAGATCATTTGCCCTTGAGAACATCCGGTCATAGACCATCTTTCGCTTGTCCATATTCGCGGCCACCTTTTCATCGAAGATATCCTCCCCCTTGAGCACCTCTTGACGAATGATATCCGTACGCAGCATCTCATACCCCTTGAGCCGCGCAACAACCTCCATGGTCTCGGTCTTATTGGTGGCGGGAAGCCCGCACGCGATCAGGATTGCATCATCATCCATCTCCTTTGCAACAAACTCCTTAAACGGTATCCTCATCGTGTAGCTCCTTGCAGATGTGAATTGAGCATTTTTGTATCGCTCACAAATTGCTCCCCCACATAATCGGGGATATCCACTTCCCCCATGAGCACGGGGTCCTGATGGCAGTCCGAACCCCCGGAGACCATGAGCCCCATCTTTTGAGCAAAGGCCTGGTATGCCTCCGTGGTCTCCTTGTCATGGCGTGAGTGCCAGCACTCCACCCCGTCGATATATGCCATCATGGTGTCTTGGATAATCTGAAATTGCTCCTGCAATGAGGGGGTCAGATGTATCAAAGAAGTACCGTTTGGGTCGTCGGGGTGGGCAAGCACAACCTTTCCTCCGGCTCCACGGATGAGCTCGGATGCCTCCTTGAGACTCACCGGCATCTTGGGCACATCGCACTGGACCAGATAGCGGTCAAAGGCCTCCTGCTTGGTGGCCACAATGTCCCTTTTGATCAGGTAATCGGCGATGTGGGGCCTGCCAAGGGCCCCATCAACCGTCGCCTCGATCGCTTCAAGGTCCGCAGAGGTAAATTCCTCCAGCCCTTCTTTGACGAATTCGCGATTGAGATTCTCCAGGATCTGCTCCGCCCGTTGCTTCCGGTAATTCCTGAGGGTTTCGAGTTTCTCAACGAGAGGCGGATAGTGGATATCGTACTGATATCCGAGCACATCGAGGGAGACGGGCCTTCCCCCCTTGTAATCCGGGTGAGAGAAGGTCACGTTCATTTCCACGCCGGTAAGATACGCGATACCGTAGGATCGGGCCAGCTCACGTGCCTGTTCTTGCGCATGGATGGAGTCGTGGTCAGTAATCGAGATCAGATCGATCCCCCGTTTGTGCGCCTCAGCAAAGATAGCCTCCAGGGACCAACGCCCGTCTGAACCGTCTTTTGAGTGTATGTGAAGGTCTATCTTCATTGCCTAATGTATTACTCTTTGGTCTCTTAAAGCATATAAACCCAGTTTATTCCCGTCAAGGTGTATCATCTCTAGATATTCCCCTTCACATATGCAAGTGCCAGGTCATAGTATTGTTTTGCTCGCTGAAAACCTTCCTCTTTTGTTCGCTCATCAAGCCCGGCGTCATCGAGCATAAATGAGGTCACCTTGGCCCTTACATAGGCCCGGTATACTTTGTAGAACGGTAGGACCTTCGCCAGGGTGGTATCGCCTGATGCCTCGGTGTAGGCATGAACAAAGGTCTTCGCGAGGTCAGGATGGTCGTTAAAATCCAAGTCCATGGCGAGAAACGCCACGTCTGAGGCCACATCGCCAAAGCGAAACCGTTCATTGAACTCGATGCAGTCGAAGATGTATATCTTCTCCCCTTCCACGCAGATGTGCTGTAGGTGCAAATCGCCATGGCAGTCTTTGATAAAACCCTGAGCCACCCGTTGCTCGAATAAAGCTCTCTTCTTCTTCATAAAAGAGAGACTCCATGACTCGATAGCATCAAACTGTTCATGTGTAATGGGACCACTGATATATTTCTTGGTCTGCTCGAAGTTTTCCACTATATTGATGGAGATGACATCCAAGCTGCCGAAGGCCTGGGCTTTCTCATCACTGGGTATGGCTGCATAGGCTTTGGCAAGGTGCCTCCCGATGCGCTGCATTGTTTCAGAACCCACCTTTCCTGCCTCCAGGAGCCGGTAGAGCATGTGATCCTCATTGATACGCCTCATCGTGACAGCATATTCCACCACTCTTGTATCATCTCCCACGCGGAAGGCATTACCAACACGGGAGATGGGAACTGCTTTTAAATAAACTTCCGGAGAGAATCGTTTGTTCAGCCTGATCTCCTCCTGGCAAAAATGGCGTCTTTTCTCCAAGGTGGTGAAATCCAGGAATCCAAAGTTCACCGGCTTTTTGACCTTATAGACCACCTCTCCGGTGAGGAAGAGGTATGAAATATGGGTTTGGATGAGCTCCACCTCCTTCGGGTTATGGGGATAGAAGGCAGGATCAAGCATCGCCTGTATCAGGGGGGGGAATTCCGCCATGATCATACTTTCTCATACTCGTAGGGGTCTTCGACCATTACTATATCTTTTCATAGGGATCTTCGATCATTCTTATACTTTCTCGTAGGGGTCGAAGAGCTTTTTGTATTCATCAAGGGCAAAGCGGTCGGTCATACCGGCGATGTAATCGCAGACCATCCTCGGTACGGGCTCCTCATCCACGCGCCGCCGATACCCCTCGGGAACCAAGGTGGGGGTCTCCACGTAGGCCGTGAAGAGCTCGGTGATGAACCGTTCGGCCTTGATCCGCATTCGCTCCACCCGCCAGTGGCGATACAGCCTTTTGTGCAGGAATTCCTTCAGAAGGTCGCTCTCTTGTTGAATGGAAGGGCTGTAGCTGACCAGTTCTTTCCCAAACCTCCGTACATCCTCCACTGTTTTTATGCCGTGTTCTTCTATATTCCGTTCGGTCTGGGCGATGACATCCTGGATCAGCAGACCGATGAGTGAGCTGATGGCCGTGTACGTCTTCGCCTGTAAGGTAGCATGGGGGTATTTCTTTTCCACCCTCCCGAAGACCTCTTTCCAGAGGGGGACGTCTAAGAGTTCCTCCCGCTGGATAAAATTCGACTCCACGCCATCATCGATATCGTGGTTGTTGTAGGCGATCTCGTCCGCCAGGTTGATGATCTGAGCCTCCAGTGCCGGGGCGAGGCCCATCTCATATTCTGAGAGGTCTACAGTAGGGGAGTCATGATAGGAGGAGTGCTTGGCCAACCCCTCCCTTGTCTCAAAGGTCAGGTTCAAGCCGGAGAAATGGGGGTATCGCTCCTCCAAAAGCTCCACGACCCGCAGGCTCTGCAGGTTGTGCTCAAAGCCCCCGTAATCCGCCATCAGGGCATCGAGGGCGTCCTCTCCCGCATGGCCGAATGGGGTATGCCCTAGGTCGTGTGCCAGGGCGATGGCCTCGGTGAGCTCCTCGTTAAGGCTCAGCTTGCGGGCGATCCCCCGGGCGATCTGGGCCACCTCCAGGGAGTGCGTAAGGCGGGTCCGATAATAGTCACCCTCGTGGTTGACAAAGACCTGGGTCTTATACTCCAGCCTCCGGAAGGCAGCGCAGTGGATTATACGGTCCCGATCCCGCTCAAAGGCAGGCCGATCGTCCTTGAATTCCTCCGAATACCTTCTCCCCTTGGATTGAGCGCTACGGGAGGCATACGGAGCGAGATCGGGGCGTTCATAGTCCACCACTCTCCCTCACCTCGTGGGCATCTTACAGCCTCACCTTACCCCTTGTCAAGGAGTACAGGCTGATGGAGAAACGATACGGCAAACCTCTTCCTTGATAACACCCCTCCCTTCTGATATAATGGAGCCAATTTGGTTTCCGGAGGATATCGTGACATCTCCCACAAGCGGAATGGTGCCGGTAAATATCGAAGACGAGATGCGCAAATCCTATATGGATTATGCCATGAGCGTCATCATCGGGCGGGCACTCCCGGACGTTCGGGATGGCCTCAAGCCCGTACACCGGCGCATCCTCTATGCCATGTTCCGGGAAGGCCTCCTTCACAACAAGAAGTATTCGAAGAGCGCCGGTGTAGTCGGCGAGGTGCTGAAAAGATATCATCCCCACGGCGACAGCGCAGTCTACGACACCATGGTGCGCCTGGCCCAGGACTTTAACATGCGGTATCCGCTTGTGGACGGCCAGGGGAATTTCGGATCCATCGATGGCGATTCCGCAGCCGCCTACCGATACACCGAGGCACGTCTCACCAAGCTTGCCGAGGCACTGCTCGCCGACATCGATAAGGACACCGTGGACTTCGTCCCGAACTTCGATGAAACTACTGTCGAACCATCGGTGCTCCCAACTCGTGTCCCGAACCTGCTGATCAACGGCTCCGCAGGGATCGCCGTGGGAATGGCCACCAACATTCCCCCTCACAACCTTACCGAGGTGCTGGACGCCATCTGCGCCCAGATAGAGAATCCGGCGATAACCATCGAGGAGTTAATGGAATACGTGCCCGGTCCTGATTTCCCTACCGGCGCCCTCATCTGTGGGAAGGAGGGGATCAGGTCGGCCTATCAGACGGGCCGGGGGGTCATCCAGCTCCGGGCACGGGCCCTGGTGGAAAAACAAAAGGGGGGGCGGGATCGCATCATCATCACGGAACTCCCCTATCAGGTAAACAAGGCCCGCCTCGTGGAGAAGATCGCCCAGTTGATGCACGAAAAGCGCCTCGAAGGGATCACAGAGGTGCGGGATGAATCCGACCGCGAGGGGATGCGGATGGTATTGGAGCTCAGAAAAGACGAGATGGCTGAGGTGATCCTCAACCAACTCTATAAGCTCACGCAGATGCAGGTATCCTTCGGCATCATCCTTCTGTCCTTGGTGGAGAATAGACCCATTGTCTTGAATATAAAGGCGCTCATTGAACATTTCATCGAACATCGCAAGGTGGTGGTTACCCGTCGCTCCCGACACGAACTGCGCGAGGCCGAGGCCCGCGCCCACATCCTCCAGGGGTTGCTCAAGGCATTAGAGCACATCGACGCCATCATTGCATTGATCAAGAAGTCAAAGACACCGGCCGATGCCAAGGAAGGATTGGTGAAGCATTTCGATTTCACCGATGCCCAGGCTCAGGCCATCTTGGAGATGCGGCTGCAGCGCCTCACCGGCTTGGAGCGGGAAAAGATCTCCGATGAGTTTGAAAAGCTGAGCAAGGAGATTGCCCGGCTCAGACAGATCCTCGGCGATGAGCGGCTTCTGATGGAGGTGATCGTCAAGGAGCTGCGGGATATCCAAGAGGAATTCGGTGACCACCGTCAGACTCAGATTGTCGAGGATGGAGGCGATGTGCGTCTTGAAGACCTCATCCTTGAAGAAGACATGGTGGTCACCATAACTCACACCGGCTACGCCAAACGGACACCTGCGGGTTTGTATCGCAGCCAACGCCGGGGGGGGAAGGGGAGGGTCGGAATTACTGTCAAAGACGAGGATTTCGTGGAGCTCATCTTCGTCGCCTCAACACACCACTATATCCTCTTCTTTACCGATGGGGGGAAGATCTATTGGCTCAAGGTGCACCAGGTACCGCAGGCAGCCCCTTCTGCCAAGGGGAAGGCCTTGGTCAACCTTATCAACATTTCTTCTCAGGAGCGAATCACGGCCATCCTCCCGGTCAGGGAGTTCGCGCCGGGAACGTTCATCATCATGGCCACCAAGAAGGGGATGATAAAAAAGACCGCCCTGCAGGCCTTCAGCAACCCGCGCGCAGATGGTATCATCGCGCTGCGCCTGAAGGAGGGGGATGCCCTGGTGGATGCCAAGCTTACAGAAGAAAAAAGAGAGATATTTGTGGGGACGCGCTTGGGGAAGGCGACTCGGTTCAAAGAGGGGCAACTTCGGGAGATGGGGAGGGCAGCCAGTGGCGTGCGGGGGATCACCCTTGAGCCGCAAGACCGACTGGTGGATTTGGAGATACTCCAGGAAGGGACCGCGCTGTTCAGCGTGACTGAAAAGGGGTACGGCAAGAGGACCCTTTTGTCTGAGTACCGATGTCAAAATCGAGGCGGCAAGGGGGTTATTAACACCCTCGTCTCCGATAAGAATGGGCCGGTGGTGGGAGTTCTCCAGGTGGTGGAAGAGGATGAAGTGATCTTGATCACGGACAAGGGTACGATATTGCGATTCTCAGTAGGGGACATCCCCCTGCGGGGGAGAAATACCATGGGGGTGAGGCTCATCGGTTTGGACGAAGGGGAAAAGGTGGTGGGCGTGGCTCGACTCGTGGAAAAGGAGAAAAAGGACTTGACCTAAATCTCATTTTTTGCTACAGATGGTGTGTACCCTGTTACAGCACTACAAGTCTTCGGCGGAAAAATTTAGAAACGGTTATATAAAGAGGCTTTTTCAAAACTCTTCCCAAATCCTATCACAACCAGATATCCACAAATTGTGGAATAAATGTTGAAATTCCTTTAACAAGAGAACGCAAGGCTGCTAAAAGACTCACGTATATACACATTATGGATAACTTCTGGCAACAGGTCTTAGAGACCATCAAGGGACAGATAAATGTCAACAGTTTCGAGACATGGATTAAACCCATCATCTTTCAGTCCCTCGATGAGAAGAAGCTTATTCTTGGGGTCCCCAATAACTTCTTCCGTGACTGGGTCGCTGAGCACTATTTACATACCATCAAGGGGGCCCTCTATAAACTTACGGGGGAGAATTACTCGGTATCTCTTCAGGTAAAAAAGGTAAAGCCCCCTCACGTGACGGAATCTTCAGCTACGACAGATGATGGGGGGGGCGATGAGGATTTGGCCAGCCGTATGTTCAACCCCCGTTATACGTTTGATAACTTTGTAATTGGCGCGGGAAACCAATTTGCCCATGCAGCATCCCAAGCGGTAGCCGATACCCCGGGGAGAAGATATAATCCTCTCTTTGTCTATGGGGGGGTTGGTTTGGGGAAGACCCATCTGTTAAATGCCATCGGACATAGAATAATAAAGAGCAGGACGGTCAATAACCCGACCAAGGTATGCTACATCTCCTCTGAGGAATTCACGAATGAACTGGTCAATTCCATTCGATTTGAGCGAATGGATGGCTTTAGAAAGAAATTTAGGCATATAGAGGTGCTCCTTATAGATGACATCCAGTTTATATCCGGCAAGGAACGGACACAGATAGAATTCTTCCATACTTTCAACTCCTTATATGAGAACAAAATGCAAATTGTCATCACGAGTGATAAGCTGCCTCGCGAGATCCCTGATTTTGAAGAGCGGTTGAAATCGAGATTTGAGTGGGGTCTTATCGCTGATATTCAGCCTCCCGATGTAGAAACTAAGGTGGCCATTCTCAAGAAAAAGGCGGCGCTAGAAAATATCTATATCCCTAATGAAGTAGCCTTCTACTTAGCCTCCCATATCAACTCGAATGTCCGCATCTTAGAAGGCTGTCTCATTCGACTCGGGGCCTTTGCTTCCCTCACCAGACAAGAGATTAACTTGGACTTGGCGAAGGAGGCCTTGAAAAATTTTATTCAAGACAAGGAAACGGTCATCACGATCGATAGTATACAGAAAAAAGTTTCCTCTTATTTCAACCTGAAACAGAAAGATCTCAGATCAAAAAGGCGTCTCAAACAATTTGTGGTACCTCGGCAGATAGGTATGTACCTTTCCAGAAAACTCACCAACTCCTCCCTTATTGAGATAGGTGAAAAGTTTGGCGGAAAAGACCACTCTACCGTTATCCACTCCTTGAAGAAAATAGAAGAAAAATGTAACAATGATCAATATACAAAAAATGTTATAGCCGATCTCATAAAAGTAATCACTGGATAGTTGTGCACAGTAATAAACGCAGGTAAGCAAAAACAGTAAACATAAACTAATTATGTAATATCAATATAGTATATGAGATATCAACCTTTTCACAGGACTTATTACTACTACTAATTATTTAAGGAGCAATATTATGAAATTCGTAATAGAAAAAAGTACTTTTCAAACCTGTTTGGGGAAAATTCAGGGTATTGCAGAACGGAGAAGTACTATTCCGGTTCTTTCAAATATATTAATTTCTGGAGAAAAAAACAACCTACATATCATAGCAACAGATCTAGAAATTGGGGTGATGGAGATTACCGAAGCTGAAAAAGTGGAGAAGGGATCAATCTGTGTATCAGCGCGGAAGCTCTACGATATTATGAGAGAACTTTCAGAAGAACAGGTCGAGATACAAAGCGGAGAAAACTTTTGGGTATCAATCAAGACCGGCAAGACGACGTTTAACCTCCCTGGATTAGATCCCGCAGAATTCCCCACTTTTCCCCAAACAGAGGGTTCTGATTACTTCAGGGTGGGATCTGCTGATCTCTTGGAAATGATAGAAAGGACAGTCTTTGCCGCTTCATCAGAGGAGTCTCGATTCAATCTCAATGGGATTTATATGGAGAAGGTGAAAAGAGAGAAAAAGGATTATTTCCGCATGGTGGCGACCGATGGGCATCGATTGTCTATGATAGATAAAGAGCAGGAGTCTACCTTGGGAGAAAAAGGCATTATAATTTCCAGACGAGGATTAACAGAATTAAAAAAGGTTTTGGGAGATAATGAAGAAACAGAAATAGCTATTTCACTTCTTGATAACAACTGTGTATTTAAAACAGAGCAGACAATAGTGGTTGTTCGCCTCCTAGAGGGAGAATATCCTGACTATCAGCAAGTTATACCTTCAGGAAATGACAAACATATTATACTGGATCGTAAGCAATTTACCGGTGCTTTACGAAGGGCACAAGTTATAGCCAGCGAAAAAGGAGAGGGGGTTAAATTTTCTATTCACGGCGACGTAATGGAGATTAGAACGGGCGGACCAGATATAGGTAATGTGCAAGAGGAGATAAAGATTGATTATCAAGGGGACTCTTTAGACGTGAGCTTTAACGCTCGATACCTGTTGGATGTCTTACATATTATGGATACAGATAAGGTACAGATGGAGTTAAAGGAGGAATTGAGTTCTGGGGTGATACGGCCCGTGGATGAAGAAAATTATCTCTATGTCATAATGCCAATGCGTCAATAAGTACGTCAGCTCATTATGCCACCAATCAACAAACAAGACATTTCCTGCTAGCCGCAATTATTACAGAACCCACAAGGAGAGAGCTGTGCAAGAGATAAGAGATTCTTTGAAAGAAGATAGCAAAGAGAATTATGATTCTAGACACATCAGGGTCTTGGAAGGATTAGTAGCTGTTCGTAAGAGACCATCTATGTACATCGGCAATACCGGTGTAGAGGGACTGCATCATTTAGCGGAAGAATTGGTGGATAACAGCATTGATGAGGCCCTTGCAGGGCATTGTACAAAAATAGACGTGGTGATTCATTTAGATAATAGCGTCACGGTGAAAGATAACGGAAGAGGAATTCCTGTCGACATCCACAAACAAGAAAAAAAACCAGCCGTTGAAGTAGTCCTCACAAAACTGCACTCTGGCGGAAAGTTTGACAAAAGGAGCTATAAGGTTTCCGGAGGACTCCACGGTGTAGGGCTCTCCGTAGTAAACGCGCTCTCGGAGTATTTGGAGCTGGAGATTAAGCGAGGAGGGAAAGTCTATTCGCAACGGTACGAGCGGGGAAAAAAGACAACCCCCTTGCAGACCGAGGGGAAGACAAAGAAAACAGGAACTACCATTACCTTTAAGCCAGACCCCGAGATCTTCAGTGACCAAGAGTTTAGCTACGATCTCCTTTCTCAACGACTGCGAGAGCACGCCTTTCTCAACAAGGGTATTACCATAACCATCGAGGATGAGCGCAACGAAAAGAGCAACCAGTTCTTTTATAAAGGGGGGATCATCTCTTTTGTTGAGTACCTTGATCGTGCCAAGAACTGTATTCATCCTAAACCAATTTACTTCGAGGGTACAAAGAATGATGCCTATGTCGAAGTTGCGCTTCAGTATAACGATACCTATAAAGAAAGCATCTTTTCCTTTGCCAACAGCATCAATACCCATGAGGGAGGGACCCACTTAGTAGGACTCAAATCGGCCCTGACCAGGACCATCAATACCTATGCGGTTAACCGCAATCTCCTTAAGGACCTGAAGGAAGGGCTGAGCGGGGATGACGTCCGTGAGGGGCTCGTGGGGGTGATCAGCGTGCGGATCCCGGACCCCCAGTTTGAGGGACAGACAAAAACTAAGCTGGGCAACAGCGAGGTGAAGGGATATGTAGAGACCTTGACCAACGAAAAGCTCGGGAGCTACTTTGAGGAGCACCCCACCGTGGCCCGAAAGATATTGGCCAAGGTAATTGATGCTGCGCGAGCCCGGATGGCGGCTCGCAAGGCGCGGGAACTGGCTCGGAAAAAGGGAGGGATGGATACCACACTCCTCCCCGGTAAGTTGGCGGACTGTCAAGAGCGGGATCCGGCCCATAGTGAACTCTATATCGTTGAGGGAGACTCAGCAGGTGGTTCGGCCAAACAGGGGAGGGATCGCAAGCATCAAGCCATCCTCCCCCTCAAAGGAAAGATCCTCAACGTGGAAAAGGCCCGATTCGACAAGATGCTCTCCAACGAAGAGATCAAGACGATTATCACCGCATTAGGGGTAGGGATTAACAAGGAAGAGGTGGATCTCTCGAAGCTCAGATACCATCGTATCATCATCATGACCGATGCTGATGTCGACGGCTCGCATATCAGGACCCTTCTGCTGACCTTCTTCTACCGCCAGATGGTCGAGATCATTGAGCGAGGATACCTCTATATAGCCCAGCCCCCTCTCTATCGGATACGAATAGGAAAGCAGGACCGTTACCTCAAGGATGATGAGGAGATGGACCGGGTGCTGTTGGAACGGGCCTTGGAGCAGATTGAGCTGGAGCTCAAGGGATCTCAGGCCCGCTTGGGGG
>Ga0315537_1000766_pt1 | contig 25575 bp, 28 predicted proteins | sample SalMarSW160270MG_FD_203091 | JGI IMG/M metagenome (GOLD analysis project Ga0315537, IMG submission 203091) | Salt marsh sediment microbial communities from the Plum Island Ecosystem LTER, Massachusetts, United States - Salt Marsh Sediment SW1602-70 ...
GACCTGGGGAGAAGAGCCCCGCGCCGTGGTTATCCCCAAGAAGGGTAAAAAGCCCACCGAGGAAGAAATCATGGAGTGGTGTCGTGAACGTCTCGCCAGCTTCAAACGCCCCCGCACGGTGGTCTTCGTCAACGATCTCCCCCGCAATCCCATGGGCAAGCTCATCAAGCGGGAGATAAGAGAGAAATACGGTAAGCCGTAATATAATTATGTCATTCCCGCGTAAGCGGGAATCCAGATCCCCTTAGTCCCCCTCCTTTTCAAAAAAGAGGGGGATTTTTTATAGAGAGAAAGATTGATTTTCTGCCTCACCCCCTTTGCCCTCTCTCCTGACGAGGTGTCACAGGAGAGGGGGAAGTATTGAAAGAGGGGTTGACACCCCTCTTAAACACCCTGTATAGGAGTATGTGGGGATTGTCTTTTCCATAGCATCTTCGGTTGTGGGGAAAAGACGGGGCTATCTACCGGCCTGATACGCCAGTGATACAGGGTGGCCGGGTGGGAAAAGATATCTCATAAGGGGAGGTGATAAGGGGATAAAAAACACCCGGCTGCTCCCCGGGGAGCAGCCGGGCATTAATATCGCTTTAAAGTTAGTTGATGGGTTTCTTCAAGCTATTCGCTGGCCCGCCAGAGAGCGATTGCCGTCTGGCCTTCTTCACTGGAAATCCAGACCATGGCGGCATCTTTTTCATTATTTTTCATATACATGCCGTAAGCTATTTCTCCCATGTCCGCCCACATCTGCTCATCCCAGCCATTGTCCGGCATTTTGTCCTTGTAGAAATCGACTACATCATCAACATCGTCACCGGTTTCATAATAGCGCCATTCCATCTTGGAATAATCTTCGTCTTCTTCTGGCATGAATGACATACTAAACTCCTGTATCTGGTCGGCGCCACCATAGATAGGTATGTCATTCCAGGTAAAACCTCCGCCTCCCCCATTAGACGACTGTGTGGTCTGAGCGGCGGTTGTTGCCGCGGTGGTAGCGGCCGTGGTCTTGGCTGTGGTGGTTTTTTCCTCACCGTTATCGCCGCCACAGGCTCCGACGATAACCAGAGCGAGGATAGAGATTACTACAAATATCAGTGAAATCTTTTTCATATCAACTCCTTTATCATTTTTCCTTCTCACTATACAAAAATATATCCTTATAAATATTAACGTTTTATTAATGGCAAGTCAACAGGGGATAACGTTTTATACTGTAGAAAGGTGATGTGTTCGAGAGAAATAATCCCGACTTCTTGTCTGCTTTATAAGTACCTAGTATAATATGTTCATAGCTTCGTTTTTACATAACGGGGTAGCAGGTTCCGGATATGCGTGTTTTATTTAATCTATCCACTAATATAAGAAAGCTGAATGTTCACAGCGCCCTGGCCTTCGCGGGCATGGCGGGACCGGTGGTGCTTATTGTAACCGATATAGTGGCGTCCTCTGCCAATCCCGGTTACAGCCTGGTGCGGGATTCTATCAGTAGCCTGGCTTTAACTAAACTCGGTTGGGTACAAACGATAGGGTTCCTGGCTATCGGTTTGCTCGTGGAGATTTTTACAGCCGGGCTTCTCTACAATATCCGTACCAGGCGGGCATTTCATCTCAGTATTACCTGTTTGGTTATCGTGGGTTTCGGTATGTTGCTTCTCGGCGCTTTCCGCACCGACCCTGTTGGCGCCCCCGATACTGCCGAAGGCATAATCCATCACATTGCCGCCACCGCGGTTTTCTGGCTTTTCCCTATCGCCAGTCTGCTCATAGCGCCCAGTATTAAAAATGACCCTTACTGGCAGAATGTGTACAAATACACAATTATTACAGGGATTCTGGGTTTTATACTCGTGATAATGGTAGCAATACTCGAAAATACCTCTTCATGGTTCGGACTGGCGGAGCGCCTTCTGGTGGCTAATATGATTATCTGGGTCGAGGTAATGGCATTTAAGCTTTTATACCTGTCGTTGACTCGTGATAGTTCCTGAAAACCCTGGGGCATCCGTTATAATTAATAAAGTGGATACATTTCTGGAAGTACTTAAGTGGATTGGGATAGCTTTAGCCGCTGGATTCGTGGGATATTTCGGACGCTATCCTGCTAAAATCCTGATTAATAAAATTTCCGGTACCGGAAAAACCACTCCTCGAGAAGTCCCGGAGAAGGATGAGGGACGTAGACAGCTTGAACTGGAGAAAAGTCGCTTAAAGATTGAAAAGAAGGCGGCCAAACAAGCGGCGAAGACCGCCAAGAAAGCCGGCAAGAAAGAAAACGATGTACCTTGACTGTGAATTCCTGCTTTAGTATTATCAATAGAGTGGAATTACCTGAGGTGATAATAACCATTATACGTCTTGCCAGGAGCTGATAGAGAAATATGATAGTTGAAATGAAAACCGGTGCCAGTAGAGAAGAAGTTGATGCGGTAGTCGAGAAAGCCAAATCACAGGGACTCGATGTCCAATTGAACCTCGGTACCGATAAAACCGTGGTAGCGCTTCTCGGCAGCAATACCGGACAGCTTGACACCGGTATTTTTGCCGTGCTGCCGGGCGTGGAAAGCGTTACCCGCATTATGAAGCCCTACAAGCTGGCATCGCGTGAGTTTAGACCCGGAGACAGCCGGGTTTCCTGTGGTGATGTGGAAATCGGAGGTAAACGCATTATCGTTATGGCCGGTCCGTGCGCCGTAGAGAACGAAAAACAGCTTTTTGATGCCGCCCGAGCCGTCCAGAAAGCGGGAGCCAGCGTTCTGCGCGGCGGCGCTTTTAAACCGCGTACCTCACCATTCAGCTTCCAGGGATTACGGAAAGCGGGTCTTGAACTTCTGGCTAATGTTAGAAAAGAAACTGGTATTCCGGTGGTAACCGAGGTAGTAGAACCCAATGACGTTAAGCTTGTCGCCAGCTATGCGGATATGCTGCAGATAGGCTCACGCAATATGCAGAATTATGCCCTCCTGACCAATGCCGGACGGAGTGACCGCCCCGTAGTTCTGAAGCGGGGATTTTCCTGTACTATTACCGAGTGGCTGACCGCCGCCGACTATCTACTGGCCGAGGGGAATGATGTCGTCCTCTGTGAACGGGGTATCAGGACGTTTGAAGACAGCGTGCGGTTTTCCCTGGATATCTCGGCGGTGCCGGTACTAAAGAGGTTCAGTCACCTTCCGGTAATTGTCGACCCCAGTCATGCCGCTGGCCATTATTCGCTGGTACCGGCCATGGCCAAGGCAGCGGTAGCGGCCGGAGCCGACGGACTTCTCATCGAGGTGCATCCCAATCCTAAAGAAGCTCTTGTCGATGGCCTGCAATCGCTTTCACCTTCTGATTTTTCGCGGCTTATGGAAGAATTGAAAGTGGTCGCTAATTCAGTCGGCAGGTTTATCTAGTCCGTATATATTTTCTCGATTGGACATTTAGTGTATAAAGATTACTTCGTCATTGAAGTTGACGGCATCGCTATTATAGGTCAAGAGTTCCTGCCCGTTGAAGATTCCGGATATCCGGTTGTCTGTCTCTGTCACGGTGTACCCTCGGGTAATCCCCCTGACCCCAACGACGGTGGCTATCCGGCGCTGGCGGAGACTATCTGCGAACAAAAATACCCCGTTTATATTTTCAATTTCCGGGGAGCTGGCGATAGTGGAGGTAATTTCGATATGCCCGGGTGGACCCGCGACCTGCAATCTGTTGTCGACTATATACTGGGACTGGATTATAACAGAAACCGATTTTTTTATCTGGTTGGCTTTAGCGCCGGAGCGGCAACATCGGTATACGTAGCTTCGAAGGATAACCGGATATCCGGCGTGGCTGCCTGTGCCTGCCCGGCTGATTTTTCACTTTTCCTGGAGCGCGGCGGCCCTCAGGCTATTGTCGATCATTATCGCGAAATAGGCACCATTCGGGACGCGGATTTTCCCGAGTCGGCTCAGGCCTGGCTCGATGCTTTCCTGCCTATTACACCGGTTGACCACGTTGGTAAAATAGCCCCCAGGACTCTGATACTCATTCACGGCAGTGAAGATGATGTAGTCCCCTTAAGTCATGCCCATCGTCTGTTCGAGAGAGCTAGGGAGCCCAAGAAACTTGTGGTGATTGAAGGGGCCGGTCACCGTCTCCGCCGCGAACCCGGTGCCATCCAAGCTATGCTCGATTGGCTAAGACAGTGCCGTCGCCAAGAGGCTTCTTGAAATATCAGTTTGGTTTTGGAAAACTTGCTATACTCACCCCCTTTATCCCCCTCTCAAACGATTACATCTTACATGTTCGTGTGCCTTTTTGTTTGAGAGGGGGATTTAATTTTTAAGAGGGGCTGACGCCCCTCCTTGCCAGCTACTCCCCTTTTAGCGGAGATAAATTTATCTCTACTTTTTTGAAAGGGGGAGAAAAGGAGGGGGGTAATTTAGCGGACAGGCCGCCGATGATGCGAGGGTGGTTTGGGTGGGAAAAGATAACTACCTTGGGGTGGTGCAGACATCAGAAAATCATAACGAAAATAGCCATCCCGAATTGACCCCGTAAGGTAAAAAGGGGTATAATAATAGTAGAACGTTGGACAAGACGAACTTAAAGGCAGGTTAAACTTGCACGAGTCTTGCGGGGTTTTCGGTATTTATTCCCCTGATGAGGATGTAGCCCGTCTTACCTTTTTCGGATTATTTGCCCTTCAGCACCGTGGGCAGGAAAGCGCCGGTATCGCCACCGCTAACGGAACAAAGTTAGATATCTATACCGGCATGGGGCGGGTATCCAACGTTTTCAGTGAAGATTCCCTGCGCCGACTTACCGGCCATATTGCCATCGGACATAATCGCTATTCCACCTCGGGTTCTAGTCGGGCTGCCAACGCCCAACCGATTATCGTCGGTAACGGCAACAGTGCTATCGCCATCGCTCACAACGGTAATATCGTTAATGCCGGGTATCTCCAGAAAGAATTACTTGATAATGGTTATACCTTTCGCAGTGGCACGGATACTGAGGTTATCGCCAATCTCATCCTCTCCTCCCCGGAAAAAGACATAGTAGACAAGATACAATATGCCATGAGGCGTCTCCAGGGTGCCTACTCTCTGGTGCTGATCACCTCCAAAGAATTATACGCCGTACGCGACCCTTTCGGAGTGCGCCCTCTGTGCCTGGGCAATCTGGACGGGGGATGGGTGGTGGCTTCGGAGACCTGCGCCCTCGACCATATCGGCGCCAACTCCATAGAAGAGATAAAACCCGGCGAAATTATCCGGGTTAATGAAAACGGGGTTCAGAAGTATTCCGTAGCATCGGAGAGAAGCGCTTTATGTATATTTGAGTATATTTACTTTGCCCGGCCGGACAGTCTCATTAACGGGAGATTGCTTTACCCGGTCCGACAGGCGATGGGAGCCGGACTGGCAAGGGAACATGATGTGGATGCCGACCTTGTTATGGGCGTTCCCGATTCGGCCACGGCGGCGGGTATGGGTTACGCCCATGAATCGGGCATACCGATAGCTGAGGGGCTGATAAAAAACCGTTACGTAGGCCGTACCTTTATCGAGCCCGACCAGCGTATCAGGGACCTCGGTGTTCAGCTTAAATTTAATCCGCTACCCCAGATGCTGGATGGACGGCGACTGGTCGTCGTTGACGATAGTATCGTTCGAGGCACTACCACACCGAGCGTAGTGAAGCTCCTCAAGAAAGCGGGAGCCAAAGAGGTTCACATGCGTATCTGCGCCCCTCCTATCAAGTATCCCTGCTTCTTTGGGGTTGATATGGCTACGCGGCGCGAGTTGATTGCTGCCCAGAAGAGTATACCGGAAATTTGTAGCTTCATCGGCGCCGACTCTCTCGGCTATTTGAGTCTCGAGGGGCTGGTTAAATCGGTGGGTTCGGCTAAGAATACGTTCTGTCTGGCTTGTTTTACGGGAGACTATCCCATTCCTGTCCAGCTTGAGATGGATAAGCTGGCTCTTGAACATAATACGGATATTGGAGAGTTCTGCGAAGGCATTGAAGGTGCCTGATATCAGTTTAAAATAGCCCTGTTTCCCTTTTCAAGCGTGCCGTAACGAACGGAAAACCTCTCCTATTTTCGGTCTTTTCCCGTACATCAGCAGGTAGGTCCGGAAAACCCTGATGGTCAATGCCAGCACCCCGATGATGCAAAGACAAAGCACCGCAATACTTACGAGTAGCTGCCAGGCAGGAATACCGGTCACTCCCAGCCTTATCATCACGGCCACAGGAGATGTGAGAGGGAAAATCGTGAGACCAATCCAGACGGGATTGTTCGGGAATATCATAAGTAGTGAGATAAACCATAGTGGGGCAACGGCGGGAAGAGTGAAAATAGCAATAAGCTGTTGCCCTTCCCGGGAGCTGGAGCTGATAGCGCCGATGCTGGCTGAAATTACCGCAAACAACAGGTAGCCCAGGACAAAATACACGATTCCCAGAATGAGGAAGTGGGCCGGTAACTGTACGGTGCTGAGAAATCCGCCGATGGATGACGAGGCCAGCCTGAGTAGGAGTGGGGCGGAGACTATCCAGACGGCTACCTGCACCAGCCCGGCGATACCGATACCCAGGACCTTACCGGTGAGCAGCTGTCGGGCGGAAACGGAAGAAAGCAATATCTCTATAAGGCGGTTCTCTTTCTCCTCGCCCAGACCTTGCAGCAGGTAGGTGGAAGAGAAAATGATGGAGAGTACCAGCAGAATGCTGAAAATGCCCGGAAAAACAAAACTCCCAAACCCGCCCTGCTCGGCAGCCACGTCGCCAGTCTCGGTGAGCGTGATGGTAACCAGGTTCAACGGCGCCTGAATCCTGGCCGCTGTATCCGCGGACACTTTCCCCGTCAACAGATTGCTTAAGAGAAAATCGTTAATTGCGGTCATTAATTCGGGGGGTGGGTACAGCTCTTTCTGCATGGTGTAACGGTCAATCAATCCGGAAGTAATATAATCCGGTGGAATGATAAAATACTCTTTAATATCGGCCGCGACCAGTGCCTGATTTACCTCGTCCGCCGTATCATAGCGCACCAGCGTGATGTTACCCTGGCTCGTATCCTGGTCAAATCCTCCCAGTTGATCCACATAACCTATTTTTTCGGTTTCGGTCGGTGGTGGCTTGGATATTCCCGAGGCGACGTGATAAATCCCAATGGCCAAAAGGGCGACGAGTGGGACAACCAGCGTCATGATGATGAAGCCCTTGCGGTTCACTGTATTCAGAAATTCGTGTTTGAATATTAGAAACGTCTTATTCATTTGCCTTACCGACCACCTGGAGGAAGATGTCGTTCAGAGGAGGGGTTGAAACTTCGTAGCGATTGATGGTAACCCCGAGTTTTACCAGTTCTTCCAGGATTTCCTGGGGAGTGGTCTCATCATTAAGAATGAGTTCCGTGGCGCCATATCGGTCGTTCCTGCGGACAACACCTTTCAACTCACCGAACTCACCCTCGTATTCCAGAAAGACCGAGTTCCGCCGGTACCGCGACTTGATTTCAGCCAGTTCGCCGTAGAGGACACCGCGTCCTTTATGAATCATAAAAACACGGTCACAGAGTTCTTCTATTTCATTCATACGGTGAGTGCTGAGGATAATCGCCTTCTCCCGGGACTTTAACTCAAAGATCATCTCCTTGAGCAATTCGGTATTGACCGGGTCCAGGTTGGCAAAAGGCTCGTCCAGGATTATCAGCTCAGGCTCGTGGATGATGGTAATTATAAACTGAACGATTTGACTCATGCCGCGGCTGAGCTCTTCGGTTTTTTTATGCTGGTGAGCCAGCATATCCACTCTTTTCAGCAACTCTTGTGTTCTTTCCTGCGCTAGTTGAGCGGTAATGCCCTTGAGCGAAGCGATGTATTGCAGGGATTGAGCCACGGTCAGCTTTTTGTATAGTCCCCGCTCCTCGGGTAAATAGCCGATACTGTCCTTTGTCTTTTCACTCAGGCTGTCACCCAGGACTTTTATTTGTCCGCTATCCGGCTTGATGATGTCCATAATCATCCGGATAGTGGTCGTCTTGCCGGCGCCGTTGGGGCCGATTAAGCCGAATATTTCACCCGGGGCAACATCGAACGATATATTATCGACTACCTTCGTGTCGGCAAATTGCTTGCTGACTCCGATAACCTCGAGTGAGTGCGTGCTTGTCATTTTAGTTTCTAACGTGTTTTTCATTAATCTGGTCTCAGGACAGATGGTCGCGGATTAATCTTGGAGATTTCCATGGAATGGACGATTCCCGAAGCTGATTATACCATAACCAGCTTGCTCTGTGTACCGGTGGAGACTCTTTAAATGATATCAATTGCTTTTCTATTCTAATTTTAGTTGGGTTTTATTTGCATTTGGTTGATAGGTGCTTATCTCACCCCTGACCCATCTCCAGTCGTAATCATTTGTAAGAAACCACAGATATTGTGGCTGGAGAGGGGAGTTGAGGAGAGAGGGGGCGAAGCCCCCTCTCATATTCTGTCCCCCTATCAAACAAACGGGGAAACGCTTAACGAATAATAATCTGTTTGAGAGGGGGTTAGGGGGAGAGCATCTGAAATCAACCGAAACCAAATAGAAATTTTAGTTGAGATGCTTGACAGAGTTGGGGTAATATATTATGATAGAGTAATACTAGAACAAGTGTTCGTTGCCAGAAAAACTGATGCGGGGTTTTCATATGGCTAGATTATCGACGAAGCAGCAGAGTATTATGAAATATATCGACCGTTTTTTAAGCAACAACGGCTACCCGCCGTCTATCCGGGATATACAGGCGGGTTGTAATATCAGCTCTACTTCCGTGGTTGATTATAATCTGAACATCCTGGAACGAAAGCAGTATATTCGCCGCCATCCCGAGGTATCGCGCGGCATAGAATTACTCCACCGGACACCTGCTTCGGAAACAACGGTACAGGTGCCGATTATCGGTCTTATCGCTGCTGGTGAGCCTATCCCGGTACCGACTCCCGATACCTGGGATGTTGCCGCCGTTTCCGACACTATCGAGATGCCCCGCGAATTGACCCGCAGGAAAAAAGGCGTGTATGCTCTCCGGGTTAAAGGCACGTCCATGATAGACGCGCTGATAAATGACGGAGACATCGTCCTTATGCAGTATGTTAACACGGTTGAAAACGGTCAAATGGCGGCGGTATGGCTCCGGACCGAAAAAGAGGTTACCCTGAAAAAGGTCTATGTAGAACGCAGTCGCGTACGCCTCCAGCCCGCCAACAACCAGATGCAGCCGATATTTGCGGCTCCCGGAAATGTGGAAATTCAGGGTCGTGTCATCGCCGTCATCAGGCAGGTAGCCTGACTTTTGAAGCTATTTATCGTAGACCGGTGTGCACCAGTGCAGATATTTAGGGTAGTCGCCCCGGATTACCCTGACATAAATATCCTGTAGTCTGGCGGTAATTTCACCGATTTCACCGTTGCCTATTTTACGGTCGTCTATTTCGGCTATAGGCGTCACATGAGCGGCGGTACCGGTAAAAAAGCACTCGTCAGCCATGTACAGCTCGCTGCGGTCGATTGACCGGTGAACGGTTTCTATTCCCAGTTCTTTTTCCGCCAGCTCTATTACCGTATTGCGGGTAATGCCCGTGAGAATATTATTGTTCACGGCTGGCGTTACCAGCTTCCCGTCTATTATCAGGAAGATATTTTCACCGCTTCCCTCGGAGATATGACCGTCCGGTGCCAGCATAATAGCCTCATCGTAACCGCTGCTTTGCGCTTCGGTTTTCGCCAGGGCATTATTTATATAGAGTCCGTTGGCTTTTATCTGGGGAGGAATTACGTTATCTTCGGGACGGCGCCATGATGAAACACAACAGCGGGCTTTATCCACATCCAGATACGGCCCCCAGGGGATGACGAACATGAAGAAGTCATGTTCCAGGTCATGTAAACGTACGCCCAGGGACTCGGAACTCGTATAAGCCACTGGTCTGATATAGACATCTTCCCGGAAGCCGCACTTGGCTACCAGTTCCACGGTCAATTTGCACATTTCGTCTACCGAACAGGGCAGGTTAATCTTCAGCACCCGGCATCCTTTTTCCAGGCGTTCGAAGTGTTCTTTAAGACGGAAGATATAGGTCTGCTGCTGCTCACCGTTCCAGTTACCCCGGATACCTTCGAAAATGGCGGTACCATAATGGAAGGCATGTGTCATTATTCCTATCTTGGCTTCTTCAAGAGGCATTAACTGCTTTTGAAAATAGGCGTACGATGGCATGGCAGACTCTCCTTTCCGATACCGTTCATTATACCCAGTAAGAGGCTGGAAAAACAAGTGGCGTTATCGGGTAGGCGTTGCATCGTGGTATAATACCACCGCATACGTGTGGGGATTGCCGTCGATGTCTATTGAAGATAATCCAGAAAAAGAAGCTGATAGCATGAAATCCGGAGACAGCTCCAAATCGCCAACATCGGGACAGTCGGTGAACGACACAATCCACTCACGGCACACGATTTTCCAGAAAATCCAATCCAGCAGGTTCTTATCTCGGCGGACCTGGGTGTGGATGAAGCGGGGCCTTATCCCGCTGTTGGGTCTTCTGGTAGCTTTGGGTATAATTGTCGGTATTTTCTTTTTCTACCGGCATAATCCGGATATATTTGAACGGCTGGAGACCTACGGATATCTGGGTGTTTTTCTCATCAGTATATTATTTAATGCCACGATTATCTTTCCGCTGAGCAATATATCGGTGATTATATCTATGGGGGCAACCCTGGGTGTGCCGCTATTTGTAGGACTGGCTGGCGGGTCCGGAGCCGCTATCGGGGAGCTGACGGGTTACCTGGCTGGTCGCAGTAGTCAGGGCTTCTTCCGGAAGAGTAAGTTGTATTTACGATTAGAGGGGTGGGTTAAAAGGTGGGGGTGGATTGCCATTTTTATCATGTCGGTATTTCCGGCTGTCTTTGATATCGTCGGCCTTATCGCCGGGGCTCTCCGGATGCCGTTGTGGAGGTTCTTCCTCGCCTGCGCGGCCGGCCGGATAATTTCTTATACCGTAGTAGCCTATACGGCCGACCTGGGGTTTAAATTCATCCCCTGGTTTGACTAATTCCTGCGCCTGATTTTCAGGATAAGTAACGCTCCGGCAACAAAGTATACCAGGCATACCAGCAGCATGAAATCATAGCCGAGATTAGCGCTGCGGTTGTTGAAGTAGTCGATAGCTGGCCCGATAACGCGTGCCAGGGCGGCACCACCGGCCGTAGCCATATTGGCGATACCGAGGTATCGCGCTTCTTCCCCTTTCTCTACAAGGTCGGTAGCCAGTGCCCAGTTGGCACTGTTAAAAGCGCCTAAGGCAATGCCGATAAGCCCGGCCGCCCAGAGTATCGTACTGTATTGCTGGGATAGATAGATGATACCGATGCCCAGTGCCCCCAGTAGCCCGGAGGTAAGGATAATCGGCTTTCGGCCGATTCTATCGGATAAATAGCCGGCTGGCCAGACCACTATCAGCATACCAACGACGGCGAAAATGGTGAAGTTTGCCGTCGAACTTGCCGGATTTTCCACCCCGATGACGTCTCTGAGATAGTAAAGGGCGAACTGCTGGATGGTGGTAAAAGCCATGAAGACCAGCAGGCGGGAGACCAGAAACCATATCATGTCGCGTTTGGATAAAACCTCTTTGACTGTCTCCCAGAGCGCGCCGAGTGCTGAACTCGGGCGACCAATCGGGACACCCGGCTTTTCTCTGATGGTGAGAACCGTGGTAATCATCGTTCCCAGCACAACAATCCCCAGTATGAGGAGTACCAGCCACAGCCATATACTTGCCTCTCCTGCTACGTATCTGTCCATAAGTATGCTGGTGACGTAGACAAATATTACCCCGCCGATGATTTCGAATAGGGCTTTGAATCCGGAAGCCATCCCGTGTTTGTCCGGCGGTACCAGGTCGGGGATATAAGCCTGGAAGGGACCCTGCGCCGTATTGGTGGCCAGATGCAACAGGCAGTAGACGATGAAAATAGCGCCAAAGCTGCCGGCCAGGCCGATGCCGGGGAGAATACACAGGGCGGCAATACTCCCGACAAGAATAAAAGGCCGGCGTTGTCCCCATTTGAAGCTGGAACGGTCGCTGATGGCACCGGCTATCGGCTGCGCCAGCATCGCCATTAACAGCCCTGTCAGGGTCATCAGTCCCAGGTAGGTGTTTTTCTGCGCTTCGGGAACGAAGTCCAGCAGGCGCAGCGGCAGGATAATGGTATGCAGACTCTGCCACACCGCGGTGATGGCAAGACCGAAAAGCGTTATCTTGACATAATCCCAACGACGGAAATGCGTGATGATATTGTTCGGCATGGTGCTACATTTCCAAGCATAGCAGAGCGGACGGGAAAGAGGCAATAGGGGAGAAACCTGATATGAAACATTTTATTATGTAGTCAGGTTCAGTATATAATTCACATTGGTATGACAGCGCGTTACCCGCTAATCGAAGAGGTTTACATGGCGCCGGAGTCCGCCTGGTGCTTCGAGGCGTTTGCCCACCGTCCTTTCAGTTTCTTCATCGACAGCGGCATGGACCCCGGTAAACTGGGACGCTATTCCTTCATGGGCAGCGACCCCTTTCTGGTGCTACGCAGTCGGGATGATGAGATAACCATCATTAAAGGCGGAACAGAGGAGATCAAGCAAGGTAATCCCTTTAACGTGCTGGGTGAGTTACTGGAGGTTTATACTCTGGATAGAAATGAGACGGATATCCCCTTTGTCGGTGGGGCAGTGGGCTATTTCAGCTACGACCTCGGCCACTTCATCGAACGCCTGCCGGATACGGCCGTCGATGATTTACAGCTCCCCGAATGCTACCTGGCTTTTTACGATGCCGTGGTGGCTTACGACCACCTCGACGGTAAAACATTTATCATTTCGACCGGCTTTCCGGAGCTGGAGGAAAGCGGCAGGCTTAAACAGGCGGAGGAAAGGCTAAAGGAATTGAGGAACCGGGTCTTGCTCAGCCCACCCCCGAAGGCAATGAAAGAGGTACTTTCCACCGAAAGTACCGGACTCAGAGCTAACTTCACTCATGATAACTACCTTAAAGCGGTGGAGACTGCCCGGGAATATATCTGTGCCGGTGACATCTTTCAGGTGAATCTATCACAGAGATTCGAGGCTGATATTACTATACTGCCCTATGAATTGTATAAGCGCCTTCGTAAGATAAATCCGGCTCCCTTTGCCAACTACTTCAGCTTCGATGGTGTCAGTATTGTCGGCGCTTCACCGGAGAGATTTTTAAAAGTCCGTGGCGATTGGGTAGAGACCCGTCCTATCAAGGGCACCAGGCCTCGCGGCAAGACTCCTCGGGAAGATAACGAACTGGCACAGAGCCTGCTGGCGAGTGTTAAAGACCGGGCGGAGAACGTAATGATTGTCGACCTGGAAAGGAATGACATCGGGCGTGTCTGCCGCTACGGTTCGGTCAAGGTCACCGAGCTGGCTATCCTGGAGACCTACCCAACAGTCTACCACCTGACCTCCACCGTGGTCGGGCAGCTCCGGGAGGACAAGAACCGCATCGACCTGCTTAAAGCCACCTTTCCCGGTGGTTCCATCACCGGCGCTCCTAAGGTGCGGTCGATGGAAATAATCGATGAACTGGAGCCGACCCGCCGCAGCGTTTATACCGGTTCTCTGGGCTATCTGAGCTTTAACGGAGACATGGACCTTGATATCGTAATCAGGACGATTATTGTTAAAGAAGGCCGGGCTTATTTTCAGGTTGGGGGCGCCATTACCTATGATTCCGACCCCGGAGCCGAATATATCGAGACTCTCGACAAGGGCAGGGCGATGATGCAGGCTTTAGGTTTATCTCCTGAATCTAATATGGAAATCGTATCATGATTCTGATTATTGATAATTATGATTCGTTCGCTTACAATCTGGTCCAGTATCTCGGTGAACTGGGGAAGGAGCCGGTGGTCTATCGCAATGACGCCATTACTCTGGAGCAGATAGAGGTTATGCAGCCGAGTCATATTGTTATTTCCCCCGGTCCCTGTACCCCGCTGGAAGCGGGTATCTCCAACGATGTCGTCCGGTATTTCCGCCGAAAAATCCCTATCCTGGGAGTGTGCCTGGGACACCAGTGCATCGGCTATGTTTACGGCGCGACCATCAGGCGGGCGGAGCTTCCCGTGCACGGTAAGGACTCTGTCATTCACCATGATGGCGAGACTATCTTCAGTGGGCTGGCTTCGCCTCTTACCGGGGCACGGTATCACTCGCTGGTAATCGACATGGCTTCCCTGCCTTCGGCTCTTGAAGTATCGGCAAAAACTGAAGAAGGCGTCATCATGGGTGTCCGGAACCGGCAGGATGTTATCGAAGGCGTGCAGTTCCACCCGGAATCCATACTAACGCCAGACGGACATAGTATTTTATCAAACTTTTTAGGTATGTCTGTCCTGGCAGGGAGGAAGTGATGGCAGAGATTGTCTATATAAACAGTTCGCTGGTACCCCGTTCCGAAGCCCGTATTTCGGTCTTCGACCACGGTTTTCTTTATGGTTACGGACTTTTTGAGACGATGCGTGCCTACAGCGGCACCATATTTCTCCTGGGAAAGCACCTCGAACGACTCAGAAAATCGGCGAAGAGTATCGGGATAAATCTTTCTGGCATCGACCTATCACAGGCCTGCAAGGATACGGTTGAAGCTAACGGACTTCAAAGCGCCCGCATAAGGCTTACTGTATCCAACGGTGATTCGGATGCGCTTCCGTGGAAGGAGACAGACAGCCGGCCAACCCTTGTCATTACCGCCCGGAACTACCAACCTTTCCCTCCGGAGGTGTACGAAAAGGGCTTTCGGGTTGGGGTATCATCCTACCAGCGCTCCCGGCATTCATCACTCAGCGGTATCAAAGCCACCAATTACCTGGTGAATGTACTGGCACGGCATGAAGCGACGTTAAACGGACTTGATGAAGCCTTGCTGCTGAATGAGGATGGATACCTTACCGAGGGCAGCACCTCAAACATCTTTTTCGTGAAGTCGTCCGGTCTGGTGACTCCGCCGCTGGATAGCGGTATCCTGCCGGGTATTACCCGTAATCTGGTGATAGAAATCGCCGGTAAGCTGGGGATAAAGGTGACCGAGGAAAACATATCTCTGACTGATTTATCTCAATTCCAGGAAGCTTTCCTGACCGCTTCGACGATGGAGATAATGCCTCTGATAATGATAAAGGGGCAGGATAGAGAAGAAAACATCATTGGTTCCGGTGAACCGGGAGCAACTATGAAAAGGCTGATGGCGGCCTACAAAGAGAGGGTGAAGCAAGAGACAGGAGTATAGATATCGAGGTAACTACCAGAACTCTACCTGTGAAACGTTCTCAGTGTCCTGTATTATCTTTTTAATTTTCTCCCTCGTGGTCTTGTCGGTAATCGGCTCTACTTCTGATACGGATAAACCATCCTTGTTGTTGGCGATGTGCTGGTCGATGATATAGCCGGGCACCAGCGCTGCCGTAAAGTCGGCGTTACCGCAGCAGGAGGAGTCCACCACCGCGTTGTTGAGGACATAGAGGATTTCCCGTCCGTTGATATTTATTCTGGATTCTTTCTCAGGGGTATAGTAACCAGCCGGAGCCGCGACGTCCTGGTTTATTTTAAGATGAGTGTACTTAACCATGGTTGGAAATCCTGTCTCTAGGGGTAGACTGCCGGTGATTCGAGTCCGGTAGTTTCAGGAAGACCCAGCATCAGGTTCATGTTCTGGATAGCCTGTCCCGCCGCTCCTTTGACCAGATTGTCGATACAGCTGATGACGATGAGCCGACCGGTACGGCGGTCGATGCTGGGGTAAATGTGGCAGTAATTGCTGCCCAGGGTATGCTTGGTATGCGGCGGCGATTTTACCACTTTTACAAAAGGTTCATTCTCGTAAAAATCCTGGTAACATTTGACCAGTTCATCTTCTCCTGTTTTACCCCCGGCGAATTTCCCCGGAATCAGGGTAGCGTAGGCGGTGGTGAGTATACCGCGCGTCATCGGTACCAGGTGAGGCACGAAGGTTATCGAGAATGTCTGTTTTTTATCGAGTGCCTCTATCTCCTGTGTTATCTCGGGCAGGTGGCGATGTCCTTCCAGCGCATAGGCGGCGGTATCCTCATTAGCTTCACAGTAATGGGTGTTTAGTTTGAGAGTTCTCCCGGCCCCGGAAAGCCCCGATTTACTATCGAAGATAATATCGGGCGCGATTAAACCTGCCTTAACAGCGGGAGCAACCGCCAGTATCGCTCCCGTAGGATAACAGCCGGGGTTGGCTACCAGCTTCGCGGTAGCGATACGGTCGCGGTGCAGCTCGGTAAGACCGTAGACAGCTTCTTCCAGTAAGCGCGGTGCCGGGTGGGTAAAATCGTACCAGCGGGGATAACTTTCGGCGTCTTTAAGCCGGAAATCGGCGCTGATATCCACAACTTTAGCGTCTCCCTCCAGCAGCGGTATGATTTCCTGGGCGCTTTCTTTATGCGGCAGAGCGGAGAAAATGAAATCAACATCCCCCAGGTATGAGGTGATGGTTAGGTCGATACCCGCCAGATGGGGAAAAACCTCGTTCAGATTTTTACCGGCATTACTGCGTCCGGTAACCGAAGTCAGCTCCACCTCCGGGTGCTGACAGAGCAGTCGCGCCAGTTCGATTCCGGCATAGCCGGTAACGTTGATGATTCCGACCCGCATCTTTGCCATAAAAATACCCCTTATTTACTCTTGATTATGAGTATAACATAAGCGTTACTCGATTTGTACTAAGGGTACGAAAATAGGGCTGATTATCCGTTATATCATCCAATTCAGGCAAAATATCCGAAGAAATTTTAATCTGAGCCCTAAAAAGTATCATTTGAGCCTGTTTTTCCCTTGACATGAGCGTAACAATAGTTTATTGTTTAAAGCAAATACAAATATGGAAGGAGGAAAACATGCAAGCATATTGTGTGAAGTGCCGTGCCAAGAAGGAAATGAAAGATCCTAAGTCCATTACCATGAAAAACGGCAAGCCGGCAACGCAGGGTGTATGCCCGTCCTGCGGCACCAAGATGTTTAGAATCGGCAAGAGTTAGCCGGTTTTTTATTTTAAAGGGATTTATATATACAACAAAGCTGGATATTTTCCGATTTAGGGATATCCAGCTTTTTTTGTAGGCGGGGAGCGGCTAATCCTGATTTTATGAATGGTCGGTAACGTATTTGTTGACGAGGTCAACAGTATCTATCGCATTGAGTTTGTGAAACACCAGCGAGAAGCGGTCTTCCAGCTCTTTCATTATCTCACCGAGATTTGATTCGGGGAGATTCCAGAGTTCTTTCTTAAAATCACCGAAGGCTTTCTTGCGGGTTTTATATTGAAATTGCTCATCCGTTTCGTCGGGATTCCTCTCGTCTTTGTATTTTACTCCAATAAATCCGTATATCTCATCCCGCAGTTCTTTAGGGAAGTGCTGGCTATCATAGACGATATTTTGAAAGCCGGTAGCCAGGTGTACTTCGACGGTATCAACCTTCGGGAACATATCGAAAGCTTCATCGGGGAGTGTAGAAGCGCCGTGCTGTACCGCTCCACCCATGCCGTACTCATCGCGGGCCAATTTAGATAGCTCTTTCAGGACATCGAAATCGATATTGACCCGGGCAATTGACCCGTCGGGTAGAACAACGCCACCGTGAGCCGTACCGGTTTGTACACTGATTTTTGATATTCCCTTGATATTCTTTCCCAGCGTTTCTGTATACCCCTTCATGAATGCTTTGAGGTCGGCAAGCGTGCTGTTTCCTTTACCTATTTCACCGATTTCCCCACCGACCGATACCGTAACGCCTTCGGGCTGGATATCCCGTATGAATTGCGTCATATCGGCGGTTATCTGTGTATTCAGGGTCTGTTGTTCGACCAGGTCCGATTTTTCCATATCGACCAGCGTGGAAGCGTCAATGTCTATATTATAAAAACCGGCATCGACCGCTTCTTTTATCAGTTGTTTGATATCGCTGGTTTCCTTATCCGGGTCTTCCCGGAACATACGCCGTCTGACCTGAAAATGGTCCCCCTGGATAAATACCGGCCCCGTAAAATCTTCGCGGATGGCGGCGGCAAGTACACAGGTTACGTACTCATCCGGGGGTTGTAACGTATAACCGATTTCCGAGCGCGCAATCTCAAAAATAAAGGCTCCTACTCTATCCTTGATAGATGCCCTGAAGACAGCCTTGGCGGTGTCATAAGTAATCCCTCTGATGTTTATGGCGGGTACGGTAATACCCTGGTAGAGTCCTTTTCCGGCAGCTTCGTAGAGCCCCTGGATACTGGCGGGAATAATACCCCTGTCCAGCGCCATCTCCCGTATTATCCGCCGGTGCTCCTCTTTTATCTGGCTATCGGCCCCGAAGACAGCCATTTTAATTAGTGTATCGATATTATTGTCTTTAGCTGCGTCTTTTTCGTTGTGCATTTTTCTCCTTGTTACTTTAATTTATCATTAATCGTTTGTCATCTAGAATTAATACAATGATATTGTATCAAACATACACGAGGCGATAATGATATGCCCAATAAAATTATTAGAGTTCAGCGGGTTTTGGTGGTTGGTGTAATTTCTAGTTCTTTAAAAAGGCGAAGGGCTTTTAAGTGGTATGTATTATCGCGTCTTTCTTGTATTCTCTCCAAACTAAATCCTAAGTTCTTCAACATACTCTCCAGCTCTTCTTCAGACTGGCCATATTCTCGAATCTGGCGATGCACTTCACAGAAGAGAACTCGACAATCGGTGAGAGTATTTTGCATACCTTTTATTACAAGATATTCTGCTCCCTCAACATCAATCTTTACAATATCTGGCCTTGGAGCAGCACCGTCTTCAATGAGCTTATCTCCGCTATTTGTTTCGACGTTGATAGTATTGCTGGTTTTTTCAAATGCAATATGAGCCAGGCCATGATTGCCGCGATTTTCCATCGAATCAAATTTAACTAAGCCCTTAGTGTCTGATAGTGCAAGTTTAAGTACCTCTATATTGGATTTCTTGTTCAGCGCTATATTATCATTAATTTTCTTTACTGTCATCGGATTTGGCTCAAACGCTACGACATTCACTCCGGGAGAATTTGCAGCAAACAATGAATATAATCCCAGATTGGCACCTATATCCCAGAATACATCATCAGGCTTCAATTCACTTAAGACCTCTTCGAGAAAGGAACGCTCGTTCTTTTCCCAGAAAAGTAATTCCTCGGCATCACTATGATCAATTACTCCCATAGTGATGCTCATGCCTCTAACAGAAAAGGTATACTTCCCTCTCAACTGATAATAACCCTGCTGTAACTTAGATAGCGGTTTTAATACAAGCATACAAAGGTATCTGAAAAAAGCCGCAATTAACTTGAAAATACCTTCTTCTTTGTATATTATTCGTGCTCTGGCAAATAACGACGTGTTTTTCATTTTAGTTAATAATAGTGCGGCGTCCGTTGTACCTGTCCCGGTCGTATTCCGTGGCTACGTCAACTCGATTCAATTTTCCGTAGATGTTTTCCAGGGGGCAGCAGGTAATTTTGCCGCCTTTAAGGCATACCATCTTACCGAAGTCCTTCTTTACCACCAGGTCAATAGCGGCAATCCCGAAGTACCTTCCCATCCTGCGGTCGTAGGCACACGGGGCGCCGCCTCGCTGGAGGTGACTGAGGATAACGCTTCGGGTCTCCAGCCCGGTGCCCTTTTCAATCTCTTCGGCAACATGCTGACCTATGCCTCCGAGGGCTTTATGCCCGAAGCTGTCAACACCCTTCTTCTTAACGACCTCGGTGCCGCCGGTTTGTTTGGCGCCCTCGGCTACGATGATGATTTCATACCTGGCACCGGACCGTCTGCCTTCCATCACCAGCTCGTTCACCCTGTCCATGGAAAAATCATATTCCGGGATGAGGATAATATAGGCACCGCAGGCCTCACCTCCCTGCAACGCCAGCCATCCGGCCGTCCTGCCCATCGTTTCCACGACGAATATCCTCTTGTGAGAGCCGGCCGTGGTTCGCAACCGGTCTACTTCCTCAACGATGACGTTCAGAGCGGTCTCGTACCCCAGGGTATAGTCCGTTGCCGGCAGGTCTTTATCTATCGTTTTGGGAATGCCGACCACGTTGATACCTTCTCGGGAGAGTCTGGTAGCGATAGCCAGGGTGCCGTCGCCCCCGATGGCAATCACGGCGTCAATACCGCGCCTTTGGATATTATCTATCACCAGCTTGGAGCACTCGTTTTTCGGGTCGTAAGGACTGAAACGCGAGGTACCCAGCATCGTCCCGCCGTACCTGTCCCATGTCCTCACTATATCCGGGTCCAGTTGCACTATCCACCCTTGGTCGGTATCCGGAGTGGACGGATCGATGCTAACCAGTCCCTTCCATCCGTCGCGGATTCCCAGGACTTCGTAGCGAATACCCCTCTCTTCCTCGAGTCGTTCATCCAGGGCGGTTTTTGTTACCCATTTGAGAGCGGGATTCAGTCCGGCGCAATCACCGCCCCCGGTGAGGACGGCTATTCTACTTTTTTTCATAGTATCGTTATTATAGGATTAGTATCGCCTGCTGTCAAAAGCGTGATAAAGGCAGTTTCTAAGTTCTCCGTTTGCTCATCTTGAACCAGGGGTGGAAGCTGATTATGGAGTCGGAAGGCATCTGTCGATGGTTTGCGCCTCTCATACTCATATCCATTGCCATGAGGTAATCGGCGATACGGTCGGGCATGAGGAAGTGCTCGTGGACGTACTCCCTGCCTCTTTGACCGATAGCCTCGGCGGCTTTGCGGTTTTTCAGCAGATTTAGTACCCTTTTTCCCGTCTTATAGGCGGTCTCGTAAAAGAATCCGGTATCGCCGTCTCTTATCTGGAGGGGTATAGCGCCGACATTGGCCGCTATTACCGGCTTGGCTTTCCACAAAGCCTCGGTGATAACCAGGCCGAATCCCTCACGCGTCGAAGGCTGCACAATAACGTCCGCCGAACGCTGTAAAGCGTTTATTTCCTTCCAGTTTTCCAGGCGGTTGGCTAACGAAAGGTTGAGAATCCGGATGTCCTCATCATTTTTGATATCTTCATAAAGTCTCGCCAGAATACGTTCGCCTTCGGGGTCGTCGGAGGCCATGCCCCCGGCCAGAATAAGCTGGCATTTCATTTCTTTTCTAGCGTAGCGGAAAGCGGCTATCGTCCTGTCCAGTCCTTTCCAGGGATCGAACCTGCCTACCTGGGCAACAATTGGTATGTTCTTATCTATATCGTATTTGGCAAGGACTTGCTTTATTTCTGGCTGACTCAATTCGCGGTTCTTCTCGGAAAGGGGGTCGATAAAGGGCGGAATAATAAAGCTGGGTAAAGGCCAGCGGGTGACCACATAATGAGCGGCGGAGAATATCGCCGCGTCAAAAGGAGATACCCAGTTGGTCATAAAGTTCCAAAGACCGGGATTGGAATCTATGGGAGATTCTTCGATGTCGATGTGGCATCGCCAGAGCCATGTTTCACCCTGTCTCTTCAGGTGACGCGCCAGACCGAGCGGCTGTGGGTCATTGACTATGATAATATCGTAGTAACGGTCGACGAGGTCGCTGCGGGCGCAGTCGGCAATAGTACAATAATAAGCCCTTTCCATTTCCTGGGTAAAAGTCCCCTTCATTCCCTGTAACAGGTTGTGCAGTCCTTTGGTACACTCGAAAAATTCATCATTACCCCTGATGACCTTCCATTCTGTCTCTACACCAAGATTATTCAGGAACGGTACGGAGCTGTACAGCATCTCAGCAACGCCGCCACCCTGAGCGGTAGCGTTGAGCTCCAGAACCTTGATGCCCTTCAAACGTTCCGCAGCCTGCATCACCCTTTCTGTTCTCGCCTCACCCAGAATCGGCTTATAATCTTTCAGTTTCGGTGCGGAAAAGGGACAGTGGTTGAAACGTTTGCTGTAAATAACACCCTCCGGAGGTGTCGATATTCCCGGGGCTGGTAAGTCTTTACTCACGGTTTTTTTACGACCGTTTCCATTTTTACTCTTTACCGGATTTTTACCAGCGATGATCATGAATACCCTCCTTTAAAAAAGGCTTGTTTACTCTCACCAGAGCGTCAATATTACGGGTAAATTATGCCCATGATAATGATATTGTAGTAATCATAAAGCCCCGTCCGAATGCGAACAAGGGTGTAAGCCTTGATAGTAGCTCAGGGGTAACAGGTATAAATTCCGGAGAAGCGCTGGAAAAGCCGAAATATTTAATAAAAATGTGAAAATATTGTAAGTCCCGGCAACTCGGGACGGGCTAGACTTATTAAAAAAAAGGTAGTAAAATTTTATTAGTATTGAAGGTTTGAGAAATAATATGGCTTTTTGATATGCAGAACAACTTCAATTACGATGATAGAAATTGAGCACTGACCTCAGAAGAGGCGGTGCTTTTTAAGTTAAGGAGGTAATGATAATGCAATCTAGCCTCATTGGAAAGATAGAAAAAGCCAAGCGCTATGCCGAGGAAAAGGACAGGATTACTTTCAGCGAACTGGCCGTCAGGTTCCGCGGTGAGAATAACGATTACGATACGAGCTATAGAAACGGCAAGTGGCATTGCACCTGTAGCTTTTTCTCCAGTTGGGGTATGTGCAGTCACACCATGGCTATGGAGAGAATCCTGGCCGAAATGCTACCTCCTGAAGCAATAAGCACCCAGTATGATATATCAGAGTAAATATCCGGCGAGGCTGTATTGAGTTTTACGGAAAAACTGGCTGAAGCTGTTAATAAAAACCGGAGTTTACTCTGCATCGGACTGGACCCCGACCCGGCACTGATGCCGGAAAAGCTGGGTATCTTTGAATTCAACCAGGCGATTATCAACGCTACCTCTGACCTCGTCTGCGCCTATAAGCCCAATATCGCTTTCTACGAAGCCTTCGGCAGTAGCGGGCTGGACGACCTGAAGCGTACCCGTGAGTGTATACCAGCGGATATCCCGGTAATCATCGATGCCAAGCGGGGTGATATCGGTAACACCGCCCGGGCCTATACCCGCGGTCTTTTCGATTACTTTAATTTTGACGCTGCTACAGTGAGCCCGTATCTGGGCTACGATTCTCTGGAGCCGTTTATCGAGTATGGAGACAAAGGAATCTTCGTGCTCTGCCGTACGTCCAACGACGGCGCCGTCGATTTTCAGTCGCTTTCCTGTGACGTAGAGGGGGGCAATAAGCCGCTTTTTGAAGTAGTTGCCGCCAAAGTGAACCAGTGGAATACCCGTGGCAACCTGGGGCTGGTGGTGGGTGCAACCTATCCCGAAGAATTGCAGCGGATACGGCAGGACTATCCGGATATACCTTTACTGATACCCGGCATCGGTGCCCAGGGAGGAGAACTCTCGCAGGTCGTAAGGCATGGCGTTGATGCTAGAAAGCAGAGAACTATTATAAATTCATCGCGGCAGATACTCTATGCATCAAAAGGTAAAGATTATGCCGAAGTCGCCAGACGAGCGGCTAAGGAATTAAGAGACCGGATTAACGGCTTTTTAGCGACTAGAGATTCGTAGTGGTAGCTACATCATGGTACCGGATATCAAACTCGGTGATATAGTCCGTCTGAAGAAAGTCCATCCCTGTGGTGGCTATGAATGGCAGGTGGTCAGACTGGGGGCTGATATCGGTATCAAGTGCCTCAAGTGCGGTCGCCGCGTTCTCCTGGAAAGGAATGTCTTTGAGCGTAGAGTCAGGGAAGTTATCTCGCACGATAGTAAAGAATAACCTGTTGTTAGATTACGATTGGACATCATTCAATCTATTCCATTATGATAGTATCTGATAAGGAGGATTCAATAAAATGGCTGAAGGCAGATATGACAAATATGTTAAAATAAAACCCTCGATGGATTTTACCAAGCTCTATCCAGCGCTTACGGCGCCGTCGTTCCATGTCCACGGGAAGGAATGGAATTCCCCGTATAGAATGGACTGGTTTTGCGTAACCGAGCCTTTCCTGATGATTAACGAGCCCCATACCCACGATTTTGACCAGTTCCTGGCTTTCCAGGGGGGTGACCCCACTCATGTTAATGATTTTGACGCCGAGGTCTGGCTATACCTTGGAGGAGGAGATGAGCAGGAAAAACTGGTGATTACCCAGAGTTGTTTTGTTCATGTACCTGCGGGTTTCGTACACACACCGCTTGAGTTCAAAAGAATAGGTAAACCCATTGTATTTATGGATATCGCTCTCGTAGCTGAGTACGTAAGGAAGCCGGAGGAAGAGAAATAACCTGAATTTTTAGGGTGTATAAACTAATAAGAGCCGCTGATTCGAACCGGTTTCAGTAATACAAAATTATCCTAGTTTTTTGCGGCGGCATTGCTCACTGATGCAGGGCTCTTACCCTCCTGGTGTAGAATGCCAGCCACCGTCTTACTCAATTTATGGGCGCTCAAGGGCTTGATGAGGTAACTGGTGGCGCCCATGCGCAGTGTCCTTCGCTGTTGTACAGACTCGGCTATAGCGGTAAGCACTACCACGGGAACTTTTGAGAGCGCCGGATTGCCTTTTATTTCCTGGAGTATCGACCAGCCGTCGGGGCCCGGCAGCCGCAGGTCCAGCAGCACTAAAGATACATGATTCTCATTAATCAGTTCCATTCCCGTGTGGCCGTCACTGGCTCTGATAACCCGGTAACCTTCCAGCTCCAGCACCCGGGAAATGAAATTCTGGATATCCAGGTCGTCCTCGATTATCAGTACCGTGTGTATCTTGGCTTTTCTGGTCATGGCTTCGGTCTCTGTTATTTGCCTGTAAGCAAACGACCTTGTAGCCCTGCATCTTTTAAACGGGTCCTAATTCTTACAAATACTGTTTCTCTAGTCTACGTTATTGCCGTAATATCTAAGGTATATACTTTATTTCTAGAATTAGCTTTATGAAGCAAAGCGACTAGAAGTAATATTACAACAAATACGTAACAATGTCAAATATAATGACAAAAGACTTGGTATATGAGAGTAAGAAAGTGACAAATGACATGATACATCATTATCACTGGGCACATTAGGCACTGGTTTTAAAAAAACCGCGAAGACTGGTTCTATTATGGGTCTTGTCAATAATAGTGACTTGGTGCTATGATGAAAATCTCCAGGATATTCAGTTGAAGAAGCAGCAATATTTGCCAGCGTAGCTCAGTGATAGAGTAGCGGTTTTGTAAACAGCTTAGGGCCATGCCGCCCGGTGTTTTCGGGTGTCACATGGCCCCATTTTGTATCTGGAGCAGGGTATAATCAAGGGGTTTCATACCGTCCCGTGACACCCCGTCCCACACAGTTCGTTGGCAAATCCGTTAGCACAAAAGCCGGTGTGCTAATACGAGCAACTTTTGAGAATGGATTAGTTCTTTGGGCAAGTGAACAACATACTATATTCCCCAAGGTCAATAGCTCCAGCCAAATTTCCTTCTGTTTTATCTTCACACCGGTGGGCAGCCCCCAGCCTCTCTTTTCCTGGCT
>Ga0315537_1000767_pt1 | contig 25567 bp, 18 predicted proteins | sample SalMarSW160270MG_FD_203091 | JGI IMG/M metagenome (GOLD analysis project Ga0315537, IMG submission 203091) | Salt marsh sediment microbial communities from the Plum Island Ecosystem LTER, Massachusetts, United States - Salt Marsh Sediment SW1602-70 ...
ATCCAGGATACCATCAATCGGGATTTTCAATGGTTCGGATTCGTCACTCATAATTAACCAATATTAGTACACGGGAAATAGTCATATTAAAAGGTATTTGCTAAGAGCCAAGCTAAATAACCGACATAGATTAATATCAGGAGGATGCCTTCACCGCGACTGATTTTCATGCCGCTAATCATGATTGGGAACAGCAACGCGGATAATCCCACCATGGTCCAGATATCAATTGGCGATATGCCGGTGCATTCTATCGGCGCGATGAGAGAAGTTAAACCAACGATGCAGAGTAGATTAAAAATATTTGATCCCACGATATTACCGATAGCGATTTCTGGCTCTTTTTTAAGTGAGGCAATTAAAGAAGTTGCCAGCTCGGGCAAACTGGTTCCGGCTGCTATAATGGTCAGCCCGATAAGCGCCTCACTAACTCCTGATGCACGAGCTAATTTTACGGCATTATTTACCAATATATTCGAGCCGAGAATTAAAAGTAAAAGTCCGCCAGTAATTAATATCCCGTCCGACCAGATGCTGCCGGTCTGATGAGCAACCGTTTCCCTCATTGCAGTCAGATTCTTCTTCCGACTCTCCTGTTGAGCAAAATAACCATTCAGGATCGTGTACAGGAGAATCATTACGGTAAAAATTACCCCTTCTCCCCGGCTGATAAACAGGTCACGGAAAAAGAAGACGAAAATTAGTGCTACTCCAATCATCACCGGCGTATCCCAGCGGATTAACTGGATCTGAATTTTCAATGGTCGGATCAGAGCCGCAATACCGATAATGACAGCAATATTGAAAATATTGGAGCCGACTACATTTCCAATTGAAATTGAGCCATAATGGCTGAGTGAAGATTTTAGACTGACAAACAACTCCGGCATACTCGTTCCGAAGGCTACGACCGTCAGGCCAATAGTCAGTGGCTGGATGCCCAATCGTAAAGATAGGGATGAGGCCCCCCTGACTAATCCCTCTGCTCCAAAGTACAGCAGTGTAAGTCCGAAAATCAGTAACGTTATGATAGTGAACATTGTAATCTCAACAGGGCATAAATTAGCTAAATTTTTCTATTTGAGCAATTCTCCAAGCTGCAGGAAATAATTAATAAATTGAGTTCAAGCGGCAAAAATCTGGGAATTAAATAGTTATAGGATCAGCAGCAGAAATAAATTTGAGATGATCCTGATTATAAAAGAAATTTTCTCCGGCTCAATTTCAAAGACAACTTTTTTGGATTATGCTCAGTCTTACCGGATGAGATTTAGTTGAATAATAGGAAGGGAGTTTAAAATGAGGTTGGGAAGCAAGTTATTACAATTTTTAAGTTGGGTAATCCTATTCCTTTTAATCATGAGTCCGATTATTCTATCTGCCGGTAGAATTCGCGGTAGTGGCAATTTAGTAACGATAGAGAGAGATATAAAAGATTTTGATCAGATCGAGATTTCGCACTCCTTTCAAGTCACGATTAAGTACGCCAAGGATTACAGCGTTTCGGTTCAGGTGGACGATAATCTGAAAGATTACGTGATTATTGAAAAACACGGGCAGCGATTGAAAATTGGCTTGGAAAGAGGATTTTGCTGTTCCAATCCGCATTTAGAAGCTGCCATTACTCTACCGGATATTCGGCAGCTTTCACTCAGCGGAGCCTCTTCGGCGGAGATTTCAGGCTTTGAATTTAACCACCGTTTGGATATGGATCTCTCCGGATCTAGTAGAGTTGATGGTGTATTGGAAACTGGCGATATGGATCTGGATCTTTCAGGAGCGAGTACGATTGAGTTAAAGGGCAAGGGGCGGAATCTGGAGGTTCACGCAAGCGGTGCCAGTACACTTAAGACAGGCGAGTTTATGGTCAGGGATGCCCGATTGTCGTTGAGTGGTGCCAGCAATTGTTTGGTGAATATTGCCGGTGAACTTGATGTTCATGCAAGTGGCTCGTCCAATGTGAAATATTGCGGAAAAGGTACCCTCGGTTCGATCGAAACCAGCGGATGTTCGCGAATTAAGCGAATCTAAAGGAATCTTTAAGTTATTATTGGTTTTTATATCGCAGCGAGCTCAGCTCAGCATTGGATTGAGTCCGCTGATTTATTCTTTAAATCTGTCAGAATTGTTGGAATTTGTTCAAGATTGTGGGCGATATCTATCATGAAATCAGTGCCGGAATTTTTCAAATGTTTTTGAAATAATTCATCGTGGAATTCAGTCAGAGAAATTATTTTCACATCGTCACAAATTGTTTTAATCGCCCGGATGGTTTCCTGGATTGTACTCCTGATTGCATAGGTATTGATGATTACCACATCCGGTTTACCATGCAAGACTTCCATCAGGATATTCTTGAAATCGGAGACAGATACGATCTTATCGCCGCCATTAGTGCTGCGGGAGATTAGGCGGAGCAATGGTTCCTGAATTACCGCTGCATCATTAAAAATCATTATATTCACAACGACCTGCCTCTATTCTGACTTAAGTATACTATCTCAAATTGGATTAAAATATCCCCGGAATGTTGAAAAATGCGTCGAATTCCAATGATTATTTTGTAGCTATTTTTTGACAAATTTATGCACAAGTATAGACGTTCCTAAAAAGGAATGTTTTAATTATAACCCGTTGTGTGGAATTCGAGATATTTCAAAAAAATCTTGTTAAAACTGGCTGCATCGCTCTGCGGTGTAGCCAAAAATGTCGCAACGCACCTGCCAGCCCTCCTTTTTTGGGAGCAGGCTGGGAGCATTGCGACAAGAATTTTCAATTTTTACATGGAGATTTTCAAGCTGCAACCAGTAATTTCACCCAACGAGTTAATTATAGTCAATTTATTTTCAGGTTAAGGGATTCGATTAGGTCTCGATCAAGCGGTTATTCACCGCATATAAAATTACATCGGCAATCGAATGCACATTTAGTTTTCGCATGATTCGCTGACGGTAAGTGCTCACCGTGCTGGTACTGATTGAGAGTTCCTGGCTGATCTCAGAAGTAGTTTTACCCTCAGCCAGTAAGCGCATTATTTGAAACTCCCGGTCTGATAACCGTTCATGGGGCATTTTATCAATTTTGCCACCGATGCTATAGGCTAACTGTTCGGCAATATTCTGGCTGATATAAAGATGTCCCGCTACAATTGAGCGGATGGCCTTAATCAATTCATCGGGGGCACTCTCTTTGGTCAGGTAACCAGCAGCACCCGCTTTTAAAGCCCTTATGGCATAATGTTCCTCGGCATGCATCGTGAGAATCAGGATTTTGACCGTTGGATAAAGATTGCCAATATCACCAAGCAGATCCAGTCCGTTTTTATCGGGCATCGAAAGATCCAGCACTAAGATATGGCAGCTGTGTTTTTTGAGGAAATCCAGCACCTCGAAGGCGCTGCCAGCTTCCCCAACAACCTGGATATCGGACTCACGCTCCAGGATTTTCTTGAATCCTTCGCGGATTAGGGTGTGATCATCGGCAATAAAAACATTGATCATCTTGAATCCTATTTTACGGATTTAATGGGAAATAGCAATAAAGTTATTGTGCGGCATTTAAGAGTGGGATTTTCAGGATAAGGGTCGTTCCTTTACCTGGAGCGCTGGTGATTGAGAGTATGCCTTTTAATGAGACGGCACGCTCTTGCATTCCGATCAGGCCAAAGTTGTCACTTTGCTCGATTTTACTCAGATCCATACCGATACCATTGTCTCTGACTTTTAGAATCAGGTGATCATTTTTTTGATTCAGGAAGGCGAATAATCTGGATGCCTGGGAATGCCGTACAGCATTAGTAACCGCTTCCTGGAAAATTCGGAAAACGGCCTGCTGCTGATCGTTATCCAAATTAATCTTTTTAATGAAACTCCGATAATAACTGATCGTTTTTATATCTTTGGTCAGGTCCTTAATTAGCCAGCGCATCGCCTCGCTAATTCCCATAGATTCCAGGGCTTCCGGTCTTAAACGATGAATCATCTCCCGGATTTTCCTGATGGTCGCGTCAATCAGCGCCTTCATGGACTGAATTTCGGTGATATACTTTTTCTTGCTTTCTATATCGGATTCCAGCAATTCGGAGATGAAAAGGGTTAGTTCGATTTTAAGCGCGGTCAGAATCTGGGCGATCTCATCATGGATTTCGCGGGCGATGGCTTTGCGCTCGTCTTCCCGAATGTCCTGTAAATGGGCTGCCAGGGCGCGTAGCTGAGTTTCCGATTTTTCGCGGCGTTCGATGGCTTCATGGTATTCGGTAATATCCATAATTACGCCAATAACTTTGGTAATTTCCCCATCAGTCAAGATAGGCTCGGCTGTAGTTCGAATCCATAAGTGTCTGCCTTTTACGGTAATGAAGGGGAATTCCAGATCATACGGGATTCCCTCTGTGGCACATTTTCGAAAAGTATTCAGGATGATATCCCGGTCATGCGGAAGATAGCACTTTAGACTTTGGGAAATATGTTCTTGTGAGCCAAATGTAATTTGATTTTTGTCAAGGTCGTGAATTTGATAGGTCTCGTCAGTCCAGTACATATTTTGTTGGTGAATATCCCACTCCCATCCTCCGACTTTGGCAATTTTTTGCGAAGCTGCCAGCAGAGCTTCGCTTTGCCGCAGCGCCTCCTCCGCTCGTATACGGTCAGAGATATCCCGTGCTATTACCTGTATGTAATCTTTATCTTTCAGCTTAATTTTATTTAAGATAACCTCCACCGGAAGATTCGTACCGTCCTTACAACGATTCTGAGTTTGAATGGTTACCTGATCGTTTTGTCCAAGCTTTTTCCAATATTTATCGCTATCTCCGCGGCGTGCGGCGTCCGGATCAATATCTGTGACATTCATGTGTACCAGCTCGGCTGCCGTATAACCAAAGCGGCGAATAGTGTTTTGGTTAAAATCCCGAATATTCCCATCTAAATCATGTAAGACTATTATATCTGGCGACTGTTCAAAAAGGGTGCGAAACTTATATTCGCTTTCTTTTAGCGCCTGTTCGGCGTGGATTCGTTCCGAAATATCCCGGCCCATTCCCAAAATATAGTCCTGCTCTTTTAACCTGATTTTACCGATAATGACCTCGACCGGGAAAATCGAACCGTCTTTGCAGCGGTTGTGGGTTTGAAAGGTTGCCAAATTATTTTGGTCAAGTTTTTGCCAATATTTTTCTATGTCACCACGGCGTTTTGCATCCGGATCAAAATCCATGACGTTCATTTGTAGTAGTTCGGCTGTCGCATAACCAAGACGGCGAATAGTATTATGGTTGCAATCCTTAATATTTCCTTCAAGATCGAATAACAGGTTCATGTCAGGTGACTGTTCGAAAAGGGTGCGAAACTTATGTTCGCTTTCTTTGAGAGCCTCTTCGGCTTTTTTCTGCTCTTCGATCACTAATGTCAGATCTTCCAACAGGTTAAGTGCGGCATTGCGACTATTAAATAGCTCCCGTTGGATGTGAACGCGGTCGCTAATATCTACCAGGATTCCCCAACAACCGCTGATTTCATAGGTAGTTTCATCGCGGATAAGCATTGCTCGATCAGTAATCCACTTATCCTGCCCCTGGGGAGTTTTGAGATGTAAATCAGCGTGATAGTGTTGGATTTTGCCCTCTTTGAGGAGTCTTGTGGCATTGGATAAATCCGCAGTATTTTGAGGGTATAGAAGGTGAGTCTCACTGATAATTGATTGCATTTTGGCGTAGGTCATTTGATTGTGGGGAATGCCTAATATGTCTTTGGATTTGGATCCGAAGTAATCGTATTGCATTGTTTTAAAATTCAGGAAATAGGGAATTCCAAACACATTTTCGAGGTTTTTCTGATATAAATGATAAGTTTTCTCAACTTCTCGGGTGGTTCTTTCTTGGTCGGTAATATTCTCGATTGAGGCAATTATTGCCTGACAGTTATTATTTTGGTCAAAAAGGGGCAAAGTAGTAATTGACAGGTGAATTTTTTTACCACAAGACCAGCTGCCGATGCACTGCATCTTGGTCAATGATCTTTTAGTTCGATTAACAATGGCCAGCGGTAGTTGATGTGAGGTAATTGGTACTTCCTGTGAATCCGCAAATGACCAGGAAAGTTTTGTGGATGAATTACGACGGCCTTTTTTCCAGGCTAAACCCAGAATCTGATCGGCGTAATGATTGGCATAGAGCAGTTTCCCTACTGGATTAATTACCACGACTCCATGGGAAGAAGTATCTCCAATACCTTTGAGAATTTGAGTTGTGGAAATACTGTCAATTAAGCTCGGCTGCAATTTGGGCATGCAGTTACCTCCGCTATTTGAGAGTTGATTCAAGATACCTTGTCGGGTGTTTTATATTTTTCAGGTAATCCTAATTGTTGCCGCAGTGCATTGACCTCCGCTTTGAGTTCGATCATCCGGTTTTCCCGTCCGACCATCGTGCGGTTGAAACGCTCTAGTTCAACTAGTTTTTGGTTAAGCTGTTTTTCGGCTTGTTTGCGATCAGTAACATTCCTGACGACGACCATAACTGAGGTTTTTCCCCGATACTGAAAACTGCTTGCGGCAACTTCTACATCCAATACGGTCCCGTCCGCTTTGATAAATTTCTCTTCGATAAGTGGGGCGTTAGAATTCTCTTCGATCATCTTGGCAATCCGCCGTTTGACAATTTCATGGTAGTCGGGATGCACCCATTTGAGTGCCGGTTGGCCAAGATATTCATCAGCGCTCGTAGCGCCGATCTGATTCACGGCTGCCTGGTTCATGAAAATGATTTTGCCATCCTGATGAAAGGCAATTGCATCGGGCGAGAGTTCAACCAGTAAACGGTAGCGTTCCTCGCTTTCCCGCAGCGCTTTTTCGGCGATTTTGCGTTCGGTAATATCGCGGCAGCTGTAGAGTACAGTTCCGTCTCCGATAGCTACTCTTTTGACATTAACGAGTAAGATATGAGGTTGACCATTCTTGTCTTGGATCGTGCATTCAATATTGCGAATTTCACCTTTTTCTTTTAATTGATTTAATTCGAATAACTGGGTCCCCAGCAATTTGGAAACATGACCCAGCTGCAGCACCTCTTCACGTGAATAGCCGAAAATACTTGAGTAATTTGTACAGAGCAGGATGAATTGTCCTTCGTTATCGGTAAGAAAAACGGCATCGGAAACATTGGCGATGGTCATACGGTGCAAAAATTCGCTTACTACCAAACTGCCCCGAGCATTTTTTTGCTCGGTAATATCCCGGGCCATGCCCCAAATACCGGTGATCAGACCATTCTTATCTCTAATTGGAAAAGCTGAAATCTCGACAGGGAAAATTGTGCCATCTTTGCGGATGAATTCTATCTCAAGAATTCCGGTGTATCCCTGCTTTGAGAAGGTATCATCAACAATTTCACACATGTATTGATGCCATCTGGTAGGAATTATTTCGCAGCCGGACTTTTCCCTCATTTCTTCAATAGTATAGCCAAGCATATTCAGGAAAGCTTGATTACATTCATTGAATTTAGAATTCTTATCAAGGGCAGCCCAGCCATCGCGCATTTTTTCAAATAATTCCCGCCATTTCCGTTCGCTCTGCTCCAAAGCCAGCTGCTGCGCTTTTCGCTCCGTAATGTCTCTAAGAATCATCTGAATGGCAGGTTTTCCGTCATATAGCAGCAGGCTGGCATAAACTTCGGCGGGGAAAGAACTACCATCCTGTCGCAGAAATACTTCTTCTACCGGAAAGTGCACTTTATTACGGTTCATTAGTTGTTCAGTCCGTTTGCTGAAATTTTGAATGTAGTCAGGATTGACGATTTCATTGATCTTTCTGCCGACTATATCGGACACTTTTCCGAAACCGAACATCTTTACCGCTGCAATATTGACGAAGTTGATGATGTCGTCCGCATAAATGAGAATGGCATCGCTAGCGCTCTCGACAATCCGCTTGTATTTTTCCTCACTCTCTTTAAGCGCTATCTCGGTCAGTTTTTGCGCTGTAATATCCGTAGCGAAACTTAGAAAAGCCGGATTACCTTTCCACTTAATCAGCACGGCATTGGCTAAAATCCATTTGATTTTGCCGGCTTTATTAATTATCCTGATTTGAAGGAGGGCTGGATGATCTTCTTTGCTCCGTAATTTCTGTAAATTTTCTTTGACTAAGTCTAAATCTGCGGGGTGAATGAATTTGGTCAAAGGGGCTTTTCTCAGCGTGCTGGCAGAGTAGCCCAGGAGTTCGACAGTTTTGGAATTAAAGAGGACCAGCTTGCGATTCTGAATAACAACAATAGCTTCATTAGCACTTTCAAAGATTAGCCGATATTGCTCTGGTCGGTCAAGAGAGGGTGGGAGCTTCATCAAAGGTTCCTTGTTTTAATTTTTAATGTTGATCTCATTACTGAATTTTGATATTTATCGTTGGTAGAACCCGGTGTAGTTCAAACAATAATTTGGTCTGTCATTGTGAGATAATTTGGGTGATACCAATTTTGAAATGGAATTTCATTTTCTGATCATCTAACTCCAGGTTTCATTTTAATTAATTGAAATTTAATGTGCAATAAACAAAATTCGGTAATTACTATAATCCAATGAAAAGTGTCGGTGAGTTGGTCAAAAGCCACAGATTGATAAATTCAGCTCAAATAATTTTGCAGTTGCTCTTTAGTTTCCCAATAGCCGATGTCAATTGCCTCCTTGCCGCGCCAGAACTCCCATATTTTAAGATTGGATAGGTTCAAATTTACGACCAGGTCGGGCTTGACAAGCTGGATCTCCTTATTGGATAGTTCGGAGATGAGGATCAACAGGGAGTGGTAGGTGATATAAGTCAGCGGCGGAAAGTTGCGCAAGTGTTTATGAATACCGGTCTGAATGACTTGGGTGATCCGTTCGAAAAAGGAATCGGCTTCCTTCTCTTCGACTGGCTTGTCAAGGTTGATTGGGGCAAAGAGGCCCTCGAACTTCAGCTGCGGTGTTTTCAGGACATTGACGCCGATCAGCGTGTCGTGCGGATATTCTTTGAGTACGCGCAACGGCAGGTTGTCCCGCAATCCGCCATCCACGAGTAAAGTGCCGTTAGCTTCAACCGGGGTAAAGATCCCCGGAACGGCAATACTGGCACGAACTGCATCCACCAGGCGACCGCGATTGAGATATAAAATATTGCCGTTCTGGAAATCAACAGCAACGGCGATGAAAGGAATTTTTAAATCCTCAATCAGGGTGTCTTTTCCTAAAATGTCTTCCATAAAGGTGACAAAATTTTTTAGGTCCAGCAAACCACCAGTTGTAATAGTCGGTGAAAGAAGATGAACAATTCTTTTTTTATTAATCGCAAGAACAATTTTTTCCATTTCTGAAACGGGAATTTGCAGAGCAGCCATTGCCCCGATGATTGAACCGGCACTCGTACCGGATATCACCGCCGGTTTAAGATTGAATTCTGCGAATGCTTTCAAAGCCCCGATATGTGCGATTCCCAGAGCCCCGCCGCCGCTCAAGGCTAATGCGACTTTTCCCAATCGTCTTGCCATATTGTTTCCTATAGTTACTGAAATATTAATCCTACGAAAAAGAGCTATAAAATCTAATTTCGGAATGTAATTTATGACGCTGTGAATTTAAACATTTTCCATAATATAAGAAATCAATCTAACAGCTTGCTGACTATCGCTCTGCTCCTGATCCTGGGAATCCCGGTCGAAGCACAATGGAGCAATGTTTGGAACGTAGCCGAACGTGATTTGGGAGTCTCACTGACTCTGGATCCTTATCATAGCTATAGCAGTGTGTTTTTTCAATTTGATAAGAATCAAGCCGTTTATATCTGGCAGGAGAATGAATTAAAATTGTACGGGAATATTTTGCGAAAATCCTATATTCCGTCCTATGGTTTGGTGGAATTTACTTTTTACCCTTCGACAGCGACTTCAGCCTGGGTCGAAAGTAACTATAAGGATTTATTTGACAGGTTCACGGTTTATCGGGATTTCAATTTGATTGAGAGTACCAGCGGTGGATATCAGGAACCCTGGTCGGGCAGTCTGTTTTTCGGGCAGCTAGCCGCCTTTTTAACGCTGAATGATGAGGAAGAGTTAGTTGTAGTGGCATCCGGTGCCGGTGGTTTGGTATTGACTGGTGGATTGTATCAAATTTTTGATAACTGTCTGGTGCGATCGAACTGGTATCGCGTGGAATGGAAACTCACAGGTGAAGGCAGTAAAGCTGATTTTTTCTATGATTGGGATATTAAAGTGGGCTTTCGCAATTATGGATTATCTGCCATCAGCAATACGGTCATGCTGGCAATAAACCGCTGTTGGATGAACAGGCAACATTTCAGTTGGCAGTTAGGGCAAAACAGTACTACTGAGTTTGAAATCCAGGTACCAACCTCACTCACTGCCAGCGGTGTATCTCGCCTGAAGCTGATTTATGGTAAGGCAGTTCCCTTCCGGCGTTGGCTGATCGGTTTGAAATTGGGGGTTACCTATGATTATCGGCGTGCCTATGACTCGATTTCAAAATCGTTCAGCTCCGACCAAATCGAGAGCTGGGGATTTATCCTGCAACCCTTTGGGATATGGTGACCATTAATGAGTTTCAGCTAAAGTTATGTATGTGGTCCAATTTCTGCCCCAATTGATAAACATCCGATTAGCAGTGTTCCGTAGTTCAGTAGATTTTTCTTATTGGAATTGAAGGGCATAATTCTTAGAATTAAACCAATGCTTTCCCAAGTGCAAAGACCATCGAAAGTACCGATAGTATTAGTAGCCTATACTCTGATCTCCTATGCCTTACAGTATTCTTTTACGGGTATTATGGTGCTACTCGGGATTGCCATCAGTTATTTGCATTGGAAGTGGCTGATTCGAGAAGGGCACCGATTTTGGGCCTGGGGCATTTTCCTGCTGTTAGGCAAACGAGTCCATATTACCGGAAAAGAAAATTATGATCCGGCAAAGCGTTATATTCTGGTAGCTAACCATACCAGTATCTACGATATTCCGGCGGTTATGATTGTGATAGCTCACCTTTCCTGGATTGGTCGGGAGTATTTGTTCCGCATTTGGGGTTTTGGGCGTCTTTTAAAAATGAACAACTTTATTCCCATCGAACCCAGCCAGCCAGATAAATCCCGACTGGCGATTCAGCAAGCCATTGAGAAAGCAAGGAAAAGCATCACTATTGGCATTTTCCCCGAGGGGACCCGGACGCTGACTGGACAGATGGGGAAGTTCAAAAAGGGATTTGTTCATATTCTCCGGGCAAGCAACCTGGATATTCTACCGATCACTTTGAATGGTTTTTTTTCGCTGAAACCGAAAAACCGATTTACGATTGATCCACGGAGTAAGTTGAAGATAGTTATTCAACCAGCCCTACGATGTGAGACTCTGATCCCGCTGACAGATGAAGAAATCATTGATAGGGTCAGGCAAACTGTATTGCAGCCATATTATTATCGTTAATTATTATTTTGCTAACGCCTTACCGTTGACTTTATAATGCTTTTTGAGTAATATTTTTCTGTTTGAGAATAAAAGGGACAAATTGAAATTTTTTGAAACACTAAAATTTATTGTTAGTCATACTATTTTCAGAGTTTTTCTGGTGCTGATACTGCTGGCGGTTTGTTCTGGTATACTGGTTTTGTACTTTGAAGGGTTGGCAAATCCCGACGAATACCATAATCTTTGGGATTCGGTCTGGTGGGCATTGGTAACGGCCTTTACTGTGGGTTATGGCGATATTCGTCCGATTACCGTGGGCGGTCGGATTATCGGAATTGTGGTAATGATTTCGGGAGTAACTTTAGTATCATTAATTACCGCTACGATTTCATCTATTTTTGTAGCGCGAAGAATCAGGGAGGATCAGGGTTTGGAATCAATTGATTATGAAGAGCATATTATCATTTGCGGTTGGAATGGGCGGGCTGAAGCCATCATCGAAACCTTTTTTACCCTGGCAAAGGGTAAAGTTCCGAAAATAATTCTGGTGAACGAGCTGTCTGAGGAGGAGATTAACAGTGTTCTGGATCGTTTCCGCAAATACAAGGTCAAATTCATCCGTGGCGATTATACCCGCAATGCCCCGCTGGAGAGGGCTAATATCAAGATGGCTCAGTCAATAATTCTGCTGCCCAATTTGTACCAGTTTGAGCCATTGGTGGCTGATGAAAAAACGCTGCTGGCGACGCTGAACATCAAGTCCTCTTTTCCGAAGAAAAAAGTGATTGCCTTCATCATGAATCCCGAAAATGAGGTGCATATCAAGCGAGCAAAAGCCGACGATGTGATTGTTAGCGACCAGTTCATGGATTATTTTGTAGCCAGTGATGTACTCGAGCCGGGGCTGTTGAACGTAGTCTCCAGCCTGCTGAATGCTAAAAGCGACCATCGGCTTTCGACCGTGCCGATCCCTTCGCGGTTCAAGGGTAAACAATTCGGTGAAGTCGCGGAGTTTTTCAAGAGTCAACATAATCTGCTCGTCTTAGGCGTATTGTTGGCGGTGGAGTCTATTGGCGTTTCCGATTTCCTCTCAGCCGATACCAGTCACCTGGATGCTTTTATCGAGCGAAAATTGAAAGAAGCCGGCAAAACCCTGGGTGAGGAAAACAAAGTGATCGTAAATTTGAATCCACCCAAGGATTATATCATTCAAGAAAACGAAAAAGCCATTGTGTTGAAATAATGAAGAAGAACAAATGTTTTGAATTCAATCCCAAGCTTTTAAAAGCGTATGAGATTTTTTCCGGTTTGACGGAAGATCAGATCAATCAGTTTTGCCAGGTCATCAAGACCATCCACTTCAATCATGGGGATACGATTATCCAGGAAGGCGACAAAGGCAATTCAATCCTGTTATTATTGGATGGCAAGGTAGAAATTACCCAGGCATTGACCTTGAAAACCAGCAGTGCCCAGTCGGACAGCCGGGAAAAAAGCCTGATCAAGCTTACCAGTGAATATCATCCGTTTTTCGGGGAGATGAGCCTGTTTAGTGACGATGATCTCCGGACAGCCACGGTAAAAGCCAGTTCAGCCTGCGAGATTGCCCGCATTGATAAGAAGGATTTTTTTAATATTTGTAATAATTACCCGGAAATCGGTGGTCATGTTATGCACAATATTGCCCGGGTTCTTAGTCGCCGTCTTAAGCAGGCCAATCAGAATATTTTGAAATTGACAACCGCCTTCAGTTTAATTATCGAAAGTTAATGAGGTAAAATTTGGCTGTTCAGTTAGCCAAGGTCTATGACCCACGTCAGGTGGAATCGCGCTGGTATGATTACTGGCTGGCGCAGAATTATTTCCATGCCGATAACCGGAGCTCGAAAAAATCGTTTGTGATTGTCATTCCGCCGCCCAATGTGACCGGAATTTTAACCATGGGTCACGTGCTGAATAATACGATTCAGGACATTCTGATTCGGCATGCGCGGATGAATGGTCATGAAACTCTCTGGCTGCCCGGCACCGATCATGCCGGCATTGCGACTCAAAATGTGGTTGAAAAGAATTTACGGTCGGAGGGCAAGAGCCGGTACGATTTCAGCCGTGAAGAATTTCTAAAAATTGTCTGGGATTGGGCAAACAAGCATAAATCCATTATTCTGACCCAGTTGCGCAAGATTGGCTGCTCCTGCGACTGGGAGCGGGAGCGCTTCACCCTTGATCCGGGGTTATCCAATGCCGTGCGCCAGGTATTTGTGCATTTATATCGAAAGGGGTTAATCTACCGCGGTCGCCGGATTATCAACTGGTGTCCCGCTTCGCAGACGGCCCTGTCTGATGAGGAGGTTATTCATAGGGAAACCAAGGGACATTTATGGTATTTCAAGTACCCTTTGCAGGATGGCACCGGGCATCTGACAGTCGCGACGACTCGCCCAGAGACGATGTTGGGTGACACCGCGGTTGCCGTCAATCCTAACGATAAGCGCTATCATCAATTCGTTGGTCGGAATATCATTTTACCCATTATGAATCGGGTTATTCCGGTAATAGCTGATGAATTTGTGGATCAGGAGTTTGGAACCGGTGCGGTCAAGGTGACCCCGGCTCACGATCCCAACGATTTTGAGATCGGGCTGCGACATAATCTGGATCAGGTCAATGTTATGAATACTGATGGAACGATGAATGCTACGGCCGGTCCGCTGGTTACGGGTAATGACCGGTTTGAAGCGCGCCGGATTGTGGTTGAGGAAATGGAGCGGCTGGGACTGGTTGAGAAAATTGAGAGCTATACTCATAACGTTGGCTTCAGTCAACGGGCTGGCGTGATGATCGAGCCCTATCTTTCCGAACAATGGTTTGTCAAAATGAAGCCGCTGGCAGAACCGGCAATTCGGGTCGTGGACGAAGGCCAAATCCGATTTCATCCGGCACGCTGGGTGAAGACTTATCAGCATTGGATGAACAATGTCCGGGATTGGTGTATTTCCCGGCAGCTCTGGTGGGGTCACCGGATTCCGGTTTTTTATTGCGATCATTGTGGCTGGCAGGATGCGCGGATGGATGATCCGACAATATGTCCCGAATGCGGACATGCTTTGCGGCAGGATCCGGATGTTTTGGATACCTGGTTTAGTTCCTGGTTATGGCCTTTTTCGACTCTGGACTGGCCGCAGCAATCGGCTGATCTGCATGCCTTTTTTCCGACGGATACCCTGGTTACGGCGCCGGATATTATCTTTTTCTGGGTGGCACGGATGATTATGGCAAGCCTGGAGTTTATGGGTCAGATTCCTTTTAAAGACGTCTATTTCACCGGCATTATCAGGGATATCAAAGGTCGCAAGATGAGCAAGTCGCTGGGCAATTCGCCCGATCCGCTGGTACTGGTGGAGAAATATGGTGCCGATGCTCTGCGCTTTGGTGTAATGCTGATCGCGCCACAGGGGCAGGACATCCTGTTTTCCGAAGAGCGACTCGAGGTCGGTCGCAACTTTATGAATAAAGTCTGGAACGCCGCCCGATTTATCCTAATGAACCTGGACGAAAATACTGTCTCTAAGGAACAATTCGAACCGGCGCATCTGAAACTGGAACTGGCTGATGAGTGGATTCTGAGCCGCCTGAACGCCACCATTCACGTCGTTGACAAAAATCTGAAAAAATACCGTTTCGATGAAGTAGCCCGAATTATTTATGACTTCGTGTGGAGCGATTACTGCGACTGGTACATCGAACTCATCAAGGATCGCCTATATAAAAAGTCGCCGGCAGAAAAGCAAACCGCCCTGCAGGTGGCGATCTATGTCCTGAAGAATTTCCTCAAACTGCTGCATCCTTACGCGCCGTTCATCACCGAGGAAATTTATCAGCACATAAAGTCACCGGCTGAACCGGACATCATTATCGCGCCCTGGCCGCAAGCAATTACATTAAAGATTAGCAAGGATTCAATAGATAAAATTGTCGAAACAAAAAACATTATAACTCAGATTCGTACTAAGCGGAGTGAATTGAATATATCGCCAGCAATAAAACCACGAGTTTCGGTATTAAACAACCAAACGTCATCAGTTGGAATTTTAACTGGCCCTCCGACAGAAAGTTATGTACGAAAATTAGCAAATTTAGAGAATATCAGTTTAGTTGTTACTCATCCAGTACAATCCATCCCGATATCTACAGGCACTACAACCACATATATTCATATTGATAATATTGTCGATCCTAAATCTGAAATTGAGAAAATGGAAAAAGAGATTAAACGATTAGAAGTATTATTGAAAAGTGTTAGAGCAAAATTGACAAATCAGGATTTTCTTTCAAAAGCACCTCGTGAAATAGTAGAGAAAGAACACAAAAAAGAGCAAAAGCTGATAGAACAGTTGAAGAAACAAGAAGAAATTCTCCGATTATATAAAATAGGTAACATTATCTAAATCTGTTATAAGATGCTATTTCAGGTTTGTTTGAAAATAAAACATGATTTATATCTTGGGAGTAAAACATGAAAATACATAGACGAATATTCATATTAGCACTAATTTGTTTTAGCCTGCCAACAAACATTTTCGCTGTTGTGCCAGTTAAATCCATCAGAATTACCATCTATAATAACAATCTGGGATTTATTTCACAGACATGCACGTTCGAAGTAACCAAAGGCAGATCGGAAATTAGTATTGAAGGCGTCTCAGCTAAGGTTGACCCAACTTCAGTGCATATTACTTTCCCCGGTAAAACCAGCGCTATTAGTATACTCGAACAAAACTTTCTCTATGACCTGGTAAGTACCGAAAAGCTGTTCCAGAAATATATTGGCGAAAACGTTACTTTTCGACTGACCAATAAAGAAGCAATTTCCGGGAAGTTGCTGAATGCTGACCGGAATACGATAATTGTTCAGCTCCCCGAGGGCAACGTTCGGATTGCTCGAATGGAAAGTATTTCCGATTACGATTTCCCGGCTCTGCCACAGGGATTGATCGTCAAACCCACCCTGGAATGGAAAATCAGCTCGGATTATAAAGGTAAAACCGATGCTGAACTGAGCTATCTGACGACCGGTATGTCCTGGAATGCCGAGTATATCCTGGTGCTCGATCAGGATAATCCACCGGAGCTACCGGAGGATTTTACTTTGTCGTCCTGGATTTCGTTGAATAACAGTTCCGGAGCGACTTATGAAAATGCCAAATTAAAGTTGATTGCCGGTGAAATTAACAAGATTGAAGATGAGAAACGATACAGAGCTAAAGCCAAGCTCACCGATGCGTTGACGGTATCTGCCGAGCAGGCGGTCGAAAGCCGGGAGATTGCCGATTACTACCTTTATGAATTGTCGCAGCCGGTGACCCTGCGTGATCAGGAGCAGAAGCAAGTTAGCCTCTTTGAGGAGATTCAGGCTAAGGGGCGCAAGGTTTATTTGTTTGACAATTACGACCTGAATGAGCGGGAAGATCCGCTGAGTGTTGCCTTTCGGTTTGAAAATACCACCGAGAACAACATGGGTATGGCTTTGCCCAAGGGTGTGGTGCGGATGTTCAAACGAGATACCGATGGCACTTTGCAATTCATTGGTGAAGATCGCATTGAGCATACCAGCCGCAAGGACACCCTCCGCTTGACGATCGGCAAGGCATTCGATGTACGGGGCAAGCGGACAATAGTCGCACGGGAAATGCAAACCAAGCGTTCGGAAATGATCACCGTAGAAATCCAGATCACCAACCGCAAGAATGTGCCGGTGAATGTCGAAGTGATTGATCATCTTTATGGATATTGGGAGATTAAAAAAGCCAGTCATTCATATACTCAAAAGAGCAGCCGGATGATCGTCTTTCCAGTGAAAGTGAATGCCGATACCAGCGAGACAATAAGTTATACTTATCAACGAAAGTTATAGTCGGGTCTTTTGAACCAGGTAAGCTCTGCCAAAACCTTCCAGATTGACGGCAATACAGCTGTTACCTATATCAAGGGGATTGGTCCTAAACGGGGCACTGCACTTGCAAGTGTAGGGATAAGAACCTTTCGCGATTTACTTTATCATTTTCCGCGGCGTTATCTGGATCGGAGTACAATTACCCCGATTATTAAGGTAAGGCTGGGAATGGATGTTACCGTCGTCGGTAAAATTCTATCTTTGGCGAATGTCCGGTCACGTCGGCGGCCTTACTTGCAGGTTCTGATTGGCGATGACAGCGGGCAGCTGCGCTGTGTCTGGTTTAATGGTGCCAGTTATGTTCAGAAAATTTTTCACCCCGGCAATATGGTGGCGCTAAGCGGGAAAGTCGAGTTTTACAAGGGCTTGCAACTGGTTCATCCGGATTACGACATTCTCGAAAGCGAAGAATATTCTACTCTGCATACTGCCCGGATTATTCCGCTTTATCCCTCCACAGCTGAATTGAAAAAGGTCGGCTTGGACAGCCGCGGTTTCCGGCGGCAATTTCATAAAATATTCGAACAGCTTGACTTTCAGGTAACCGAAATTCTGCCGAGCTCCCTCCAGGAAATGTTGCAGTTAATGGATATTACTGAAGCCTTGCAGCAAATTCATTTTCCGGCAAATCAGCAACTCCTGGAAGGTGCTCGCCTCCGATTTAAATTTGAAGAGCTTTTCTATCTGCAACTGTTGTTAGCAGTCAAGCGTTTGGGAATTAAATCAGTGCAAAAAGGGTTTCACTATCCTGGTGCAGGTGAACACTTGAAGCAAATTTATGAGAGACTGCCCTTTGAGTTGACCGCGGCTCAAAAGCGGGTCATCCACGAGATCTGGGACGATATGAAAGCCGATGAGATGATGAATCGGCTGCTGCAGGGAGATGTCGGTTCGGGGAAAACTGTGGTAGCGCTGCTTTGCGCCAGTATTGCAATTGCCAATGGTTTCCAGGTTGCCGTAATGGCTCCGACGGAAATTCTGGCTGAGCAGCATTACCGGAACCTTATTAAGTTGGGTCAGCCAGCCGGGATAAAAGTGCGCCTGTTGATCGGCGGGCAGCCGAAAAGAGAAAGGACCGAAATCCTGGAGGAAATCCGTCAGGGTACTGCGGAGCTGATTGTTGGAACCCACGCCTTGATCCAGGAGGAGGTCGAATTTCGGAACTTAGCCCTGGTGGTTATTGACGAGCAGCATCGCTTTGGCGTGGTCCAGCGCAGTCAACTGATTGCCAAAGGTTTGAATCCCGACGTCCTGGTGATGACGGCAACTCCGATTCCGCGCACCCTGAGTATGACCCTTTATGGCGATATGGACGTTTCGGTTCTGGATGAATTGCCAGCCCGGAAGGGCAAAACTGTTACCCGAATTGTGAATGTAGACCAGCTTGACCGAGTTTATGAATTTATCCGTAAAAAGGTCCAAGCCGGGGATCAGGTATATATTGTCTACCCTCTGATCGAAGAGTCCGCTAAGATGGATTTGCAGGCAGCGATTCAGGGCTATGAGCAGCTCAAGCGCCGGGTCTTCCCCGATTTGCACCTGGCTTTACTCCACGGTGGAATGAAAACCCCGGAGAGGGAAGGAGTAATGCAAGCCTTTAACGATGGTGCAGTTGGTATCCTGGTAAGTACTACAGTAATTGAGGTTGGTGTGGATAATCCGAATGTAACGGTTATGGTTATTGAAAATGCCGAACGGTTTGGCTTGACTCAAATTCACCAGTTGCGGGGACGCATCGGGCGGGGTACTAAAAATGGGATTTGTATCATGGTGGAGCGCAAACGGAGCGAAGCCTCGCACAAGCGCCTACAGATTATTAATAAGACGACCGATGGCTTTGAAATATCGGAACAAGACCTTATATTACGCGGACCCGGAGAGTTCTATGGAACTCGCCAACATGGATTTCTGAAGATGAAAATCGCTGATATTGTGAAGGATCGGGATCTGGTGCAATCAGCCCGTCAAGAAGCATTTAAATTGTTAAAAAGTGATCCCCATTTGCGTCGTCCGGAACACCTGTTGGTGCGTGAGCATTTAATCAGCAATTATTCCGAATATTTAAATTTTATAAATGTTTTATAAGAGATATTATGAGTGATGAGAAGCCTGACCTTAAACAGGTCCTTTTTTTAGGATTAATTCAGTCCTTTGTAACCAGTGCCTGGATTCAACTGGGTAAGCAGAAAAATCCACTTACTGATAAAGTCGAAGTCAATCTGAAAGAAGCCCAATTTACGATTGATATGCTGGAGATGATTGAAGCGAAGACAAAGGGTAATTTAACCGAAGATGAGCAGCGGATTTTAGCTAATGCTATCACCGAATTAAAGATGAATTTCGTTGATTATAAATTGAAACGGGGTGAAACTCCGCCGCAACCTAATCAACCCAAACCTGAAGAGAAAAACTGATTACTGAAAAGGATATCCATGGAAATTTTAAAGAATAACCGAGAAAAGATTGTCCTGGCGATTTTGTGTTTGGTGTTCAGTTGGATTGTGTATATGGACACCATTGCCCCAACTGTGTCTTTTTGGGATTGTGGTGAATTTATTGCTACTGCCTATACTCTGGGGGTACCGCATCCACCAGGTAGTCCGCTGTATTTATTGATTGGTCGAATATTTTCGATGTTGCCTACCGGTAAAGATATCGCCTATCGGGTAAATCTGATGTCACCACTTGCCAGTGCCTTTGCGGTAATGTTTTTGTTTTTAATTATTGTCAAATTGTTGAAAAGCTGGGGTAAACCAGTCCAACCACTTCAGAAACTTGCGGTCTACGGTGGTGCTTTTATCGGGGCTATGACCTTTGCCTTTACCGATAGTCACTGGTTTAATGCTGTCGAGGCGGAGGTCTATGCTTATTCCACTTTTTTAACGGCGATTGTTGTCTGGTTAATTTTGGTTTGGGAGGAGAAGGCTGATCAGCCAGGGCACGAGCGCTACCTGCTGATTATCGCTTTTATTGTCGGTTTGGCGATCGGGATTCACCTGCTCAACTTACTCGCAATCTTCTTCATTGCGCTGATTATCTACTTCAAGCGAACCAAGACGACCCAAGTTGGTTGGTTAGTGGTAGACATCATCATAGGTGTGGTAGCCGTATCATTATTATTCGTTTTTTGGCGGGCAATTTTCAGTAAATCTTTTACTGTGCAGGCTATTTTCACCCTGGCCTCTTTTGCGGGAATCTATCTGTACCTGTATCGCAGGGGAAAGAATCAGCGGTTGAAAGACCATAGCCGGAGCGTAATTATGGCATTTGCGGCTTCGGCGGTATTTTTAGTAATTAATGGTGGGGTGATTAGAGGACTGCCAACCATTGCTGATAAGTTTGGAGTCTACGCAATTGGTATTACCATTCTGCTGATTTTTGCGGTTACGGTTTGGGCAATCAGGCGGAAAAGTCATATAGTTTCGGTAGCACTCATGGCTTTAATCCTGATTATCGTGGGCTACTCCTCTTATGCCACAATCTTTATTCGCAGCGCTCAGGATCCAAGCATTGACGAGAATGATCCGGAGACTACCCATCAGGCCGTTGCCTATTTGGAACGGGAGCAATATGGTCGCAGGTCATTTACTGATATTTTTGATCGCCGGGTCTGGAAACCGGAAGCCGATTATCGCTGGAAAAATAAAAGTGTCTGGAGTTATTTCTGGAATTACCAAATCAAAGAGATGTACATCCGCTACTTCAATTGGCAATTTATTGGTCGTAAGGATGTCAGAGTAGATCCGTTCCAGTTTTTATTGCCATTCCCCTTTCTGGTGGGTTTGTATGGTTTATTGGTTCACTTTAATAAAGATAAGAATAAAGCCCTCTCAATTTTGGCACTGTTTCTTTTTACTGGTTTAATGGTTGTCCTGTATTTGAATCAGGATGATCCGCAGCCGCGCGAGCGGGACTACTCCTATGTCGGTTCCTTTTTTGCGTTTGCGGTCTGGATCGGCATCGGGGCAACGGCGCTGATTAGTCATTTGATTGAACTGAAGCGGGAAAAATGGCGCAAACCGCTGGCCTATCTGGTGACCATCGTCCTATTGCTGGCATTGCCGCTGAATGTCCTCCTGGCTAATTATCATGAACATAGTCGCAAGGGTAATTATGTTGCTTCGGATTATGCCTATAATTTACTGCAAAGTTGTGAACCCGGCGGCATAATCTTTACTAATGGCGATAATGACACTTTCCCCGTCTGGTATATGCAGGAAGTTGAAAATATCCGCAAGGATGTGCGAGTGGTGAATCTCAGTTTGCTAAATACTCCCTGGTATATCAAACAGCTGCGGGATCAGGAGCCTAAGATTCAACTGGGGCGGATGACCGATGATGATATCAACCGGCTCTCACCCATTCCCTGGAAGAAATCCAAAGTCAAAATTTCACCGCCACCTGATACTGATTTACCACCATTAGAGTGGGAATTGAGTCCCACCATCATCGGGCAGGCACTCCGCGTACAGGATATTATGATTTTGCAAATTCTCGAGGCGAATCGGGGACAGCGGCCGATTTATTTTGCGACGACGGTAGCGCCGAATAACCGGTTAAATCTGGAACCTTACCTCCAGATGGAGGGCTTAACTTTTCGGATTCATCCGCAGAAGATAAGTCGGTTGGATATTAACAAAATTGAGCATTACCTGCTCGATGTCTACCGTTACCGCAATCTGGATAATCCCGAAGTGTATTATGATGATACAATAACAAAATTGATCGGCAATTATCGTGCGGCTTTCTTTCAAGTTGCCGTCGAGTACTATTACACTGGTCAAACAGATTCCATGCTGACAATTCTGGATTCGATGGAGGTGAAAATCCCGGAAGAGGTGACACCGATTCAGAACGAAGATACCTATCTGCAGCTGGGTATGTTATATCATGAGGGTGGTCGGCCGGAAGAGCTCAGACGGCGACTGGATAAACTTGCCAACAATCCGCGGGCGAGTGTGAAAAGCAAGGTCAAATATGCCGGAGTGTATTATCAATATTTAAGGGATGCTGAAAAATCGCTGGCGATGCTTGAACCGCTGTACCAGGTTAATCAAGATGACCCGGAAATAATTAGTACCTTAGTACGAATTTACGAAGACACCCAGGATTATGCCAATGCCGCTCACATCCTTGATTCCTGGATACAAATGCATCCAAATGATCAAGGTGCAATCATGATGCGCGATAAGTACTTAGCGCGGCTAAAAGCCGACTCGGCCAAACAAACGCGATAGATCAGATATTGGTGACGCCGTCGGATAGCGAGATAACGGTCATAATTCCCCATCATAATGGCGCAGAGATCCTGCGCGAATGTCTGGCTTCATTGTTTCATTCGACGCAATTGGAGCTGCGCGTGATTCTGGTTGATAACGCCTCGACCGATAATAGCCGATCCATGGTAGCTCGGGAATTTCCGGCAGTGCAGATCATTTCTCTAGAGCGCAATCTGGGCTTTGCCGGCGGATGCAATGCTGCTATTTGCGTCGTTACCACGCCTTATATTTTAATTCTTAATAATGATACGATTCATGTTCCCGGCTGGATCGAATATCTTCTGGCAAAGATTATGTCCGATGAGTCTATTGCGGTAGTGCAGCCTAAAATTTTATCCTATTATAACCGCAATAGCTTTGATTATTCCGGTGCCTGCGGCGGCGAGATGGACATTTTTGGATTTCCTTTTGCCCGTGGTCGAATTATTACGGAAATCGAGAAAGATAGCGGACAATATGACGAACTTGCTGCTCGCATTTTCTGGGCGTCGGGCACGGCATTTTTAGCCCGCACCGAAGTGGTCAAACAGGCTGGCATGTTCGACGAAACCTTCTTTGCCCACATGGAAGAACTCGACTTGCAGTGGCGAATCCAGTTGCTGAATTATCGTATAGCTGTCGAGCCCCGGGCAGTAATCTACCACCGCTCAGGCTATACCTTAGGAGCCGAATCACCTTTTAAGAAATATTTAAATCACCGTAACAGTTTGATAATGCTTTTTACCAATTACCGGTTTCTGCTGACAACCTATATTTTTCCGCTTCGCCTGCTGCTGGATTATCTGGCGTTAGGATTTTCTTTGATTCAGGGGGATTTTGGCAGGATCGGCGGTATTATCAAGGCGCACCTCTGGGTATTGCTCCACCCGGTGCTATTATGGCGAAAAAGACGGTTTGTAAAAAAACTGCGGGTAGTGACCGACGGGCAAATTCTGGAGTGTCTCTACCACGGCTCGGTTGCACTCCAATTTTACCTCAGCCGGCGTCGTACCTTTAGTAAACTTATTAAATTAAAATCCTTCTCCAAGATGAATGACAGCTCAACCTCTCCAACGGGCGGTTCTTGATCGGTCAGTTCTCTACTCGAAAATTGCTTTGTAGATATTGACATTATCTGGATCAAGTTCCATGATGGTTGTTTTCTGAGCGGGAGTACCGTAGTCGCGAATAATTTCAGCAATTTCCCGGGCGTGAACATCCAGAAAGATGTGAGAATAGCGTTCGCGGGCATTCACCTCGAACATTTTGTCAAAGTTTTCGAGCATCTGACTGATTGCATCTGGAACTTCAGCCTCTTTTTTCTGATCGAGCAGATCAACTGCAGTCCAGAAGCAATATTTAGCCATGCGGTAATTCCTCAGTCGCGTGATTTCATCCAGCTCCTGCAGCCGCTGCTTCCAGCCTGAGGGATGCACTGAAAGTTGTCCCCGATTAGCAATATCTCTTGCCTTTTCATACAGGTTATTGCCACCGAGTGGATCATAGGTATCTAATTCACCGGCGACTAGCAGGTAGGCGTAGAAATCCAGAACTCCGGGCAGCGGGAGAACCATATCGGAATGGGTCAAGGGATCATTTTGATTGTAGACAAATTTGAAACTCTTCTCAAAAAAGCGCTGGTCGCCAGACTGATTGGAGATAAATATTTGCGATGTGAACGTCCGCTCGAAACCGGTAGTGTTGACCCCTTCCGGAAACATGCTGATTTTAATTGGTATCCCTATCCCGTAGGTGTTCTCAAACCAACTGTAGTTTTGAAAATAAATTGGAATCAGCTGCTCCAGAGTTTTCAAATCATTGCGCTCTTTTTCTGGCATGCGATCTACCGAAATTTCGACACTGACTTCAGTGAATTGAGCGAATAAAAGGGAGAAAGTTAACATGAATATTAAAGATGAAAGGATTTTTAAAGATTTCATGGCTTACAGCTCCTCCCTTCAGGATTAGAAATTTTTAATGCAGTAAAATGATCAATGATTATTTTAGTCATAAACTAATTCGAATATAACAAATTCTGGGAATAGTTAAAAAGAGCAAATGTTTCCTATATTTTTATAATTTTAAAATTGACATAAATTCTGATTATTCTTAAAATGTTCGCAAAACCAGGAGATTCAATGAAAAACTACCAAAGAAATTTTTCTTGTTGTACTTCGGTTTTAACCGGATTAGCGGTTTTTTACCTGGCAATTCTGATTTCGAATCAGCCACTGTATGCCCAGAAACGCATCACTGAAGAGCCCCGTCCGAAGTGGGTGGATACGATTACTCCCGGCATGTTCGTCGGAGTTTCCCATCGTTTTCCCAGTGAATCCGATGCGCGGGCGGATGCTCTGGCTGATGCCAAGCGCCAGATTATCGAAACCCTGGGTGGAATTATCGAGAGTGAATTTGTTGATCAAATTATTGAGAAATCGGGCGAAGTAACCACAACTGACGCCTTTACCAATTCCCGCATTAAAGTTGTTTCGCGCAGCATTATTGCGGTGAAACCCAGCAAGGTTTTTGTCGAGCAATGGCGCGTAAGAGAGGGGCTGAAATCCTATATCGAATATCAGGTGTTTATGGCCGTTCCTTTTTCCGAGGAAGATCACCGGCAATTTATGAAAGAGATGGTGGATGAAACCATTAAGTTAGGCGATAGCCGGTTTGATGAATCTCTGGAATTGGCAAAACAGGGACAAATTTTGATGGCGATTGAACAGATGAAGACGATCCAGGCTAATGTTCAACCCCTGTTAAAAATCACCGGATTGTTGCCTGCCGATTTAGGGCTGTTGAATGGTTTCAAGGAGAAGGTCGCGACTGTGATGGATAAGATTCCGGCCAGCATCCGCATCGAGGGAAAGGGCTCGGACCAGAAAGCTAAAATGGGAATGAAACTGCCGCAACCAT
>Ga0315537_1000770_pt1 | contig 25466 bp, 20 predicted proteins | sample SalMarSW160270MG_FD_203091 | JGI IMG/M metagenome (GOLD analysis project Ga0315537, IMG submission 203091) | Salt marsh sediment microbial communities from the Plum Island Ecosystem LTER, Massachusetts, United States - Salt Marsh Sediment SW1602-70 ...
CCGACCCCTCATGTAATTTTATTTAAATAAATATTTTTAATAATCATAGACCGTTAAAATTCTTTAACTCTTTAATAATAGCATCAGAAAAATGTAAATGCAATTAATTTAGAGGAAAAGGTAAAGGTTAGTACCGTCGGGAAACGGGTAAATTTTTTGTTATTTTTCTCTTTTCAAGCAGGATGATTTCAATTCGGATGATTGAATATGGAAAAATCTTGACAATATAAGATTTTCAATCTATTTAACTCAAAAATTTATTTGTTCAACGTAATGGTTCCCTATAGCGAGACCTTTGAAAAATGTTCAATTTTGTTCAAGGTCAAGGAAGGCGAACATTTTAACCACAGGAATACATTGAGTATTTTGAGGATTAAAATTTGAGCCTGACGCAGAGATTGGACAAAAGGGGGCGTTTTGCAATGTTTTCGCAGGGACTAACAGGGAAACCGGTGAAATTCCGGTACGGACCCGCCGCTGTAACCCCGCTCTTTTTCTTTCGAAAAAGAGAACTCTTTTAGCACGGTAACGCCACTGTATTGAAGAATCAGTATGGGAAGGCGGCTAAAAGGGCGGGGGAGTCAGAAGACCTGCCATTTTGTTTGGCGTTGGGGAAAAGGTAAATCCTCAAGCGGTAACCGCTTGAGGATTTTTTTTTGTTATGAAAGCAGCAATTCTTGAAGAACCCGGAAAATTGGAAATAAGGGACGTACGAACTCCGGACTGCCCGCCCGGCGGGGTGCTGGTAAAAGTTAAAGCTTGTGGAATTTGCTCTTCCGATGCAAAGATGGTGACGAGCGGGCATCGGGCGCTGAACTACCCCAGGATCCTTGGCCATGAAATTGCGGGCATCGTAAGTGAAAGCCGAAACCGTCAATTTAAACCCGGAGACAGGGTTCAGGTGGCCCCCGGGCTTCGATGCGGTGAGTGTCTTCCCTGCCGGCGTGGCATGGATAACCAGTGCGAGCACCGTGAAATATTGGGATTTTCACATGACGGCGGTTTTGCCCAGTATATAGGCATTCCGTTGAGCGGTCCGATTATCGGTGCGCTGACACTTCTTCCTGAAAAAGTCTCTTTTGAAGATGCCACATTAGGCGAACCGCTTGCCTGCTGTATCAATGCGCAGGAAAAAGCCGGTATCCGGTCCCATGATACGGTTTTAATTATCGGCGCAGGTCCGCTGGGCCTTCTTCATGCGCTGGTGGCTAAGTCCAGGAGGGCTGAAACCGTCATCATCAGTGAAACCTTGGAGCACCGCAGGACAACAGCCCAAAATATTTGGGCGGATTACGTCGTAAATCCGTTAGAGGAAAATCTTTACCAATTTGTGGTGGAAGTTACGGACGGTAAAGGCGTCGATGTTGTCATCTTTGCTTGCTCCCAGGTGGCACCGGATGAGATAGTGATAAATTTACTGGCCCCTTGCGGCCGGGTATCGATTTTCAGCAGTATTCTCCCCCCAATCTCTCAACTACGATTAGATTCGAATACAATCCACTACAAGGAACTTGCCATCTCAGGAGCATATGGATGCACCGCCCGACAAAATAAAGAGGCGATCAATTTGATGACGTCGAACATGTGGCCGTCATACAAGTTTGCGATTCACAGCGTTACTCTGGAAACCATTGAACAAGGAATAGAGGACACAAAAACCAACAGGATTTTAAAATCAGTTTTGGAGGTAACCAATGGAAAATAAAATCAAAAACTTTGGAAATTCAATAAATCTTCTGATTGCAGGAGAAAATCTCACACGGGAACAAACGAGAGATCTTTTTTCGGAAATTCTTTTAGGAGAGCAGCCAGAAATTCATCAGGGAGCATTTCTTGCAGCCATTACAGCCAAAGGCCCCGGCCCAGGAGAAATCGCAGGAGCATGGCAGGCCATTTACGAACTGGATACGGTAAAAGTGTCACCCAATACCGGAAAGCTCCTTGTGGACAATTGTGGTACGGGGATGGACAGTTTCAAAACTTTCAACATCAGCACATGTTCTGCTATCGTTGCCGCGGCCGGCGGTACGTGTCTTGCCAGGCATGGCGCGAGAGCGATTACATCCCGGTGTGGAACCGTGGATCTTTGCGAAACGCTTGGTGTCGATGTCGAGTGTCCATCCGACACGGTTAAGGAAAGTATTGAAAAGACGGGGATCGGACTCTTTAACGGAATGAGTTCAAATACCCATCCGCAGGCATTGTTCAGGATTTTATCCCAGATGAGTTTTGGCAGTATATTGAATATCGCAGCATCTCTTGCAAATCCGGCAAATCCAACGTTCGGCGTTAGAGGTGTCTATGCAAAAGAAATGATTGGTCCGGTGATTGAAACCATGAAGGAAATCGGCTTTAAGAGGGCCCTGGCGTTTCATGGCACCTCAGGAAACGGGGTTGGAGGAATAGACGAGCTGTCTCCAGTGGGAAAAAGTTATGTTGCAGAGTTGGAACCGGACGGCAACATCTTGCATTATACAGTCGACCCCAACTCTGTGGGTCTGATGAATACAATCACATTGAAAGACATTGCAGCAGGAAACGATCCGCGAGAAGAAGCCCACAGGCTTTTAAGGCTGTTCACAGGCATAGACAAAGGCCCGTTGTACGAGACGATTTGCCTGAATACGGCACCTATTTTCTATGTAACGGGAGAAGTGGACACTTTACAGAAAGGGGTGGAAAAGGCTCGTGACATCATCGATTCCGGACAGGCAATGGATAAATTGTGGCAATGGGTACAGAGCCAAAATCGAAACCCGCATGCCGGGGAAGAGAACCTTAAAGCCCTTCTGGGAAAGATTTAGGCAAGATCCCAGTCAACTTCTATGATGATTCAGTCAGATTCTAAATTCAAGTAAAGAATCCTGGCCCAAAGGACCAGGCTTTGGTTATCCCCAGAGGGGATTTGCTTTTTAGAATCTGACTGAATCATCATAGAAATTGATCTATTGAAATTCCAAATAACAAATCCCAAAAAACAAACAAATAACAATGACCCAAATTCAAAATCCCAAACAAAAAAAACAATCGCATTGAATCGGTTTGGAATTTGTAATTTGAGATTTATTTGGAATTTGGTGCTTGGGATTTGTGATTTTAGACACCAAACTCCAAGGCAGAGCCGGATAACTCTGACCCGGCCCAAAGGACCAGGTTTTTCAGTGTAAAATAAAAGGAAAATCGTGAAATGCGACGTTTTTTAGTGGAACTGCTAATTATCCTAACAATATTATTCACTTTATCGGGAACCGGGCATACCGGTGAAACCGGTCATTATGCTAACGGGTTAGAGGGAATTAAAGCTGCTACCGTACCTGGTCCGGGCCTGTATTATATAATGTATAATTTATTTTACACTGCTGATGAACTGAACGATAAAAACGGAGATAAGCTTGACGTAAATTTCGATGTATCTGTTTTTGCCAATGCACATCGACTCATTTGGGTTTCTCCTGTCAAAATATTAGGAGGGGATTATTTGTTTGATGCAACCTTACCCTTTATTTACACCGATATCAAGGTTAAGGCTGCAGGGATCAGCGATAAGGCCTTTGCATTGGGCGATATTTGTGTTGAACCCTTTGCTCTGTCCTGGCATGGCGGCCGTTATGACGCTTGTTTTGGACTGGCCGCTTATCTGCCGGTAGGAAAGTACAATCAAAATAAGGCTGCTTCACCGGGGAAAGATTTCTGGACCGGAATGCTTACACTCGGGGGAACCTATTATTTCGATACGCAGAAAACCTGGTCGGCCTCAATTCTCAGCAGATATGAGATTCATAGCAATAAAAGCGAATCTGATGTCAAACCGGGAAATGACTTTCACTTCGAATGGGGCATCGGCAAGACACTGGCAAAAATCTGGGATGTCGGACTGGCCGGTTACTGCCAATGGCAAGTGACCGATGACAGTGGTTCGGACGTAAGTTGGGATAAAAGCGTCCATGATCGAGTTTGGGCCATAGGTCCGGAGGTGAGCACCTTTTTGCCTTGTTTGGGGCTTGGAATTTCGCTCAGAGGTTTACGGGAGTTTGATGCAGTGGACCGTTCTGAGGGCTACATAATAGTTTTGAATCTAACAAAAATATAAAAAAAGAGGGTATCAATGGTCTCAAAACAAATTAGCATAAAAGAAATTATTGAAAGGATTGTTCCGCTTGACCACGAGTGGAAGGAAAAGGCAAAAGAGCGAACTGCTCAACTGGTAATGCCCACCCGGGCGTTGGGAAGGCTTCATGATATATCGGAACGGTTATGCGGAATACAGAAAACCCTCAAGCCGAAAATAGATCGTAAAGCCGTTCTGGTAATGGCAGGAGATCACGGGGTTGTCGAGGAAGGCGTGAGTGCTTACCCGCAGGAGGTCACCGGCGCAATGGTACAGACATTTTTAGCCGGCGGAGCCGGTATTAACGCCATATCCCGACATATTGGAGCAGACGTCCAGGTTGTCGATATGGGAATTATTCCGGATTTAGATCCTGATCCAATTGATGGTGGACATAAACTGTTGAACCGCAAACTCTCCCATGGTACCGCCAATCTGGCGAAAGAGCCCGCCATGACCCGTCAACAGGCTGAAAAAGCTATTTTAATTGGATTCCAGCTGGCCTCGGATTTATTTGGAAACGGGATAGAGATTCTGGGTACCGGAGATATGGGGATCGGCAACACAACCCCTTCGGCAGCTATTGGCGCCGTGATTACCGGCAAAACCCCTGAGCAACTGGTCGGACGGGGGACCGGAATAGATGATAATAGTCTTATAAAAAAACGGGAAGTCGTAACCCGGGGAATTCAGGTAAACAACCCGGATCCCCGTGACGGTCTGGATGTGCTGTCCAAGGTTGGCGGTTTTGAGATCGGCGGTATCGCCGGATGTTTTCTGGCCGGGGCATTTCACAGCCGTCCCGTGGTCATCGACGGCTTTATTTCAACCGCAGGGGCTCTGATCGCTCATACATTATGCCCTCTTGTAACAGAATATGTTTTTGCGGGGCACCGTTCCGAAGAGGCCGGCCACGGGGTAATGTTGAAATACCTTGGACTGGAGCCTATTCTGGATCTTGGAATGCGTCTCGGAGAAGGCACCGGAGGCGCCCTGGCCATGGGAGTAATGGAGGGTGCGGTTCATGTATTTAATGAAGTGCTCACTTTTAAGGAAGCCGGGGTTACTGATAAAAATTAATACCTAAACTGAGCGTTTCAAATTTTTGAAATGGTTAATGTAACAATATTTTTAAGGTATTCTGGCATTTTGAATTTCAATAATTTGAAACCCTACGGGATTTCCAATTTCACCGCATCTACTGCGTCAGATGCCGTTCCGCATAGACGACTATAGCGAAACAACATCTTCATTGTATCTGCGGCAAACTTGAAAATCGCTCAATTCAGGTAATATTTTTCTTGACGCAGCCCCTTTGTTTGGTCTAAATAATCTCTGTTTTGTTCAGATGCTCGATGTTGAGCTTAATAGGGAACCCCGTTAAAATCGGGGACGGGCCCGCCGCTGTAATCCCGCCTTTTTCTGATTTCATGTGGAAAAGGGAACCCTCTTAGCCATTGTGTACCACTGTTCGGATATGAATGGGAAGGTTGCTAAGAGGGCGGGAAAGTCAGAAGACCTGTCTGAACATAAGGCATAATCTTCGTGGACGGGAGGTGCCTTGGTTAGATCTTGAGGATAAAAAAGGGAAATCCCCGGATCGATTTAATTCGGTCCGGGTTTTTTTTGGTCCCGGACCCTAACTAGTTTCCATCCATAAATGGTTATTTTTCCGATGAGTGGCGTTCTCCGCGGGTTTCCGCCCTCGAGGTACTTCAAGTACGCCTCGGGCGAAAACCCTTGTGCGGCCTTACTCATCGAAAAAATCCCTCATTTATAAATTGGAAACTGCTTAGTGCTCAAATGTATTTATGGATGGGCACTAACTATAAATAGCGTTAGGGAAGGAGGAAAAATTATGAAAAAGTGGTTAGGTTGTTTGGCTGTTTGTATGGCTTTATGGGTTCCGGGGTTAAGTCAGGCGGAAGATGTACAAAAAGACAAAGAAATCCTATCAACCATGGAAGAAGTAGTGGTTACGGCAGGCAGGGTAAAGGAAAAGAAAAAGGAGATTACATCCAACGTAACGATTATTGATGAAGAAGAGATAAAGATTTCTTCAGCCACGGATCTCGGTGATTTGCTTGCCGAAAAGGGTGTCGGACATATTCAAAAATATCCGGGCACCTCAACCTCTATCGGTATACGCGGTTTCAGAACAGATGCAACCGGAGTTGACCTTGCGGGCAAGGTGCTGGTCCTGATTGACGGACGAAGAAGCGGAACCGGTAATGCGTCAAAAATTATGACCAAAAACATCGAAAGGATAGAAATAATAAGAGGGCCCGCCTCTGTTCAATACGGTTCAGCCGCTATGGGCGGAGTCGTAAACGTCATCACCAAACGGGGAAAGGATAAACCCACCGCATTTATTGAAGGAATTTTGGGAAGCTATGATTATCAGGAATCAAGTGTGGGGTTTTCAGGAAAATATAAAGCCTTTGATTTCTCGGGCAGTTTTACCAGAGATTCCAGGGATGATTATGACACTGCCGACGGTGACAAGTACAAAAACACGGCGTATGATTATAAAAATAGCGCCAGCCTGAATCTCGGATATGAGTTCTTGCCTGAAAATCGAGTCAGTGTTATTTACACTTATTTTGATGCTGATGATGTGGGTAATCCGGGCTATCTTAGCCAAAATGATCTCGATGATCATAGTGATAAAGAAAACAAATCCGTTGATTTTGTCTATGACGGCAAAAGCCGTGACGAACTCTTTTCCTGGAAAGTCAGATATTTTGACGGTGAAGATGAAGATGAATGGTTTAATCCTGTTGCGAGCAATCCCGACTTCTGGGATGACGGTATCCCCGCTAAGCTAACCGTTGATTTCAAGGGATCTCAGGCGCAGTTTTCTTTTCACCAGGATTATCTCCTTGTTACGGCAGGTTTTGATTGGGTGAATTATGAGACTGAAGATAGTAAATATAGTCCAAAGAAGACCGAATATAATGATTCTGCCGGGTTCCTCCTCGCGAAGACCAGACTTCTTGACGAACGGCTGATCATTTCCGGTGGCGTGAGGTATGATCATTATAAGGTAGAGGTAAAATCAAATGAAGGCGGAACCGAGAAGGACAATTATACCTGTCCCAGGGCGGGTATTGCCTATCTGCTCACCGATTACTTAAAGGTGAGGGCAAACTATGGAAGGGCATTCAGGATGCCCACAGCACAACAGTTGGCCGGCGATATGATGATGTGGTCCGTACGTTACGTGGGCAACCCTGATCTGGATCCCGAAAGAAGCGACACCTATGAAGGGGGCCTGGACTTTTCCATGGATTCTTTCAATTTATCCCTTACCTATTTCCACACCGATTTCGATGACAAGATTGAAAGCTACACAAAACTCAATGGTGACACATCATACAGAAATCTTGGGAAAGCTGAAATAGAAGGCATTGAAGGCAGTTTCTCATTTGATATAGGTTCCCTGTTTTCATGGGATTATCAGGTCAAACCATATGTGAGTGTTATCTATCTTCCCACATACGAAGATGAGGAAACCGGCGAAGACCTTAAACACACATCAGATTATAATGTATCATACGGCATTACGGTATCTGACTTTAGCGGTCTTTCTACAAACCTTAACCTTTCCTATACGGGAAAACAGGATATAACCGATTATGAGGGCGGCACGTATCAAACCATAACAAAAGGCGGTTTCACGGTAGCAAACCTGACGATCAGCAAAAAGATCTTGAATACTGAAAAATACGGAAGTATTACCTTGAAAGGGGAAATTCAAAACCTCTTTGATAAAAATTATGAGTACATTCAGGGGTACCCCATGCCGGGAAGAAATTTCTTTATTGGAATGAAATATGATTATTAAAAGGTATTTTAAATGAAAATTAAAAAACGATTCCTCGCCAACTCTGCCGGATTACTGTTTGTTATTTTATTTGTCACCATTTGGACAATTTCCCCTGCCCTTTCCTATCCTGTAACATTTGTCGATTCCAGCGGAAAAAGTATTACAATCAATAAAAGACCGGAAAAAGTTGTATCACTGGTACCTTCCATCACCGAAATAATATTCAAGGTCGGTGCCGGTGATACGGTAAAGGCTGTCACATACCACGACAATTATCCCGGTGAACCGGATTCTATAGAGATACTCGGCGGTTTTTTCTCACCTTCTCTTAAGGGGATTGAAGCCGTGCAGCCGGACATTATCTTTCTTTCCGGTCTGCATAAAAAGGTAATGGAAAAATTCGGTCATGGAAAATGTAAGCTCATCAACCTTGAAACAAATTCCATCGCCGACAGTTACAACAACATCCGTTTGCTGGGGAAAATCTTTAATAAAGAAAAACAAGCCGTCGAATTGGTTGATGAAATAACAACACAACTCCGGATTATTTCCGATAAAGTGGAGAAAATACCCGATTCAAAAAGGAAAAGGGTGTTGCGACTCATGGGGAGTGACCCGGTCATGACACCCGGAGACGATTCTTTTCAAAACGAAATGATCAAAGCCGCAGGAGGTATTCCGCCGGTGCTCGCTAAAAATGGAGATATCGTGGTGATCACCAAACAAGAGTGGATGAAATTTAACCCGCAGGTGATTTATGGCTGTGGTGATGACAGGGAAACCGCCAAGAAATTTTTTAATCGTCCGGGATGGAAAGATGTGGATGCCGTTAAAAACAGACAGATATATTACTTCCCCTGTGACCTTACCTGCAGGGCCGCTACCCATACCGGCTATTTTGTCTCATGGCTCTCTGCAAGAATCTACAAAGATGAGTTTTCAAAGAAAGAAAATCATATTTTAGAAGAACAGGTATTCAAGTCCATCGGTCTTGATCTTGATCTTGATTACATAAAAGAGATGCGCATTTCATGCAGCCACATCCATGATTTTTTAAACAAAACCCTGATTATTGATTTCAAGAGCCCCATGTCTTTAGTCTCTACCCTTGAGGGAGAACGTAACGGCATAGAATCTGTGGGCAATCATTACTCTCCTCCACCCTGCTGGGCAATAGGCCACAAATCCGGCTTAAGTAGTTTAAGAAAACGGGTATATCAGGTTATTAACAAATCAGAGGACACAACCAGTTTTCTTTTTACAGGTGCGGACATGGACAACCTGGTCATCAAGCGTGAAAAATTTAGAGACATGGAGGTGTGCGTTTTAGTAACGGCCGGTGTGAAGTCAAATGCAGTCAGAATGTCAAGGGATGAGGGGAGGTTTTATGAGCCCGGTACTATTAATATCATCCTATTGCCCAATATGAAACTCACCTCAAGGGCTATGACCCGGGCCATTATCAGCGCCACAGAGGCTAAAACCTCAGCATTAATGGATTTGGATATCAGAAGCAGCTATTCTTCTTTGTTGCATCAAGCCACCGGAACCGGAACGGATAATATGATCGTTGTCCGGGGAACCGGTGTTGAAATCGACAATTCCGGCGGCCATTCAAAATTAGGAGAGCTGATTGCAAAGGCGGTATACCAAGCGGTTCAGGAAGCCATTTGCAAACAAAACAAAATTACCGCTTCCCGCAATATCTTCCAGCGTTTAATGGAACGAAACATAAGCATATACCGCCTGATATCCGGCATGAAGTGTAAGTGTATTCCGAAAAAGTGCGCTCTTTTGGGATCGGTTGAAGAAATTCTTCTTGATCCTCGTTATTCCGGCTTTGTTGAATCTGCTTTGGTATTAAGCGACAATTATGAAAAAGGATTGATTAAAGATCTTTCAACCTATGAGTTGTGGTGCCGTTTGATAGCAGAGGATATCGCAGGAAAGAAAATTGAACAGATGAAGGAACTTGTTTTTATGGATGATATGCCGGTAGTGCTGAAGATGGCGTTGAATGCCGTCTTGAACGGGGTTAGTTTTATCAGATCGTAACCATGCACAAAATGAAGGGATGAAATCATGATAGACATATTTATCAGCGGCGGCCCGGTCATGTATCCGCTTCTGGCGTGTTCCATCATCGTATTGACCGTAATTATTGAACGGATTTTTTTCTGGATCGGCATAGATATACGCCGGGACAAAACCCTTGTGGATGAAGTTCTTGAGCTGTGCCGAGAAGGAGACTGGGAGTCTGTAAGAGTAAAAACCAAGGCTTCCAAAGATTATATTATTAAAATTCTTATCACCGGAATTCTTCATCGAGACTTTTCTATGGTTAAAGCCATGGAATCGGCCGCTGCCGAACAGATCAAGCGAATGCGCAAATATATGGGAATTATAGACACCATGATTACCGTGGCGCCGCTTCTGGGTATTTTCGGGACGGTCATCGGGATCATTCTTTCCTTTGAAGCGCTGGGCTCGGCGGGCATCGAACACCCGCAGGTGGTTACTGCGGGAATCGCGCAGGCTCTGATTACCACGGCAGCCGGATTGGGGATTGCGATTCTTTCGGTCTTTCCGTACAATTATTTTAATTCGCGGGTTGAAAAGTCTGCACTTGCCATCGAAAAATACGCAACGAGTCTCGAAATTGTCTATGAAAAACTGGTCAACCATAACGGAAAACAAAAAGTGATCAAAAATGAAAGTTGATTTTCAGACAGGTAAAAAAGTCCGCATTGAAATGCTTCCTCTGATTGACATCGTATTTTTGCTCCTTGTATTTTTTATCTATGCAATGCTTTCCATGGCAGTGCATCGCGGGTTGCCGATTCTTCTGCCCACATCCTCATCCGCCGATATAGATAAATCATTGCTACTTTCCGTGACTATAAAATCAGACGGAACCCTATTTGTTGACAAAGAACAAATTGATCTTAACGATCTGGCAGCCGTTTTGAAAAGAAAAACCGGTGAAGATAAAGAACCCGGTGTATTGCTTTTTGCTGAGAGCAGCCTTTCATACCAAAACCTTTTCCGGGTGCTGGACAAGATCAGGATGGCGGATATCCATCGAATTTCTCTTCAGGCAGATGTTGAGCAGTGAAACGAATAATACTATCGGCCATACTTGCTCTGGGTATACACGGATTTCTCCTGGGATTGAAATTTGATGGCCTCAAGAGAACATCCGGTGAAAGGCCGAAACTCAGAGTTATGAACATGAGCCTTGCGCCCAGGCAACCCAGGATGACCACGCCCAAAGCTGCTGTTAAAAAGCCGCAAATCAAAACAAAAAAACATCCTGTTGCCCAAAAAACAAAGCCAAAGCATTTTCCCAAGCCCAAACCCAAAAAAGTCATTAAAGAGGCTATCCAAAAAGCGGAAAAGGACCTACCAAAAGCCATTCCTGAAAAAACCGTGGATATGCCCAAAACTCCGGATATACTTGAACAGACTGAAATAAAATCGGTTTCTAAAGAGACTGACAAAGAAGGCGAATCTGGATCTGGAAAACAGATCATCCGTGAGGCAAGACCTCTTTATCGATCAAATCCACCTCCCAAATATCCCGCAGTGGCCAGAAGAAGAGGATTTCAGGGTAACGTGGTCCTTGAAGTTCTGGTGGGCCAAATTGGAAATGTCATTGATTTGCGCGTGTTATCTTCCAGCGGGTACCCGATTCTGGACAGGGCCGCGAAATCTTCGGTAAAACACTGGACATTCGAGCCCGGAATGAGAGGGCAAAAAAAAGTTGAGATGTGGGTAAGGGTTCCGATTCGGTTTGAACTTAAATAGTGCCTGAACGAAAACTGTCTTTTTCGCCAATATCTGCGTCAGACTCAAATTTTAATCCTCAAAATACTACCAGTATTCCTGTGGTTAAAATTTTCGTCTTCCTTGATCTTAACGAAAAATCCTAGTTTTCGTTCGGGCACTAAGTAAAAGATTTATAGCCAAGCTCAGCTTTAATGCGAGGAGTTGATGTTAAAAATTTTGGTTTCAGGTGTCAGGAGACATGCAGCCCTGAGGCAACGATTCATCATTTACGCCATACACTACCGGTTCCTCAGCGAACTGCCAGCGGCGTTTTCGCTCCGGGACTTTCCGCTCCAATGTTTTCTCTAATCCATTCAAGATACGAATGCATTCTTTTTAACGACCCATAATTTCTAATTTTTATAGACCTCAAGATCCTACACGTCCATATAATTGCTGTTGGTCCCCTCGTTTCCCCCTGACACCTGACACCTGACACCTGATAAATATGTTTTTGGCCTTTCCAAACGTTTACTCCCATTTAAACTTCACGCCTCCCATTATCCAGCGGTCGGGCATGGGGGTAAAACCGGACTCAACATAGTTTTCGTTAAACAGATTTGTGGCCTCAAGAAAGAGTTCATAATTTGAAAGGGTATAGGTCAGACGGGTATCAACAACCGTATGGCTATCACCGACCATGCGTTTTCCATACCTTGCCTTGATGACTTGCTTCAATGAGGGAAGCCATGTAAACACTATAGATCCGTTGACCTGATGCCTAAGATAATCCAAAACATATTTTGATTCCATTCCCTGTGTACTGCGGTCAGAGTCAAGGTAAGTATAAGCGATACCAACAGATGAAAGCCGTTTGGTGCTGAAAAAAGATTGCGGGTAAAACGTAACCCCCGCCTCCCCTCCTTTTGTTCGGACGGTTGCGATGTTTGTTGCCTGCCAGGCCGTTTCCCCGGGCCGTCGCGACCAATCAATAACATCTTCTGAATCACGATAAAACAGGCTGAAATTCGCAGTGACCCCGTGGATCAGCCAGCGCAATCCGGTTTCCCCGGTCCATGCTTTTTCAGGTTTAAGGTCGGATTTCCCCTGATTTGCCGGAGTAACATAGTAAAGTTCCGTATACGTGGGAACCCGGAAAGATTTTTCAAAAGACGCAAACCAGGTGAGTCCATCTGTCAATTCCATGCTCATGTCCGCACCCGGCCAGTACTCCCAGCCCCAGGAGCTGTAGTGAACCGCGGAAGCGCCCATACCAATGGTCAGCCTGTCAGAAGGATAAAGCCGGTGTTCAAGAAAAACAGCCTGTTGACCGCGGTTGTGATCCCCCAGACTGGAACTTTCCATATCTTCAAGTTCTGCTTCTCCGCCGATTGATGTGGCTCCCAGTCCGGACATGATAAGAGTGTTTACCTGTGCGCCAAGAACATCCGTCCGATGCTCGTTTACGTTCCACACCCCGTTAATATTAATTTTAAATTCATCCTTATGGCGGCGCCAGTGTATCCGGGGCATTATTTCCATATCTGCCGTTTTAAACTCGGCATTGCCGTATAGCAGGAGGGTTTCCGTCTTTTCCCGCTGATCCGGAAATGTGTCGCTGTAAAATTTATAGGCGCCGAAATCTTTGTCACTGAACCCCATTCCCAGCTGAAATTTGTTAGATCCGTTTTTTAAAATACCCTTGTAATTTATTGTTTTTATATCAAAATCAGTATCTTTGTCTTCAAGATAGCCCGAGGAATACCGCCGGCTTGCCGATAGCCGGCCGGATACGTTGTCCCAACTCAATGCCGCCTGAGCACCCAAATCATAATAGCCATACTCACCATATTCACCATGGCCTCCGAACGAGTTGCTGTTCACGTCACGCGTTATGATATTAATGACCCCTCCCATTGCATGGGGACCGTAAATTCTTGCCGCCGGTCCTTTAACGATTTCAATACGTTCGATATCATTCAAGTTAACGGGAAGATCCATATTGTGATGGCCGGTTTGAGGATCACTCATATTAACACCGTCAACCATGATCAGCGTCTGCTCATAGGACCCTCCCCGGATTCCCACATCAGCCTGAACGCCATGAGAACCACGTTGGCGAACATCCACACCGCTTATATATTTAAGAATATCTGAAACATTGTCTGCCGGCAAAATTGCAATCTCCTCACGGCTGATCACCGAAACCGAGCAAGCAGACTCTGAAAGATGGTAAGGAATACGGCTTCCGGTGACCACTACCGGATCAAGTTCGTAGTACTGAACAGAGTTTTGCCGCGCCATGAGCGTGGCAGTGCCGGCCAATACCAAAATTAATGTGATTGCATATATCCTGCACATTGAATACATCCGACCGCATCTGGTTAACTCTGATTTTGTTTTTGGTTAACGAAAATGCCGCTTATAACTTACCTTATTCTTTTTATCAAGCTGAATTTTAATTTGGGGTGAAGGCTATATCAACCGCTTACATTGCGTGGGTGTTGCCGAAATCTTGCATATAAGATTCTCCGACTCGTGCAAAATTCAGGCACTAAAATTTTAGGAATCAAGGATTTATTTAGAGGTTACAGTTTCTTGTCCAACAGCTTATTATTATTTTCATCTTCGGCAATTAAATTCATCAGATATTGGCCGTACTCGTTTCCCATCATTTCGGATGCAAGATCCGCCAGTTCCTCTTTGTTTATGTATCCCAGGCGATAGGCAATCTCCTCGATGCACGATATTTTAAGTCCCTGCCGTTCCTGAATCGCCTGTACATAGCTTGCTGCCTGCTGCAGTGCCTCTTGGGTTCCTGTATCCAGCCAGGCATAACCTCTTCCAAGAAGCTCTACCTGGAGTTGACCTCTACTCAAATACTCCAAATTAACGTCTGTAATCTCAAGTTCACCCCTGGCGGACGGCTTGAGGCCGGCGGCAATGTTTATCACGTCATTATCATAAACATAAAGACCCGGTACCGCATAATTGGATTTGGCTTTCTTTGGCTTTTCTTCTATTCCCGTAACGTTGCCCTGCTCATCAAAAGTTACAACTCCGTAACGTTCGGGGTCTTTTACCAGATACCCGAAAATCAAACCTCCTGTCTTGATTTGAACGGCTCTCCGTAAAATATCTGTCAGTTTCGGGCCGTAAAATATATTGTCACCGAGTATGAGACACACCGAATCTTTTCCAATGAATGATTTACCGATGATAAAGGCCTGGGCCAGTCCTTCGGGCCGTGGTTGCTCTTCGTAATACAAAGAAAGCCCAAGATAAGAGCCGTCTCCGAGGAGTTTTTTAAATAAAGGTAAATCTTCAGACGTGGAAATAAGGAGTATCTCCCGTATCCCGGCCAGCATCAAAACGGACAGCGGGTAATAGACCATAGGCTTGTCATAGACCGGTAACAGTTGTTTGCTTACAACACGGGTAATTGGGAAAAGCCGGGTTCCGGAACCTCCGGCTAAAATTATTCCTTTCATATTCTATTTTCCTTTCTCATGCCATAACGATCTTATCCTCTGCACCTTTTATCCCCTTTGTGGCATTTCGGGTATCAATAATCAGCTTGGAATGCTTTACGATCTCGGTAAAGTCGTAGTCGCTGTGATCGGTAACAATGATCACGGCATCCATTTCGGAAAGGATTTCTTGGGTAATGGGAGTGGACTCCATCTGGAATTTGTATTTTCGGGTGGTATGCAATTTGGGTATCCATGGATCATTGTAGCTTACCTTGGCGCCCTTTTCCAAAAGCATTTTCATGATTGCATAGCCCGGAGACTCTCTATCGTCATCCACGTTCTTTTTGTAGGCGATTCCAAGTATTAAAATGCGGCTTCCATTGAGGCTCTTCTTGTTTTTATTGAGAGCGTCCACTGTTCTTTCAATCACGTAATACGGCATGGAGACATTGATCTCACCTGCAAGTTGAATAAAACGAGTTGAAAAATCATACTCTTTTGCTTTCCAGGCCAGATAAAACGGATCAATGGGAATACAATGCCCACCCAGGCCGGGCCCGGGATAAAAAGGCGTATAACCAAAGGGTTTTGTGCTTGCGGCATCAATAACTTCAAACAGGTCGATTCCCATCTTGTGGGCAAGAATCTTCAGTTCGTTAACCAGGGCAATATTAACGCAACGAAATGTATTTTCAAGAAGTTTGGTCAGCTCGGCTGCCTGGGTAGAAGAAACAGGCACTGACCGGGTAATGGAGTTATACAGAGCCGTTGCCACCTCCAGGCAGTAACTTGTGACGCCACCCACAACTTTGGGGATATTGGTGGCAGTGAATTTTTTGTTTCCCGGATCTTCTCTCTCGGGAGAAAAGGCAAGGAAAAAATCCTGCCCCACCTTCATATTGCTTGAAGAAAGTCGCGGGAGAAGCATTTCTTGGGTGGTCCCGGGATAGGTTGTACTCTCAAGAACAATAAGCTGCCCTCTGCGCAAATTATTTGCGATGGTCTCCGTGGTTTCCAAAAGATAGCTTAAATCCGGCTCCATCTTGTCGGAAAGGGGTGTGGGCACGCAGATCAGTATGCAATCCGCCTGGCTTAAGCGGCTAAAATCTATGGTGACATCAAACTTTTTTGCATCGATCATTTTCTTAATCTGATCGGCCGGAATGTGCTTGATATAAGATTCTCCGTGAAGTATTTTATCGATCTTCCGTGAATCCAGATCAAAGCCGATCACATTAAAACCCTTTTCCCCAAAATGAATAGCCAGCGGCAATCCCACATAACCAAGACCGATAATGCCGATTCGGGCTGTTTTTTGCTCGATCATCTCAAGCAGTTTTAATGCTGTTGCCCCCTTGTTTTCCTCATTCATATTTTTTAACCTTTCTTATCTAATTTTTGTTAAAAATTCAATGACATACTCATAATATAAAGAGGCTCATCTCCGGCGTTTTCGAGCATAACGCTCTGATTTTCAGAAAGCGTCACGGACTCCCCTTTATTTAATAACCCGCTCTGATTGTCTATTGTTGTTCTCGCCGCTCCTCGGATGGCAACCAAATGTTTTCGAGTGGAGACACGGGCTTTGGTCTCAAACGTTGAACCGGGATATATGTTCAGTTTTGTCACCGTGCAGTCATCATTCATTTCCAGAACGGTTAAGGTTCCCCAGGGATAGTATAATGTCTTATGCTTCTGATATTCACTCCGTCCCCTTTGCTTTAGTTCTTCCACGATAGATTTCACATCCCGGCTGCTTTCCATATCGGAAACAAATACAGAGTCCGGTGTTTCCACAACAACCATATCTTTTATCTTGTTCGTTGCAATCAGCCGATCACATCCCATGATAAAACAATTCTGCGTATCTTTAGAAATAACATCGCCGTCGATAACATTGCCGTTTTCATCCTTTGAGATGAAATCATACAAAGATTTCCACGATCCGATATCGCTCCATCCGAAGTCTGAAGGTAACACGGCAGATTTGTCTGTTTTTTCCATAACCCCATAATCGATAGAGATGTTCGGCAACCGTTCATAGTCTTTTTGAGATACCATATTACCGGATAAATCCAGCTGCTCCATTTCCTTGAGAAGTTCGGGCTGGTGGATGTTTAACTCTTTCATCATTACAGATGCTTTAAATGTAAACATTCCGCTATTCCAGAAAAAGTTGCCTGCTTCAATATACCCTTTAGCCGTTTCCATATCCGGCTTTTCAACAAATCTTTTTACAAAAAAGGCATGTTCCTTTATCTCACCGGCGCCCTCGATATATCCGTAGCCTGTTTCCGGATAATCGGGTTTGATTCCGAAGGTTACAATATGTCCCATCTCGGCAAGTTTTATTGAGGATAACAATTTTTCATGAAACGCATCATTATGGCGGATCACATGATCGGCAGGAAAGATGCATAACACCGCATCTTTTTCATTATTGAGGATATGGAGCATGGCCAATAGAATGGCGGGCGCCGTATTGCGGCCGCAGGGCTCCGCAATGATCTTTTCATCTGGCCGGATACCGATTTCCTCAATATGTCTTGCAATTTCATTAACATGTTCTTTCCCACAAACAATGCGGATATTCTCCACGTCGAGCAAAGGGATCAACCTTTTAATGGTACTCTGGATAAGTGAATCATTACCCATAAATTTAACCAGTTGCTTGGGGTAGAGTTCTCTTGATACGGGCCAGAGACGGGTTCCTGATCCACCCGCTAACAGGATCGGATATACATTCGGTTTCTTTTTCATAGGGCCAAGCCTTTTTTTTATATCCTTGCTTCCCTCCGGTGCCACACCCATGCTGTTTTTATAATTGTTTTCAAGTCCTCATACTCGGGTTTCCAGCCAAGTGCTTTTTTTATTTTATCGGAACTGGCGATCAGGACTGCCGGATCGCCCGGCCTTTTATCCGCTTCAATTGCCGGAATCGGTTTTCCGGTTACCGTTCTTGCCAGGTCAATCACCTCTCGAACGGAATACCCCCTGTTGTTTCCGAGGTTATATACCCCACTGTCCCCTCCCGACAAAAGTGCCTTAAGCGCCAGCAAGTGGGCTCTGGTCAGGTCACTCACATGTATATAGTCTCTTATGCATGTTCCGTCGGGTGTCGGGTAATCGCTGCCAAAAATTTTTATGTTTTCTCGACGGCCGGTTGCCACCTCCAGAATTAAAGGAATAAGATGCGTTTCATTGGAGTGTCTTTCTCCAATTTTACCGGATTCATCTGCACCGGAAGCATTAAAATACCGGAGGCTTATGTATTTGAGCCCGTATGCGGAATCACAATCTTTAAGCATCCTTTCAACGGCAATTTTGCTTTCACCATACGGGCTGGTCGGGTTGCAGGGATGATTTTCCGTAATCGGGATTTCAACCGGTTCACCGTAAACCGCCGCCGTAGAAGAAAAGATAAATCTCTTTACGTTATGGCGAATCATGGAATCCAAAAGTTCTGCGGTTGCCGCCATGTTGTTGCGGTAGTACTTCAGCGGTTTTTCCACGGATTCGCCAACCAGTGAAAATGCTGCAAAATGCATGACCGCTGTAATTGTATGAGTTGAAAATAATTTGTCAAGCAGAACCCGATCAGCGAGCCCTCCTTCTATAAATTCCCCGCCGGGCACCAATTCGCGGTGTCCTGTGGAAAGATCATCCAGTGTAATAACACCGTAACCTGTATCGAGAAGATCTTTAACCATGTGAGAACCGATATATCCTGCGCCTCCGACAACCAGAACTTTTTCGTTTTTCATTTCTTAAGGCTCCTGACGATCATGAAAAAAATTAAAAATATACGCAATTTCAATGCCATTATCTTGAGTCGTATTTTATCCGTTTCAGGTGTAATGAGTTTCTATCCACTTCTTGTATTCCCCGCTTTTCACACGCTCGACCCATTTCCGGTTATTCATATACCATTGAATCGTATCACGAATTCCGGTTTCAAAAGATTCTTTAGGACTCCAGTTCAAGCTCTTGTTTAATTTGCTGAAATCGACGGCATATCTTAAGTCATGGCCGGGTCTGTCCTTTACAAAGGTAATCAGATCCTTTCGGGAGCGCCCGTCGCTCAATTTATTCTTCTCATCTAAAATATCACAAATCATTTCCACGACGTTAATGTTCTCCAACTCGCTGTTTCCGCCGACATTGTATGTTTCTCCGGACGTTCCATTTTTCATAATTGTCCAGATTGCTATGCAGTGGTCTTTGACATACAGCCAGTCTCTGATGTTTCTGCCATCCCCGTAAACCGGTAACGGTTTTCCTTCAAATGCATTTAGGATAATCAGCGGAATGAGTTTTTCCGGAAACTGATACGGGCCGTAATTGTTCGAACAGTTGGAGATCGTTATCGGCAGACCATAAGTCTTGTAATATGCCCGTACCAGATGATCTGAAGAGGCCTTGGAAGCGGAATACGGGCTGTTGGGTTTATAAGGCGTGGTTTCCGTGAAATGCCCTTCCTTTCCCAGGCTGCCATAAACTTCGTCGGTGCTGATGTGGTGAAAGAGTATCATACGATTCTGGTGAATTCTTGCCGACTCCAACAAATTGAATGTTCCTACAATATTGGTCTGTATAAATGCATCGGGTTTTACGATGGACCTGTCCACATGGGATTCGGCGGCAAAATGACAGACACTGTCGATTCCATATTGTTCGAATATTTCGGCCATCTTTTTTCCATCGCATATGTCGGCCTTGATAAACATATACCGGTCTTTATAATCCGTTTCAATATCGGTGAGATTTTCCGGATTCCCTGCATATGTCAGTTTATCAACATTTACGATCCGTCCGGTAAAATCCGACTCCTCAAAAAGATATCTGACAAAATTGGCCCCTATAAACCCACACCCCCCGGTAACCAGCATGTTATTCATATTCTTATTTTCCCCTAAGATGAGCGTTTCAAATTCTAAAAGACACTCAACTAGCTATTATTTTTAATGAATTATCCTGATTTATATTTTTAAAATTTGAAACCCTTCGGGATTGCCGATCTTACCGCATCTACTGCGTCAGATGCCGTTCCGCATAGTATACTATAGCGGAACGGCCTCTTCCTTGTATCTGCGGCAACCTCGACAATCGCTCAACTTAGGTTTCCCTTTATTATCTCGCCGATCAAACGTTCACGAAAACTGGACACAAACCGGTCAATGTCATCCTGCCATTGAGACATAATATTGATCCCTTTTTCCTTGAGATGCCGGTTTTCCAGAATAGAATTCTTCGGCCGTTTTGCACGAGTCGGAAATTCCTCGCTGGTGCATGGAACAATCGTATGGGGTACTTGCATTTTTTTAAGAAAATATTCGGCCAGTTCAAACCAGGTGCAATACCCCTCTGCGGTGGCATGATAAATTCCTCCGGCATCTGTATCGATTATCCGTTGGATCTGGAGGGCCAGTCCGTAAGCCCATGTGGGCGAACCGTACTGGTCATTAACCACCCGGATTTCGTTCTCCGGATTATTTAAGGCCAGTTTAAGCATGGTTTTAAGAAAATTGTGGCCATTGATGCCGTACATCCATGCCGGCCTGAGGATGAGGTGCCGATCGGCTCCTTTCCGGACCACCTTTTCGCTCTCATACTTGGTTATCCCATAATATGAAACAGGATTGGGTTTATCCTTTTCCACATAAGGTTCCGGTATTTTTTTTGTGCCATCAAAAACATAATCCGTGGAAATATGAATCAGCCGGCCCCCTTGATTTTCTGAACACTTAACAAGATTTTCCGTGCCCATTACATTTACATTCCAGGCCAATTCTCTTTCAATTTCACAATTATCCACCTGGGTATATGCCGCGCAATTGATGATGATGCTGGGCATGAATTTTTGGACCAACGCTTCCAGATCAGCCAGTCTGGTAATGTCCAGCTCGTTCAAATCGATGGCCAGTACCTCATGTGATTCACGAAGAACTTGAACGCAGTCCATACCCAGTTGTCCTTTACCCCCGGTTACCAGAATTTTCATGATCTTTTGCCTCCTGCAACCACAATTTTATATGTTTACCAAAGCCACAAAAAAAAGAAAGGTAAAAATCATGTGAGCTGACCTGAGGCTGTAAAAAAGAAATAGCTTTACATTTTTTTAATTGCTGCTTAAGAAAAGAAATTCATGTCCTTGCAAATTAACCCCTCTGCCCTGCCCTCCGGTCAGGAAAAGTTCGGGCAGGGATGAAAACGGATCTTTCAGTCCGCAATATCCGGCGAATTACTCTATGTCTTCATTAGATATTCTTGTTGATCAGTATTTAAACTATCTTGTCTTCGAAAAGGGACTTTCGGAAAAAACCATAGAATCGTACAGCATCGACCTATCCAGATATCTTGAGTTTCTAACGCAAAAAGGGGTCAAGAAAATCGCTGATGCGGATACGCCATTGATATTAAAACACCTGATTGCCTTGAGAGGTGCCGGTTTGGGGTCAAGGTCATGCGCAAGGCATCTCATAACGCTAAGAGGGTTTTACAAGTTCCTTGCCCAGGAAAGGATCATCGAATATGATCCTGCAAAACTCATAGACCTTCCGAAAAGCGGTCTTAAACTCCCGGATGTCCTGTCCGTTGCAGAGGTTAATCTTCTTTTAAATACGCCGGATACCGGCAAACCCCTGGGAAAAAGAAATGCAGCCATGCTCGAACTCCTTTATGCGGCAGGATTGAGGGTTTCGGAACTTGTTAACATCAAGTTTCTGGATGTCAATCTTGAAGCCTGTTTTGTAAGGGTGTTGGGCAAAGGTTCAAAAGAAAGGGTTGTTCCCATCGGTGGTTGCGCAAAAGAGAAAATCGATGATTATATAAATATGGCCAGGCCTCTGCTTTTGAAAGAACGAATTAGCCCATATCTTTTTGTGGCAAGAGCAGGAAAACCCATGACCCGCCAGGGCTTTTGGAAGCTTTTAAAACAGTATGCTCAGCAAGCAGGAATCAAAAAAAAAATCACGCCTCACAGTTTAAGGCACTCTTTTGCCAGCCATCTTATAGAAGGCGGCGCCGACTTGAGGGCTGTTCAGGTGATGCTCGGCCATGTTGATATTTCAACTACCCAGATTTATACTCACATCGCCCGGGAACATCTCAGGCAAATGCATGAGAAATATCATCCCAGAGGCTGAAAAAAAATGAACATCGAACATCGAACGTCCAACATCGAATGTTGAATGGAAAAAAAGGAATTTAGTAAGACCCAGAGATGATTAAGACTTATCCAAAACCATTAGATGATATTTTACAGGAAACAGAAAAATTAATTAATATTTTCGTTACGAGTATCAAAACGGTTGAAAAAAAACAGAAATAGCTGTTGAATGTTCGGTATTTGATGTTTGTTTTTCATTCGATTTTAGAATATTTTGAGGAACGAAGCGACATCATTATTCGACGTTGGACGTTCGATGTTCGATGTTGGATGTTCATCTTTTAAAACAACTTTGCACTTATGGGCAACTCAAAATAATTAGCGTCGTTGAAATGTCTTGATCGTAAGCTGCTTCCAGAAGGTGGTCCCTGTCTCAGGAATTCCTGCCAGCGTACCATATTCCTTAGCCGTTTTTGGATCAGCTCTCCATATTGGATACGGCAACCCACCAATAATCCGATTAAAGAATATGGCTTCCAAAATAAGAAGAATTACAGCCCCTATTAATCCAAAAACCTGAAAGGAGTTTTTTAGGTATCCCATTGCTGCGATCAAGGCTGAAGCCGCTGCCGGCGGATGAACACACTTCATGGACACCATAATAACACCGATGAGACCCATGGAAAGTGCAATTATAATTACATGATACAAGTTCATCTCTGACTGATTGTAAAGGTTACCATGCGGATATATCATTCCTACCAGCCAAAGCGATAACAATCCTGAAATCACTGCCAGGGTATGGGAAAGAAAAACGTTCCTTGGACTCGCCGTGACTGACATTGGAGTATGGAAAAGAATGAACGCTGACGGCCCCAAAGGAGGAAAGAGTAACGGAAGTTTTGTTATATAAGCAACAACAGTAATGATACCAAGTGCGGTGGTTCCGGCTATAAATACGAAAACAACTACAATGATTCGTTTGTTTCCTATGCTCCTGATCAAGTACCCAAGTTGTAGCCTGGAAAAAAATGCTATCAATCGAAAAAGGAGGCTGCGCTGAGGTCCTAATGATTGAATATTTTTCACATTTCCTCCTTTTGGATTTCTGAACCTGCCTCAACAAGCAAATCATCGAGAATCGAGCCTGCATTCCGTCCGGAAAGCCCGAATAGTTCCAGAATATCTTTTAATGAGGCCTTGACTTCGGTTATACAATTAATAAATTCTAAACGGGTCATTGACAGCCACTGGATCGCCATACTAAAGACACGCCTTGAACGCTCACCATCGGGTCTTAAAATACTTGATAAATTCGAAGCAACAGCCATTGGAACAACAATTGTATTATCAAGTTCATATTCACCAATTTTTTCCATTGAAAGATTATGTGCTCCGATGTAACAGACCATTTCCTCGGGGAACCCCCACGACTGAACGATCCATGCGCCGGCCTGGGAGTGATCCCAGCCAAAATGTTCACGCTCAATCTCCGATAATCGTTTGGGACTTTTGTGCCACTCTTCGATTACCGGCTCATAATATTCTTTCCAGACACAAAGCAGCACAGGGAGCGCTACGTCCGCCAGGAGTGAAGCAGTGAATGCCTTCTCCGGTTGGTCTTCAAATGATTTTTTTGAAAAAGAACGCGACATAATGGCCCGAATCAACGAATCAATCCAGAAAGCCTTATGGTCGAAAAGGTCTCCTTTGGGTTTTGGAAGCGCATCCATGGTCGCAAAAGCAAGCGCTATAGAGCGGATATGGTTAAGCCCCAGTTGGGTAACCGCGCGCTTAATGTCGGTCACCGGTACTCGCAAGGAGAACAAAGATGAGTTGACTGTTTTTATCACCTTTGCAGCGATTGCAGTTGTAGACGATATCAGCCTTACTACATTGTCGATGTCAGGCTCGGCTTTATTGGTCTCGACAATCAGTCGGTTCACCGCTGCAGGAAGCGGCGGAATTTCTATATCTTTGAACATCACACCGAAGTTTCCTGTCGCAATTGTCGAATGCCTGCGAATTTTTTCTATAAAGCCCATATTTTTTCTAACATGCCGGTTCTATTCTCTTTTCAAACAAACATTATTATAAACACATGATTAAAGCAGAAAACGTGCCAAAGTAGTAAAAAATATTTTATTTCTTTTATTTCAAATAGATACAAGTTATATGGCGAGGATTAGAAATGCGATAGGGTTAATTTTCAATACGAAAACAATTAAGGTGTCAAATTATTGACAAAAACTTATCTATAATATTTCATGAAATTTCCGGTTGGTTTTTATTTTTTTTAAGAACGTATCATTTTATCTGTGCCTGAACAAAGATGAATTGACAAGGTTCAATAAATTATTTAGAGACCTTTGAAAATCGTTCAGTTTTGTTCAAGACCAAGAAAGGCGAAAATTTTAACCACAGGAATACATTGAGTATTTTGAGGATTACAATTTGAGCCTGACGCCGGAATTGGGCAAAAGAGGACGTTTTGCAAAGGTCTCATTTACTTGACGAGATAGCTTCTAATCATCTTTATTATTTTTTATGATTTCGCCAATCTTATTTATCATATTTTTTTTTATACTTGTCTTGTTTTACCCGGCTGTTTCTCTGGTTTTATCTGTATCCGCATGGGTGCTAAAACGACGGGCGGGGGGAAAAAATATTACGGATAAAAAACTCGGAGAAATTATAGATAAAAAAACAGACCGGTTAAAAGATCTGGTGTTTATTGTTTCGGTTTTTTTTATATTTTTTTTTGCAGCTCCGTTTGCTGCTTTTTATATAATAAACATCGGAGCTGTTCGGCTAATTTCTTGGTAGGCGCCCCCCATAAGCGCTAACTCATTTTTTGCGCCGGAAGGACTGTGGAAGGTTTACTGAAAAAGATGAACATCGAACGTCCAACTCGCCACAGGCGAGCAAGCACTTGTCCGCCTATGGCGGATCGAACGTTGAATGGGAAAAAGGGAGACCCAAAGATGGTTAAAACTTATTCAGAAGGTACCATTAATTAAAAAACCTGAACTACTAAATGATATTTTAGAGGAAACAGAAGAATTAATTAAGATTTTTGTTACGAGTATCAAAATGGCTGAAAAGAAAAAGAAATAGCTGTTGAATGTTCGTATTGGTTTTTTATTCGATTTTAAAATAATTTGAGGAGCGGAGCGACAT
>Ga0315537_1000772_pt1 | contig 25425 bp, 22 predicted proteins | sample SalMarSW160270MG_FD_203091 | JGI IMG/M metagenome (GOLD analysis project Ga0315537, IMG submission 203091) | Salt marsh sediment microbial communities from the Plum Island Ecosystem LTER, Massachusetts, United States - Salt Marsh Sediment SW1602-70 ...
CAGAGACGACAAAGTGTTGACCGATTGGAACGGCCTCATGATTGCTACCCTGGCGAAGGCAGCCCGGGTTCTTGAGGAGCCCCGCTATGCCAGCGCCGCCAGACGTGCTGTCGACTTCGCTCTCAATACCATGCTGGCTCCGAATGGGCGTCTTCTTCATCGCCATCGGCACAGCGAAACCGCCTTGCCAGCCCATGCGGATGACTACGCGTTCTTAGTCCATGGCCTGCTGGAGTTCTACGGTGTCACCTTCGAGGTCGATTATCTCGAGAAGGCGATGTGCTTGAACAAGTACCTGATGGAGCACTTCTGGGATGAAGAGGGCGGCGGGTTCTACTTCACGGCGGACGATGGCGAGGAGCTTATCGTGCGACAGAAGCAGGCCTACGACGGAGCACTACCCTCAGGAAACTCGGTAGCCATGTTGAACCTCATTCGACTCGGTCGCATCACTGCCGACCCCAATCTGGAGGCGAAAGCCGCCAGAATCGGCCGCGCCTTCTTCGAGAGCGTCAGGCAATCACCGGCAGCCTATACGCAGCTGATGATAGCGGCCGACTTCGCTGTGGGACCATCCTATGAGATAGCTATCGCCGGCGACTCGCGGGCCAGCGACACCAGAGAGATGCTGGAGGCGATCCACCGCAGGTTCATACCCAACAAGGTGATGGTCCTTCTTCCCACAGAGCGCAGATCCCAGGAGGTCAAGCGCCTAGCCCCGTTCACCAGGGAGCAGTCAAGCATTGACGGCAAGGCGACTGCCTACGTGTGTGTCAACCACCGCTGTAAGCTCCCGACCACGGACATCGACACCATGCTATCGTTACTTGGCTCCGGCTAGCGGCCTAGCGTAGCCGTGCGTCACTGTTTGGGAATCCCTTCATTGGGAAGGAGGATTCGATATACGTTTGGCCTACGAATGGCCCTTCTGTCTCCCCCCGTAGCATCCGCATGCGTCATCAACCCCTGCCGCATCGGGTTTCAAGCGAAAGCCTCAGCACCTTCAACTCTGCAACTATCAAAGCGAGGCAATACAGAGATGCTCACCGAAAACAGGGCGGACGACACAGGCTGGCGAGCCGGCATCATTTCTTGATATCGACGACAATCCTACCGTCCTTTATCTCAATGATTCTGTCGGTCTCCTCGGCGATTCTGCGGTCGTGGGTCACAATGAGAAATGTCGTCCCATACTTCTCATTTATCTCTCGAAATATCCTGTAGATCGTCGCCGTGTTCCCAGAGTCGAGGTTTCCAGTGGGTTCATCCGCCAAGACGACCTTGGGATTGTTTATCAGCGCTCTGGCGATGGCCGTTCTCTGCTGTTCACCTCCAGACATCTTGTTCGCCGGGTTGTTCTTCACCCTCGCTATCCCCAATATGTCGAACAAATCGTCGGCCCTCTCGGCTATAGACCGGGCTGGGTCCTTCCCGCCGATCAAATGGGGCATCAGGACATTCTCCATTGCCGTAAACTCCGGGAGAAGATAGTGAAACTGAAACACAAAGCCAATGGTCCTGTTTCTCAGCTCCGCAAGCTGATCCTTGCTCAGGTAGTTGGTCGTATTGCCGGCGATAGAAACCTCTCCTTTCGAAGCTTTGTCCAGAGTCCCGATGATGTTCAACAGGGTAGACTTGCCGCTGCCGGATTCGCCGACGATGGCACTGAACGAGCCTTCGTCAAAACTCAAGTTTATGCCGAAAAGCACCTGTGTATCGACAACACCGCGATATATCTTGTCCACATCCCGCAGTTCGACCACATTGGCCATACTAGCCCTCCCGTATTACGTCTATAGGATTGAGCCGCAATGACTTCCTCGCCGGTATCAGACCGGCCAGCATTGAAGCCAGCACCGCCACCAACCACGACCTGAGAATAAAATCGAACTCAACATACAAGTTTATCAAAGCCGTCCCGTCGGGATCCGCCGTGAAGGTACTGAAGGCGTATAGCAGCCCGAGCCCCAGTGTTATGCCTGCTACAGAACCCACCAACCCGATCAAGAGGCCCTGATAGATGAATATGAGACTGGCAGACCTGTCCTTGATACCCATTGCCTTCAATATGCCTATCTGTCGTGACTTCTGCAGTACGCTGATGGCAAGCACGCTGGCAATGGCTATGACCACAGAGAGGATTATGACGACCTGTATTACCGTGCTCGATGTCTGCTGACCGTCGAGAGCACCGAGGAGGTCCTCGTTCTGTTCCTTCCAGTTCTCCACCGTAATGTCTTCATCGTGGAGCACCTGTTCTATTCTGTGAGCTATCACATCTGCCTGGAACACATCATCAACTGTCATCTCTATCGAGGTTATCCTGCGGTCAAACCCGAATATCTGCTGCGCTGTCCTAAGGTCAGTAATGATCCATGTCTTGTTTATGCTCGCCACACCCAAATCATAGAAGCCGGATATTGTGAAGATGGTCACTGAGCCATCCGGAGTAAACACTGCAAGCCTGTCACCGACATCTGTCTCAAGTTCTTCCCTAAGCTCTCGTCCCACCAGCACCTCTCTTCGAGATTCCTGCCGTCTGCCTTCATATATCCGGCCGCTGATGCTGTAGATCGCGTCGGCGTTCTCGAAGTTGAAGCCTCTCAGCAGCACAGGCAGATCGGCGTTGCCATCTCTGACGAAGGCAGTGGCGCTGGCCTCCACAGACAGCGCCCTGGCATAGCCAAGCCCTTCAATAGTCTCCACCATGGCTCCCCAGTCACGTATGGTACCGATGTCTGTCGCTGAGGTGATGGTGACTTGTGGCGAACTGCCGATTGTCTCGTTGACCAGGCTCTTCTGGAGGCTGTCCAGCAGGAGCCCTACGAACACCTGGATGGACACGGCAATAGCCATTCCAAGAACAATGAGGGTTGTCTGCGTCTTGCCGGACCTGAGAAACCTTACTGCTATCTTAAGCGACAGCACTGCCAGCCACCCTAGGGGAGTCTTCTTATGTCTTCAAAACCGCTGAGCAGCAGATCAGCTCCCATCTCTCCGCTCATCTCCGGGTTTCGCTCGAAGGCGTATCCGCCTACTACTATGGTGAAGTCTGTCTCCTTTGCACTGCGTATCTTCTCAACCAAATTGCGAGCCGCGAGGAGATTGTAGTAGCTGGTGACGCTGATGGCTACGTATCTGGGTTTCACATATCCTATCGCCTCAAGGATTTGAGCCTGAGGAGTGTTGGCTCCAACGAACATGGAATCGAAGCCGCACAGGGTGAAAAAATCAGCTACCATCCTAGCGCCTATTTCGTGGAGTTCCTCTGTGGGACACACCACAATCGCCTTGCCTCTGGATGTTAGCTTGTACTTATGGTTTCTCTCCTTGAGGACGTAAGGATAGCAACACTCAATGACCGTTCTGGCGATCGAGGTGCGGACGTGTTCTTGCCACACGCATATCTCCCTTTGTTTCTCCCAGCAATAGCTCTCCCTCAGCGAGGGGGCAAGGATTTCATCGTATGCCGTGACAACATCCAGCTCGTTGGCCGAGAGCTTCGTGAGAATGAGATCGACACATCCGTATCTATCGTCCTTGTCGAGATGGGAGAGAAAGCGCTCATATAGCTCGTGCACGCCACGGCCTCGGTTCAAACGACACCCCGCCGAGTCAATTGGGCCCAAGAACGCCCAGTGCCATCATTATATACTAGCAGGGTCGGCAGCAATCTCTTGGAGAAGCAAACGGCGAATCGATCAACGGCAAGCAGGGAGAGTCCGTTGGACAGACCGGCCAACACTGCGGCCCAAGCGCCAGTCGACAGGTTGTGGGCTCAGGCTGCTTGTTTCCTCTTCAGCCCCGTCCTCTTCAGGGCCGGCTCCGGCCAGGCCTGGAATCCCCAGGGGGCTATGGGGCGGCCGTAAATGCCCCTGGTCAGCGCTGCCCTCACACCTTCAACCAAGCGCTCGAACTTGCCATAGGGTAGGCCTGCCACCATCTCGTAGTCATAGGCCAGAGCGAATTTCCTCTCCCCGATATCGGTGATGGCCAGCCGGAGCTCATTGTGCAGATACGGGGCGGCTATGCACTCACGGCAGGTGGCACCGTGACCGTTGGTAATCATCTTCACCCTATCCTCACCCTGCCAGACGGTACCGTAGACCAGGCTCAACATCTGATCGGGGGTGCCGTAGGCCAGGATCACATCCGGCTGCAACGGCATCTTGGTCAAGGGCGCAACCACGGCTGCGGAGAACGAGCCGGCCTTGATCACGTCCCCCTCCACCAGCCTGGCGGTGGCTTTGGCGTCCCCTGCCCACATTCCTGCGTTTCGTTCACCCGTCTTGAAGTCCTCTTCCACATCCCAGAAGCCCAGGGCCGCCCCTCCCACCTGACACGCCCAGCCTTCCTTCTCAGTGACCAAGACAGGCCTGTTGTAGTATCGGGCAACGCCCGTTACCTGACACACCGCACACGTGTAGCCCAGGGGACCGATGTCCTGGGGCGCATCCTCAACCCGCTGAAGCAGCTTCACGCCCAGGGAGGGCGTTCTCAGCTTGAGCAGCCGGTCCAGCTCATCACCTAGCTCTGCCCATTTCTCCATAGTCATAGCACCTCGCTTCTCTTATTTGAGACTCCACACATCTGGCGATGTTGTGTGTGCCTATTGTAGCTCCTTCTAGCTTCCAGCGTCCAGGTTTTCCCGTCCCCTTCTCTCCGGGTTATCCAGGGCGGGGCTCAAGACTGGCGACCGCTACGGCACTATGCCGTAGCCATGCACCAGCCCACCACCTCCCATCAGCCATCAGGGCAGCGCCCTAGGACGGCCTGACCAGGATAAGGGGCACGTTGCCGCCGTTAAGGACGTTGTCGGCCACTCGGCCAAAGGTCATCCTGCCAGTGTCGCGGGCGCCGTAGCGGCCGTGCGTGGACATAGCCACCACGTCGACGTCGAGTTCGGCCACCAGCTTGATGACCTCCTCGGCCTCGGCTCCCTCCATGACCTCCCTGAACTCGCCCCTGGCTGCTATGCCCTTCTCTTTCAGCATAGCCACCCGCGTGTCAAGGTACGCCCTGGCCGCTGACCTTAGCTCCTCCAGGCGGTCGACTCTCTCCTGGATCTCGGTCGTATAGTCCCGCGGCAGTATGTTGATCAGGGTAAGCTCGACACCAAGCTTGGAGGCCAACTCCTCAATATAGGGCATTATGGCTTCGCCATCCATGGAACCATCAACGGGGACGAGCGCCTTATGCAGAACGCCCTTCTGGCGCACATCGGCGCGGGCGCCCTTGGCCCTGATGAGCGCCACCGGCCGCCGGGTGGCCTTGACCACCTTGCTGGCCACGCTTCCCAGTGCCCAGCGCTTAACTCCCGTACGACCATGCGTGGCCATCACTATCAGGCCGATGTCTTCCTTGGCAGCGTAGTCCACAATCTGCTCGGCAGGGTAGCCCGCCAGAATAGCCGTTTCCACCTTCACCTCTTTTCCCCGGGCCTTCCCCCAGCAGTTCTCCGCGTTGCGCTTGGTGGTGTCAACAAGCCTCTTGAGATAGATGTCGCACTGGTAATGGGGCAACACCTGGTCTGACTCGCTGACGCAGAGCAGGGTTACCTGCGAACCCAGCCTTCCCGCCAGCTCCTCAGCATAGGGCAGGGCCACCTCAGCCAGTTCGGAGCCATCCAGCGGAACAAGTATCTTCTCGTACATTTTGACCTCCTCTCTCTACTCTATCCGGAATTCGCACCAGAACATAGTACTCGGCAACTGCCTCTGCCGTCAAGGCATGCGAGCCCGGGCCTGCACCAGTTGCGGGCCCGAAGCTGCTAAGCCGAGGAGATACGCCCTTCTAGATACCGACAACTGCGTCCAGGGCTACGTACTTCCGTACAAGCTGACCCCACAGCTCTATCTTCTCAGCGTCACCTTGTGCCAGCAGCGGCTCCATTTTGTCGACCCGCATCGCCGTCTCGTACGTGTCGACAGGCACCAGCAGTAGCGGAATCTCACGCTCAGAGGCTTTTGAAATGATGCTGGCTGGCGGCAGGATGTTGTTCGTCAGTATGATGCCTGCAGTGTCGCTCTCAAGTGACGCCAGTATCATGTCGCTTCTGTCTCCGCCCGTTATCATAAGCTTGCCTTCCTTCTTGAAGAGGGAGCTTCGAATGGCAACATTTGTGGACATGGCGCCGACAAGGACGTTCTTCACTCTGCGGTTCAGTCCCCTTTCCCCCGCCACAATCTTGGCCAGCAGCCGGTCGGCCAGATGGCCGATGGTCAGATAGCTCAGCTCCGCTTCGTACGGAATGGCTCCCAACACATTGACACCCATCCCCCTCACGTCCTTGACGACCGTATCCTCGAAGTCCTCCAGGTTGCGAACTTGGTTGACAATGACACCGGCAAAGTCTATGTCTGACATATTCACATGCTTCAGGACAAACGCGATATCGTCCCCTACCTTGCCTGCGTCGCCGCTGGCAATCAGCAACAGCCTTCCACCCAGGTATCTGGCCACCGAAATGGCATCAAGATACACGGAGCTGCCGCACTTGAGGTCCTGGCCGCACTCAACAAACAGCAACTCCTTGCCCTTTCCTGCGTTTCCTGCCATTTCCAGAAGCTTGCCTCTGGTACCTTCCTCGTCATACATGTACCTCAGCTTTGAATGCTCGAACCCCAGGGTCATGTCCTCCAGATTCGCCTTCAAACCGAACAGATTGGTCATGAGCGCGGAATCATAGTCCCACAAGCGCTTCTTGCGGTAGAGAAGCCTGTCGCCCAGGGGTTTCATATATCCAAGGCTCTTGCCCAGGGCTCCTGCCAGGCCCACTATCACGCTTGTCTTGCCTGCGCCTTTGTCCGTTGAGCCTACTATCAGCGTATTCATCTATGCTGCCTCCTCGCTTCTCGAGAGTAAGATTCTGGCATCCACGGCTGTTGCCCCTTGACCGTAGTCATACACCACAAGGGGGTTGATTTCGATGTCGGAGATGTCTTTGCACTGCTGCAACACCGTTCCAACTTTCACTATGGTGGTCTCCACAGTATCGATGTCCTTCTTGTTGGCCCCTCTGACTCCCAGTAACAGCGCGTACGAGTGCACTTCGCTTATCATGCTCATGGCCTCCTCCCGGGTCACCGGGAACGCCCTGAACGAGATATCCTTCAGGACCTCCACGTATATCCCGCCGAGCCCGAACATGACAATGGGGCCGAAGGATGGATCTCTCCGAGCACCGACGATGGTCTCAACGCCCGTCTCCACCATTTCACAGACCTCTATCCCCTCAATCCGAGCGCCGGGCCGCTGTGCCCGGCAATTCTGGAGGATTGCCTCATAGGCGTCGATTACTTCGTCTTTGTCATCCAGGTCCAATGCCACACCCCCGATATCGCTCTTGTGTAGTATGTCCTTCGACACCACTTTCATGGCCACCGGGTATCCAATCTGCTCTGCATACCTTATGGCCTGGTCGAGCTTGCGTGCTATGCGGCTCCGGGGAATCGAAATCCCTGCGGCCAGCATCACCTCTTGTGCTTCGTGTGCCAGAAGGAACACCCTCCCTTCGGCCCTCGCCTTGTCCACGACGCTCTGAACACGAGAGGCGTCTATATCTGCTCGCTCGATAGTCCCGGTGGAACGAGCCTTGTTGCGGTAGTGAGCATACACCGCGCCCAAGAAGGATGTGGCTTCATAGACATCGGAGAACACAGGGATATCTTGCTTCTTGAGCCCTGCAATGCTGCTCTCCACGTCGGCTCCCCCGAAGAGAGAAAACACTATCGGTTTCACGGGCTTGTAGTCGGCATATCGTCTCTCGGCTATCTCAGTGAACCTCCTGGCATCAAAATCGCCTACCTGACAACCCACGCAGGCAACGGCGTGTATACGAGGGTTTCTCAGCGCAGCGCCCAGAGCGTGGTCGTAGTCCTCCGCAGTAGCCTGTCCCGTAATATCGATCGGGTTCTTCGCCGAGCCGAAGGATGGAATAATCTGCGAGAAGGTCTTCTTGAGATCCTGCACATCGTCGTAGAGCCTGACACCGTATTTCTCGCACGCGTCGGCGGTCAGGACCCCCAGACCCCCACCGTTGGTAATGATGGTGGCGTTCTCTCCTTTGGGAGTGGCGGTATCCGCAAGGAACTTGCACCAGTCGAGCGCTTCCTGGAGGCTTTCCGCCCTGATGACCCCGCACTGTCTTATGACGTCGTCGAAAACCCGGTCTTCTCCCGCCAGAGAGCCGGTATGTGATGCGGCTGCCTGCGCCCCGCGCTTGGACCTCCCCGACTTGATCACGATGACGGGCTTCTTCCTGGTGGCCGTCCTGAGAACTGTCACCAGGTCCTGGCCCGCCTTGATCCCTTCGATATACATCATAATTACCTTTGATTCCCTGTCCCTTGTCAGGTACTCCAGCAAGTCCGCCTCTGTAACGTCGGACTTGTTCCCGACCGAGATGATTGCTGAGACCCCGATGTTCTCCACTTTCGTCTTGCCAATCATCGCCACGCCGATGGCGCCACTCTGAGTCACGATGGCAACACTCCCGGGCTTGACCTCGCTCGGCCCGAAGGTGGCATTCAGCGACACCGACGATGAATAGATGCCAAAGACATTCGGCCCGACGACCCGAATCCCGTGGTCGCGGGCATAGGAGACAATCCTCTTCTCCTCCGCGGAATTGCCCACCTCCGAGAATCCCGACGTTATTATCACTGCAAACTTGGCCTTGGCGCGGGCGCAGCTCTTGACGGCGTCAAATACCATATCGGCCGGCACTGCCACGTAGGCGGTGTCGAGCACGCCGTCGACCTCCTCAATGCTTTTGTAGACAGGCACCCCGAGTATTTCACCACCCTTGGGATTGACCGGATACAGCACCCCCGTATACCCTCCGGCAACGATGTTCTGCACCAGTCGGTACCCTATCTTGGTCTCGTTGTGTGAGGCTCCTACCACTGCGACCCCTCTGGGCTGGAAAAGATAACGCATGCTAGGGTCTCTGCTTCTCACGACGCGGCACCTCTGCGAAAGCCATCTTCAGTTCGTACACTCCTTCTGAGCTCTTTGCTTCGATATCGAAGCCCATCTTGTCAAACAGATGGAGCATCGGCCTGTTATCTGCCAGCACCTCCGCGGTGAAGCCAAGGAGGCCCTGCTTCTTCGCCAGGTAGGTCAGATAGGAGACCAGCTCCGTCCCGACCTCCTTATGCTGATACTCGTCCTTCACCACCACTGCCACTTCCGCGGCATGGCTGGGCTCGTCGATGGCATATTGTCCTAGCCCTATGACCTCCTCCTTGTCCCTTCGCCGTAACACCGCGAGAATGGCCATCTCCCTGGCATAATCGAGGACCACGAACTCCTGCAGGCGCTCATGCGGCATATCCTTTCGGGGCGAGATGAACCTGCGGTACAGGCTGTCATCGGACAGGGAGTAGAAGAAGTCCTTCAGCAGCGGCTCGTCGCTGATTTTGACCGGTCTCAGAAGGATTTCGAGCCCATCTCTGGTGGTGCGGTGAGTCTCCAGGGCCTCGGGATACTCCCCTCTTTTCCCGGATACGAAGGCTTGGTCCTTGTATATGAGGTTCAGGGCCTTTGCTTCCTGTATCAAAGAAGGCCTGAATCTCGGGTGGGCGATGGCTATCAGATCCATGGCACGTTCCCTGATGCTCTTGCCGTGCAGATACGCCGTTCCATATTCTGTTACCACGTAGTAGACATCACCCCTGTTCAGGGTGACTCCCGCTCCTTTGCTGATAGAAGGCACTATTCTCGACACTTCGCCGTTCTGCGCGGTTGACGAGAAGGCCAGTATGGTCTTCCCGTTGCGCGCCAGCACCGCTCCCCTCATGAAATCATAGTGACCACCTATGCCGCTGTAGAACATGTTGCCTATGGACTCCGCGGTCGCCTGCCCGGTCAGGTCTATCTCGAGCGTGGTGTTTATGGCAGTCATGTTCTCGTGCTGGGCTATGATCAAAGGGTTGTTGGTGTAGTCAACCGTCCGGAACTCTATGCCGGGGTTGTCGTGCAGGTACTCGTAGGTCTCTCTCTTTCCCATGCAGAACGTGGCTACCGTCTTTCCGGGGTCGATGCTCTTCCTCGTGTTGTCAATCGCACCTACCTTCATCAGCTCCACGATACCATCCGAGAGAAGCTCGGTGTGCACGCCCAGGTGTCTCTTATCAGCAAGGTTGGCCAGGATCGCGTTCGGTATCGTCCCGTATCCCACCTGGATGGTATCGCCGTCCTGGATAAGATGGGACACGTACTGCCCAATCTGCTGGGTCACCTGGTCGACTCCGCCATCGGTGTCCTGCCTGTACTCAAGGATGGGCTCGTCGTGCGCCATCACGTAGTCCACATCTTCGATACGGATGAAGCTGTCACCGTGGACCCGGGGCATGTGTGAGTTGGCCTGAGCGATGACCAGGGTCGCCTGTTCCACCGCTGCCTTCACCATGTCGACGCTCACCCCCAGGCTCATGAAGCCGTGCCTGTCGGGAGGGGACACCTGTATGAGCGCCACGTCGATGGGGATTGCCTTACGGCGGAAGAGGTCCGGGACCTGTGACAGGGATATCGGCGTGTAGTCTGCCGCTCCGCTATTGACTGCCTCTCTGGTGCTGTTCCCTATGAAGAATGAGTTATGCCTGAAATTGCGCTTGAATTTCTGGTCGGCATACGGAGCGAGGCCGAGCGTCCACAGATGAATGACCTCGGCATCAAAGAACCCTTTGGGGTGAGACTCCACGTAGCCGATCAGGGCACGGACCAGATACTGAGGTTCGCCGCAGCCCGAGGCGATGAATATCCTGTCGCCGCGATGGATGTGGCTGAAAACCCTCCGCTCCGAGGCGAACTTGCCCGGATAGGACTTCTCCACCTCAGCCAGGGCTGGCTTGTTGTCGTGTGAAACCATTGAGGACTCCGGTCAAGCGCTCCGGGCAACAACGGAACGTTGACCATGACCGCTACCGCACCATTCTACTGCAGAACGCCCGCATCATCAAACAGGCGAACTGCGCCGCTACGACTGCTCCCGCAGACTGCATCGCGGAGTCAGCCATCGCGCTATCCGGGAGAAGGTGGCATCACGAAGGCCGGCTTCAGCCAATCTCGCTGAACTCGAACTGAAACTTCACTACCCCACCTCTTCCCGCCAGCGCCCCTGCCCGCAGCTCCAGAACCATGAAGGCTTCCTCCGGTACCTCAAACTCACAGCTCATGCCTTTTGGCCCGGCCGGCACGAAACCGAAGCGCGGGTAATAGGCCGGATGACCCAGCACCACTACAATCTCGTGGCCGAGATCCCGGCACTCCTCAAGACCGGCGCGAACCAACCGCCCGCCGATGCCCTGCCGTTGATACGCCGGCAGAACGGCCATCGGGGCAAGGGCGATTGCTTCGAAGCTCGAGCCTTCCGATTCTACCGCTACCGGGCTGAACGCGATATGCCCCTCAACCTCATTTTCCCGGACGGCAACGAGCGAGATGGTCAGTGCGCTTCGGCCCCGCAGCTTCTCAACGATGTCTGCCTCTGCCTTCTGGCCGAACGCCTGCTCGTTGACACGGCGAATGGCATCAAGGTCTCGCGGTGTTTCGGGGCGAATAGTCAGCACGCCGGAGGCTCCCCAGATTCCTCAGGCTTCCCAGGTCGTCAGCGCAGCTTCCCCAGCTTGACCAGCTCTGCCCTCAGCCTCTCCTTCAACTCCGGGGATACCTCGCTCGTGGGCATCAGGGCGTCTCCCACATCCAGGTCCAGCATCTTGAGGCCTTCCTTGAGCAGCTGCATGTCCTCCCTGGTGGACAGCACCTCGGCAAGTCCGAATACGGACAACTGTTTCTCCCTGGCCTCCACGATCTTCCCTTCCCCGAACAGGTCGTATATCGCCACCAGCTCTGCGGGCAGGATATTCCCCATGGTGCATATGGCCCCGTCGGCGCCAAGACAGAGCGCCGCGAATATCTTGGTCTCGAACCCTTCCAGTACCACTATCTGCCCTCCGGTCAGGTTGACGATCTTCGCCGTATGATCTACATCGTGAGTTGAGTCCTTTATGCCCTGGACATAGCCGTCCGCGGCAAGCCGCGCCACCGTCTCCGGCTCTATGTCCACCACATACTGCCCGGGCCAGCTATAGACGTACAGGGGAATATCAACCGCCTCACTGATTGCCCGGTAGTGCCGGTAAATGGCTTCCTGGGTTGGCCTGGGGTAATGGGGGAGTGAGACAACAACGCCATCCGCTCCGGCAACTTCAGCGTATCTGCTTAGCTCCGTGGCAATCCTGGTACTGTTGTGTCCCGTGCCGGCAAATAGCGGCACCTTCCCTTTGGCCGCCTCCACCCCCACATCAATTATCTCCCTTCTCTGCTCCATGGTCATCAAGGAATATTCGCCGGTGCTGCCGGCAACAAAAAGGCCGTGCACACCGCTATCGATCAGGTGTTGGAGAAATCTCTTGGTCCTGCCGGCATCAATTCTTCCCTCGGAGTCGAAGACGGTAATCGCCGGCGGCATGATACCCTGAAACCTGCCTGCCACTTCCATTCTCACCTCCTGTGCTTGAGAGTGTTGCTCTCCAAAGGAGTAGCTGAGAGAAGTGTAGCGCCGATTGGTGCAATTATCAATAGGTGGCCGCCCCAGGATTGATCAAGTTGAACCGAGGGGCACTCCCGTTTCCTTGCTCCAGCCCCTGGCTTCGTAGCAGTCCTCCAGCATCCCGGTGAGGTTCTTTATCTCACACTCCTTCACCGAGGCATACTTACCGAACTCCGGGAGCCTGAGGCATCTCTCCGGAAGCAGATCATCCGCCTTTGAAATGCCCTCCCTGGTGTTGAACATCCTCTGCAGGTCATACACTCTTTCCCCCACCTTCAGGAGCTCTTCACCATCCACATCCCAGCCGGTCAAGGCGGAAAGCATCCTGGCCAGCTCGCCCGGCCCCACGCCGACAAACACGTAGAACTTGCAGATACCCAGAATATCCGGGAGTACTCCGAAGTCCTGCAGCTTCTTCACGATTTCCCCTTTCCCTTCCTCGGCGTAGCGGTCAACAGTCTCAGGATCAGGAAGCCCGTAGGGAATCAGTCCGAAATCGTTGTTGAGAGCGTCATAGCATCCCACCTCCAGCGGGTGTATGTGGCACATACCTCTGTTCCCCAGGCCGTAGGCCACCGCCAGCGTCTTTGCTGACCTCGGGTCGTGCGCCGGTCCCTCCAGGCCCTTGACGTGTATCGCCAGCCTGTCGGAGCCCCTGCCTATCTGCTGTGAAGCCCGCCTCACCCCCTCCCCCAGCAGCCGCCCTATCCCTTCCCTGCGGCATATTTTCTCCACGAGTTCAACCATGGACTCGGCGTTTCCCCAGCTGAGGTCCAGGCCGTCGGCCTCCTCCCTGCTGATGATGCCGTTGTCATAGCAGTCCATAGCGAAGGCGATGACCGCCCCTGTGGAGATGGTATCCAGCCCGCACTCGTTGCACAGGTAGTCCGCATGTACGGCGGCATCGACATCCTCGTTCAGGACGAAGAAGGTGAAGGCAGCCATATTCTCATATTCTCCCCCTTCATGCCGGGGGGTCTTCCATCTTCCGGATGCTACCCTGACGATTCTCTTGCACCTCATAACGCATCCCTTGCAGCACGTTCCGGCCTTCACCAGGTTCTCTCTCTTGAAGCGGCCGTAGAGCTCTTCGCCCTTCCCCCACGAGTTAGACCTCCAGTTCTTCGTGGGTATGTCCCCTTCGGCGTCACAATCGGCCAGGCTCTTCGTAGTCCCATCCGGGGCCCAGCCTTCTCCATCGGTCTCCGCCAGGACCTTCTTCCTGATCTCCCTGCATGCCAGTGAGAACTCGTCCGGCCTGGCAACATGGATACTGCCCGTGCCCTTTACCGCGATGGCAAGCAGGTTCTTGGCCCCCATCACCGCACCGGCTCCTCCTCTGCCGAAGGCGCGTTCGCCGGTCATCACGTTGGCGAGTCTCACCAGGTTCTCCCCGGCGGGGCCGATAGCCACGGTCTCCAACCCGTCGCCTCCCAATTCCTCCCTGAGCATCTTCTGTTTCCCGGAACTCGTCTTCCCCCTCAGCCCCTCTGCATCCCTTATCTCCACCTCGGCATCGCGGATCACCAGGTAGCTGGGCGCTGTGGCCCTGCCCTCTATGACCAGGAAATCGTATCCCGCCCGCTTCAGAGCATCGCCCCATTCTCCCCCGGCTCTTGATTCGCCCCAGATTCCGGTGAGCGGGGACTTGAAACACAGCTGAATAGAGCCCGACCCGGGGGCTGCGGTGCCGGTCAAAGGACCCGTGGCAAACACCAGCTTGTTTTCCGGACCCAGGGGGTCGATCCCTGCCGGCATCTCATCGTAGAGCAGCCTTGCGGCATACCCTACCCCCCCCATAAGCCTCCTCAATACCTCAGGATCGATTTCCTCAACAGAGCTCTTCCCCTCATCCAGGTTCACTCTGAGCAACCTGCCCATATGCCCGCAGGACTGAACATGGCTAGCCGAATTCATCTTTGACCTCCTCACGGGTACATCATGCTCCAGCATCTTAACATTTCCTCTAGTCTAACCAATCTGATTTGAAGTGGGCAAGCTACAGAAGTCAAAGGAGGCAGAAAGGGCAGGAAATACCGCGTCAAATCATTTAAGGAGGTAACCCAACGGGGGGTTGACACGACTCATTACGGGGTGGTAGCATTCGGCGGATTGCAATGGGTCGCAATCACTATATATTGCAAGTGCGGCCGTATGCGTTAATTGGAGGAGTTCAATGACAAAAAGAAACCTCGTGATTGCCGTCACCATGCTGTTCATCGTCAGCATCATGCTCACCAGTTGTGCTGGCACTGGAGGCGCGGTAGGGAAGCTACAGGTAAATGCCAACGGTGAGGACTTCGTCCGACAGGGTTTTGTCTCCAAAGATGGCTGGAGCATCAGCTTCGATCGTTTGTACGTCAGTCTCGCCGATGTCACTGCCTGTCAGACCGACCCCCCCTACGACCCCCATTCCAGCACCAGTATGGATTGTGACGTCAAGGTCAGCCTGGACGAGATGTACTGTGTGGACCTGGCGGAGGGTGGCCCAAACGCTCCGCCAATCCTCGTGGATGAGGTAGCCGATGCCCCCGCCGGCCATTACAATGCCATCTCCTGGAAGATGGTCAAAGCCCCTTCCGGTCCTGCCAGCGGCTACAGCCTGGTCATTATCGGGACCGCCGCGAAAGACGGGCAGAGTATTGATTTCAGCATCAAAGTGGACAGGGAATATGAATACTCGTGTGGCGAATATGTTGGCGACGAGCGCAAAGGCATAGTGCAGGAAGGCGGCAGCGCCGATGTCGAGATGACCTTCCACTTCGACCACATGTTCGGTGATGCCGAGACAGCGATGGACGACGACCTCAACGTGAGCGCCGTGGGATTTGAGCCTTTTGCTGGCATTGCCGAAGGCGGAAAGCTGGATGCCGACATGGCCGAGCTTCGATCCAGCCTCTCGCCACAGGACTATCAGATGCTGGAGGACATTCTCCCCACCCTGGGCCACGTCGGTGAAGGCCATTGCCACTGCGAGTAGTCCCGTTGCACTCAACTTGAAACGGGAACCAGCCCCGACCAGCGCAGAGCCCCCTGATAGGAGGAGTTGCAGCTATGCATACGAAGTGGAACATCGCTCTCTGTTTGTTGTTTCTGGCTATCCTCGGCCTGGGCCTGCCGACACCAGCCCTTGCCCATGGCGCCAGGATTCAATACACGGTTAACGTGGCCATTGAACTGGTCGCCACCTATGACAACGGAGATCCAATGGCCGGCGCTCAGTACGTCATCTACGCGCCCGATGACCCTTCTACGCCCTGGCTCGCCGGGGAATGTGACGACGAGGGCCGTTTTAGCTTCACACCCGACAGCTCCAGGCCAGGCACCTGGGTTGTGCAGGTACGCCAGGCTGGCCACGGCGACATTGTCCATATCCCCGTGGGTCAAGATACGACGGTCGCAGGCAGCACCGGAGGCTATACCACGCTCCAGATTGTCCTGATGGCCGCCTGCGTTGTCTGGGGCAGCGTGGGCACGGCACTGTATTTCTCACCAAGGCGGCGGGGCTGATGCACATCCCCGACGGGATCCTTCCTATCCCCATTACGGCCGGAGGCTACGCCGCCACCGCAGCAGCCACTTGGTATTCAGTTCGCAAAATAGAGCAGCAGGAAAACCCGCGGCGGCACGTTCCCAAGGCCTCTCTACTCACAGCCGCCTTCTTCGTGGTCTCCTGGATCCATATTCCCGTGCCCCCTACTAGCGTTCATCTGGTGCTGAACGGCCTCCTGGGTGCCCTGCTGGGTTACTTTGCCTTCCCGGCTATACTCATCGGCCTATTCTTCCAGGCAGTGATGTTTCAGCACGGCGGCCTGACCACCCTGGGGATAAACGCCGTCATAATGGGGTTGCCAGCAATAGTCGCCCACTACGTATTCCGTATGCGTAGATTGGGGAATCACGACAGCCGCACCAGGACCGCCGTTTTCGGATTCTTCTCCGGCGCCGTTGCCCTGGGTATATCAGTGGCCATGTTCGTGGCCATTTTGCTTGGCAACCTGCCGGCTGATTTCGACCCCGCGATCGAGAGAGCAGCAGTCTACACACTGGCTGTAGCCCACGTGCCTCTGATAGCCATCGAGGGAGTCATAACCGCGCTGCTTACCACCTTTCTCCGGCGAGTCCAGCCAGAGCTTCTGGATGACGTATGAAGCTGGAGTTGGACGAGTACGTTCACCTTGAATCCCCGCTCCACCGCTGGGATCCCAGGTACAAACTGGCCGGCCTGATGGCCTTGATCCTGGCCTTCTCCTTTGTCAGGGACCTGCGCATGCTGCTGCCAATGGTGGCTGCTACGGCCACCGTCTATCTTGTCTCCCGGCTTCCGCTCTCCTTCATGCTGAGACGATTGCGTTACCCCTCGATTTTCGTCCTGGCAGCGGTACTTATCCTCCCCTTTCTGGCTGGACAGACCATTGTATTGAGTATCGGCCCCTTCGACGTACGACAGGAAGGGCTTCTCGCTGTGCTCCTGATAGTCACCAGATTCCTCTGCATCCTGACGATTGGCTTGATTCTCTTCGGCACCACCCCCTTCCTGACTTCCATCAAAGCGATGCGGGCACTGGGTCTGCCTGCCATCCTGGCTGATATGTTGCTCCTCTCCTTCCGCTACCTGCACGAGATCGGCAATGACCTCCAGAGAATGCAGACATCAATGACTCTCCGCGGGTTTCACAGGCATCGCTTGAGTCCCCGCGGCCTTCGTATCCTGGCCTGGCTGGGCGGTAGCATCCTGGTCCGCAGCTATGAGCAGTCTGAATGGGTGTACAAGGCGATGATCCTGCGAGGCTATGGCCACGAGCCGCATCCCCGAGACGAATTTCGAGCCTGTTCCCGCGATGTGGTTGCTCTCAGCGTTTTCTTGTCGACCGCAGTCGCGTTCGTTGCCGCAGACGTCCTGTGGCGATACGGCCCAGCGGCCTTGCCCTGGTGACTCGAACATGTCCGACGAGAGATCAGGTCTAGCAATGCTATCAGAAGAACCCGGCGTCCCTGTGATTACAGTCTCCAACCTATGGTTCTCCTACCCGGAAAGGCCCAACGTCCTGCGCGACGTGAGCCTCACCGTGCTGCCAGGAGAGCGCGTCGGCCTCATCGGCCCTAATGGATCTGGTAAGACGACTCTCTTTTTGCAGGTCTCAGGTATACTGAAGCCGTCTGCCGGCAAGATTGTCGTGTTTGGCATGCCAGTGGTGAACGGCGACTTCCGCTCTGACATGGGCATGGTCTTACAGAATCCAGACGATCAGCTGTTTTGCCCGTCGGTGCGGGATGACGTTGCCTTCGGCCCGCGAAACATGGGGCTATCAGAAGACGAGATTGATGCCAGGGTAACGGAGGCGCTCTCCATCGTGGACGCGCTTGAACTCGCCGACAGGCCACCGCATCACCTTTCAGAAGGGGAGAAGCGTATGGTGGCGATTGCGGGCGTTCTGGCGATGCGCCCCAGGCTGCTCATCTACGACGAACCAAGCGCCAACCTGGACATCCGTTCCAGACGCCGCCTGATTCGCCTTTTGCACGCCTCAACGGAGACGATTCTAATCGCCTCTCACGACCTGGAGCTGGTACTGGAGGTATGCCAGCGCGTCGTCCTAATCGACGATGGACGCATCATTGCCGATGGCAACCCCCGCGACGTCATGGGCAATGACAGGTTAATGGAAGCGCATGGCCAAGAAAAACCCCATTCCCTCCTGCCACACCGGTTCCCACACGGAAAGAGTCTCGAGTGATGTGAACGAGTACAGTCACTAGTCATATGGACGAGTACAACAACTTGACAGGGAAACACGATGTAATGTAGCATAGGCACTTCTTTCCCATCACCTCCTTATACATAGCAGTGGTTGGGGTGGAATAGTGCAACACCACCCCAACCACATTGTTCAAGCCCTTTGACCTCATCTCCACCTTTGCGCTACTATCATCCCTGTCTTCGACATACAGGGGGGGCGAATGCCCTATCAAGGGGCCGCTTGCGGTCCGGGAGCGGTGAGAAGTGCCTGAGCTGAAGGAGAAGATATGCAGCCTGAAGGAAGCCGCCGGCCTCATCAAGGACGGCAGCCGCATCACGCTCGGGGGCATGGCGGTGCACAACCACCCCATGGCCTTCGTCTATGAACTGATAAGAAAAGGGGTCAAGGACCTCACCATCGTGGGCCACGTGAGCGCCGGCGACGTTGACATACTGATCGGCGCCGGTTGTGTGAGGAGGGTAGAGATGTCCTACGTGGGACTGGAGGAATTCGGCCCGGCCCCGAACTTCCGTCGCGCTGTGGAAACGGGCGAGATAGAGATCGCCGAGTACAGCGAGCCCATGGCGTTTGAGCGTTTCCAGTGCAGCGCCCGAGGGCAGCCGTTCTTCACCACCCTCGAGATGCTGGGCACCGACCTGCCAAAGCATAACCCGGATATCAAAGAGGTGGTCGACCCCTTCAGCGGGGCCATCTACCAGGCCATCCCCGCCGCCGACCCGGAGTGGGCCATAATCCATGCCCCCATGGGCGACAGGTACGGGAACATCCTGTACTTCCAGAACCGCCAGCTGCCCACGGACCTCGACCTGGTCACATCCCGGGCCACGCGCAATCTCATCGTGACTGTGGAGCAGATCGTGCCCCGGGAGCGCGTCCTGCGATTCCCTCATCTAAACCTGATACCCCGATTCAGGACCACGGCCATCGTTGAGGTCCCATACGGAGCGCACCCTTCATCCTGCCTCCAGGTCTACGACCACGATAGAGAACACCTGAAGTACTACTCGCAGGTGGCGCGCAATCCGGACGAGTTCAAGAGATACCTGGACAGCTATGTCTACGGCGTGAAGTCTCACATGGAGTACCTCAACCTGATCGGAGCAGAAAGCCTGGTGAAGCTCAGGCAGATTGGCGGTTACCTGTGACGGGAAGCAAGCCCAGCATATATGAGGTCATGGCTGCGGCCATATCCCGCGAGCTGAGGGACTCGGAGAACTGGTTCCTAGGCATGTCCACCGGCCCCCAGACCATTCTCCTGCTGACGCGCGTCCCCATAGTGGGCATGTCCCTGGCCCAGCACACCCATGCCCCAAACTCCTTCATGATAGTGGCGGGATGGCTGATGAACCCGGAGGTCGGCGAGGTGCCGACGCACATGGAGAGCGAGTTCGGCACGGCGCTCCAGGACTGGAGGTGCGAGGCTCTGAGCAACAGCCTGGTGCTCCCCTACTCGGCTGCCAGAGGAGAGATCGACGTCGGCTTCGGCTCGGCGGCCCAGGTCGACAAGTACGGCAACTGCAACACGGTCTGCATTGGTGACTACCATAAGCCCAAGGTCCGGTTGGTGGGCCCCATCAACCAGCCCGGCCACTTCTCCCTGTTCGGCAGAGAGGTCATCGTCATCGAGCACGAGAGGAGGAACTTCGTGGACCGGGTGGACTTCATCTCGGGGGTGGGATATCTCGACGGACCCGGCGCCAGGGAAAGGCTGGGCCTCCCCGGAGGCGGGCCGTTCATGATCCTCACCGACAAGGCGGTGTTCGACTTCAATCCCCAAACGAAGCTGGCGCGGCTGAAGTCGGTGCATCCGGGCATCACCGTGGACGAGGTCGTCGCCGGCACCGGCTACACCCACGACTATGTTCCCCGGGAGGTCCCGGAGACGCCCTCTCCCAGCGACGAGGAAATCAGGCTCATCAGGGAGGTCATCGACCCCAAGGGCGCGCTGCTGCCGCGCTGAGGGGCGGCGGCACCACCCACCAACTGCCGAAGTGCGGCATCATGCGAAAGCACCTGTATGGTTCTACCCCCGGAGCAGACCATCCTGCCCGTCAACCGGCGGCTTCTGCGGGCTTCTGAAGATGACGATGGTGCCGGTGCCGGCAAAGCGCCTACCGTCAACAACACCGGTGAGAGGCAGCGAGACCTTGACCTCTCCCTCCTCGTCACGCATCAGGCGGTCGAGGACCGGCCAGAGGTCGAAGGTCACCATCAGCTCGGCCACCCCATCCCGGTCGTGGTCGACGATTTCAATGGGCTTCTCCCTGGGAGCAATGTCCTTCAACAGGCGGACTGTGCTTATGTCAATCTCCTTCGGGTGATAGTCCCGCGGCAGCTCTACGTAAGCGGCGATGAAGCTCTGGTTGTCTATGCCGCCGAGGTCGATCTTCTCCGGCTCTATATCCACCTCCACCCTCAAATCAGGTAACACCAGTTCCTGTCCCTCGAAGCTGCCCGGCGCACTCTCAACCTCCATGATGCCGTCACCGTCCATGTCCAGCTTCAGCCTGGTCACGGTATCACGCACACTGGCGCTCCCGGGAGCCACACGCGGCAGGACTAGCTCGGGTGTGATTTCCACCCTGGCCACCGTTGTCGCCGACACCGGCACACCGGTGTATTCCAGGTAGCGTCTCACTTCGTTGGCGGCATCGGGCACCTGAGCCTTCATCTCCATGGTACCCGCGCCGGTCCCGATGGCTACCATCTCGTACTCCTGAGAGACATCGGCATCGGGAATGACTATGGTCTTGTACTGCGTTCCTTCGGGGGCTATGTACACTGCTCCCGGAATCTGCCTCTCCAGCTCGCCTTGCTCGTTGATACCCACATGGCGTCCCGACGAGTCGTAGACGTTGATATCCGCCGGGCTGAATATGGAGAAGAAGGCCAACTCCATCCAGTCCCCGGGCAGATCGAAGAACGACGTCCAGAACGGCTTGGGGTACTCCGGTAGTCCGGTGGCCCACTCCACAGGCTGCCCCCACTTCTCTCTGGGTTGTTCATCCTCGCTCCAGGATGGGCCAAACGGACCGTGGACCCAGAACGTCAGGCCTTCTATGGATATGGAGAAGTCCAGATACTCTCCCCAGTATCCCTTGAACTCCAGCCACTGCGGGCCCTCTTCTTGAGACTGGTCCTGCGGCAGCAGCACGATGTCGAGCTGCTCGGGGCCGACCACCCGCCACGAAGACAGGCCGGTGTCGTCAAAATCAAGCACCGACCAGGACTGGCCCGGCACGAAGTAGCTGGCGTGTGAACCCCGGGCAACATAGACTTCGGGATGTGTCCCCGATACCAGGCCGTTCGCCTTCATCTCTCTCCACGCCATCCTCTGACCGGCCTGGTGCTGCGAGTACGCCGCAAATACCGGCTCCTCTCCGGCCTCTAGTATTTCCTCCACCGTATGTCCGGGAAAGCAGAGCTGGACCAGCTCCCAGTCACCCTCGTGCAGGTTCCTCCACTCGTTGAAGTAGTAGAACATCCAGTACTGCACTATGGTGTAGCCCCCGGCCGCCCCCTCCAGAACCCGGGCGTAGACCGTGGGATGGTAGCTGCCTTTCAGCTCGTCGTAGGCGCGCCTGTACTCGTCGGCCGAATGCGTATCCGGGCCTATGCCAGTCAGGTCGAGGTAGTAGATGTCCTTCGACCACCTCAGCAGCGTGGCCAGCGTAGCCTTCTCCGTGAAGGAGGGGTCTTCGATGTCCCGGAGAAGGGCGTCATCGATCATCATCTCCGCCTGTTGCGGCTCGTAGTGCTCGATTGCCTCGCCGTCCATCTTCAGGTGAATGATGGGGCAGAACCGCCCGGCCAATTGTGCTGACTGCGCCGGGTCTGCCCCGGCCGGCGGCTCGGGCTCCGGTACGTGCTCCTGAGGAGCCGTCGGAGTCGAGCAGGCCGCACTCGACACCAGGAGCGAGAGCAACACTGCCAGGCAGGTCCTCTTCCTCATGTCACCCTTGGTCCGCCTGCTCCACAGCGATCTCTGTGCCTGGAGCCGCCTGCTGGAACACGGTGGCGTCGCCTGAGACCCTGCCGAATACCGTCACCGGGCTGGCCGGGCGGATCTCGTCTCCCCGGCTGGCCGGAGTCCGCCCGAAGAAGATGCAGAAGGCAGTGCCGGCGGGCCAGTAGCCCAGGTCCCCCATCTCCACCACCTCCCGCCCGGCCTCGAGCTCCAGCCTGACAGGAATGGAGAAGTACACCTCTTCCCCCCAGCGATTAACCCGCCCCTTGATGGGCAATGCCTCCCAGATTGCCTGGGCCGTCCTGCTATCGTTCAACTCGGCCGTTGCTTCAACCTGGCCGGCTCTTATATCGATTTCTCGTGCCATCTGGTTAACCTCCTTGACCGGTTCGCTGCTGCACCAATATAGAATCATAGCAGCAAGCAGGCCGCGACCTCCACTCTGCCGGAGGATCTTCGTCACCGAGAAGTCAGGAGCCTTGACAGCCAGGGGGGATGTTCCTAACATAGCGCATCAGATGGCACGGGGGTTCCCGGTCGCCGGAGGAAAATGCCTGGGGAGGTGATTGAATTGGCAAAAGTCATCGTGGTATATGAGTCCAAGTACGGGAATACCAGGCGCGCAGCTGAAGCCATTGCCGAGGGGGCGGGAGAGACGCCGGGAGTCGAAGCGGTGGTCAAGGAGCTCAAGGAGGTTGACCCCAAGCAGCTCGTGGAATATGACGCCATCCTGGTGGGCTCTCCGAACCACATAGGCAGCGCCACCAGGGGCATCAACAAGTTCATCGACCAGCTGGGAAAGCTCAACCTGGAGGGGAAAGTGGCTACTGCTTTCGATTTGTACCTACTGGAGGGCAAGGCAGTCAGGAAGATGGAGAAGCAGCTCGGTGAGAAGACCCCCGGGTTGAAGCTGGTGGCTCCCGGCCTCTCGGTTCGGGTTGAAGGAATGAAAGGCCCGATTGCCGAGGGAGAGCTCTCCAGATGCCGGGAGTTCGGAGCCAGGGTCGCAACCGGGTTGAAGGGGAAGGCGGGTACCCGGTAGGCGGCTCAGCTTGACCTGGCTGCCTGACTTGACTTCTCCTTACTCAACCGCACATTGACAACCTTGAACCGGCCTTACAATAATACGGCAGGTATTTCCGACCTTGAGGCAACAGCAGATGAGGGCGCGAGACAGCTATGGACTGGCTGTGTTATCAGGCTTCTTGCTCCTGCTGAGCTTTCCACCGTTCGATGCTGAGTACCTGGCGTGGGTGGCTCTGGTGCCGGTCCTCATTGCCATACACCACGAGCGCCAGTTCAGCAGGGTGAAGTGGCTGGGCGCCACCGCCACGGCCGTCGTTTTCATTCCCCAGTGGTTTGAGCCGCTGCGCGTCTCGGCGGAGTACTGGCTGCCCGCCTGGCCGGCACATCTCCTGGCCTTCCTGGGAGGCTGCCTTGTGGCGCTGGCTTGGGGCGAGGTGCTGGCCTTGTGGAAGCCGGGCTGCCTGCCACCATCGAGGCTGAGATTCCTTCCCGCCGGCCTGTGGATCATCGCTCTGCCGATACTGTGGACCGCCGTGGAGTTCCTGGCGTTGAGTATTCCGCTGGTGATGAAACTCGGCGGGGCGCTCGGCTACACATCCCTCTCAGGGACTCAGTGGCGCAATGTCCCTATCGTGCACGTAGCCTCGGTGGCGGGTATGTACGGGGCGACCTTTCTCATCCTCCTGGTCAACTGCGCGGTTGCCTGCGCCATCACCCATTTCCGAGAGCACAAGCGACTCCATCTGCCTGCCATGGCAGCGATGGTGCTGCTGGCAGGAGTCTTCGCCTGGGGCGGGCTCAGTGTTCCACCGGCGGACTCCGACGGTATCAGCACCGCGGTCGTTCAGGCTCCCGAGGCATACGAGGAAGACCCCGACCGCTACGCCGACCTGGTGACGACGTCGCTCAAGTACGAGCCCCGCCTGCTTGTCGGAGCAGCCCCGATGGACCGCTTCGCCGACATCTCCGCGGAGCACCATGTCTACCTGCTGCATGAACTGGAACTCCTCTCGCCGGATGGAGAGAGGCAACACCGCGATATTGCCTACCATCCGTTCATCAACATAGCTGACGGCTTTTCGCCCTGGGAGCCACAGCAGGTCTTCTCACCTCCGGTCTATCCCTTCGAGACCGAGTTCGGCAAGGTGGGAAGCCTGCTCTCCATGGAAGGCGCCTTTCCCACCCCGACAAGGAGGCTGGTCGAGAATGGAGCACAGCTCGTTACCACAGCCTGGATGAGCCGGGGCTTCGCCTGGGCAGGATTGTCCGGAGGCAACGCGGTCTACAGGGCGGCGGAATTCGGGGTGCCGGCGGTGGCCTACGGCCTCCCACAAGGCTCCCTCATAATCGACCGCTACGGGCGCATCATGCAGGATGCGGCACCGGAGGAGGAGATAGTAGCCGCCAGGATAGCCCTGGGCGGGGGGCGGACATTCTACGCCAGGCATGGCGACGTTTTCGGCTACGTCATCGTCCTGCTGGCGCTGGCGTCTGTGGTCTTCAACTCGTACTTGAGAAAGAAGAGTCCGTTCGAGTACTGTGAGCGATGCGGAGCCAGGGTGCCGAAGGGTACGGAGGCATGTCAGCAGTGCGGGGCAATACAGATAAGGCCGCCGCTGTGGAAACGCGTACTGCTGCACGAGTACTACGAGCATTTCAGGCGCTACAGGAAGCCCGGGAAGTGAGAGTCCTGCCAGCCGGGCACCTCCCGGTTGACGCGGGCGCGAGAACCGTCCCTCTACTATGCTATCGGTTGTTCGGCACCCACCCTCATTCTGTCCGTCTCACCGTGACGGCGGCCTGCCCGCTGGACAACGACAAGGTATCATCTTAGAATAGAGGCGTGATCCAGGTTGAGGAACCGGGAAGCTCGATGCAGGTGCCAGGATGAAAAGCCACGGAGAGCTGACAATTCTGAGGAAGCCAAAACTGAGGCATCCCGTCTTGGTCTGCAGCATCGGGGGATGGGTGGACGCGGGGGAGGCGGCCACGGGAAGCACCCAGTACCTGGTGAAGAAGCTGAAAGCCAGGAGGTTCGCCGAGATACCCATCGCCAGGTTCCACGTATTCCAGACGCCGGGCCAGCTTTCACTCAGGCCACAGATAAGGATTGA
>Ga0315537_1000774_pt1 | contig 25396 bp, 12 predicted proteins | sample SalMarSW160270MG_FD_203091 | JGI IMG/M metagenome (GOLD analysis project Ga0315537, IMG submission 203091) | Salt marsh sediment microbial communities from the Plum Island Ecosystem LTER, Massachusetts, United States - Salt Marsh Sediment SW1602-70 ...
CAAGAGATAAAAGCTACCTCAGAGCGTCTTGATGCGAATCTGGGAGAGCATGGAGACACTGCGGAAAATAGAAAGCTTCTTGATAAACTTAATAAATTATATGAAGAACAGTTAACTTTCGAAGTTGAGGATTTAATCGAGCACGCCGAATTTAATGCTACCGAGAGATTTTTGGCAGGCCGACAGTAGTTTATTGAGAGTTATAAATTAGTACTTGCGAGCGTGGCGGAACTGGCAGACGCGCAAGGTTTAGGTCCTTGTGTCCATTATGGACGTGGAGGTTCGACTCCTCTCTCTCGCAGTGATAAACCTTGTATGATAAAAACTTATTTAGTTGAGGCATTCGGCATACGCAATACGAAATTCTAATTTAAATGTATAGGAATTTGTATTAGCCACAGAGGTCACAGAGATATAAAAATATAAATCCGTGTAAATCCGTGTTAATCTGTGTCTAAAGAAGTTCCGCTGAAGGCGGTTAATTTATGGCCAGGAATGAACGTTCCGAATATCAGGAAGGGGTCATCTCACGGCATTACGACAACCTTGATGAGATAATGCTCCAGAAAATCAGTGAGCTGGTGACCGAGCTCTATTTGGCCGACACGCCAGCTAAGAAAGACCGGCTCTGGCAAAGGGCGCACAAGGCGATGGTCAAGCTGAATGTCCCGCCTGCAATAGTCAACCATATTATGGAAAAGGCGGATGTGCAAATACTCGCCAAGATTCTGCAGGATTGGCTGGCCAACAAAAAGAAAAAATAGGGGATAGAGGTTCGACTCCTTTCGCTCGCAGTAGTTACGGTATTTTCAGGTTATTTGCCGGTATCCATCCTCACAGGTGTGGATTTTTGGATTTTGATATCACCGTGAGCTTTGGCGTGCCGCGTGACGTCTGTCTTCTTCTTTCAGGAATTGTTTGCGGATTCGAATCGAGTTAGGGCAAATTTCAACAAGCTCATCTGCCTGAATATACTCCATCGCTAGCTCAAGACTCATTTTTATTGCTGGTCGGACCTGAGCAGCATTGTCCTTTCCTGCCGCGCGTATATTGGTAAGCTGCTTGGCTCTTACCACATTTACAGGTATATCGTTTTCCTTGCAGTGCTCCCCAACGACCTGACCTTCATATACTTCTTCGCTTGGTTCAACGAAAAAAGTGCCTCGGTTGTATAAAGCGTCAAGTGCATAAGCTGTTACCAGCCCGGTGGCAGTTGCAATCATAACGCCTGCCTTGCGATGGGGAATCGAACCTCGCATTGGTTCATATCTTTCAAACGAATGATGCATAATTGCCTTGCCTTGCGTTGCATTCATCATTCTTGTGTGAAGGCCGAACAGGCCTCGCGAAGGCACAAGAAATTCCATATGGACAAAGTCACTGGCTCCGCTTTTGGTATCTATTTTAATTATTTCGCTTCGCCGTTCGCCGAGAAGGCTCATTATGGAACTCCGGCAATCGAGGGGGCAATCCACCGCAAGTAATTCTATCGGCTCATGTCGTATTCCATCAACTATTTTCAAAATTACTTCCGGTTTACCGACACAAATCTCATATCCTTCTCGCCGCATATTCTCCAGTAAAATACCGAGATGCATTAGACCTCTGCCCGAAACATTAAATTCATCGGGTGTCCGGCCTGGCTCAACTCTTAGTGCAACATTATGGTGAAGTTCTTTTTCGAGTCTTTCGCCAACTTGCCTGCCCGTGAGATATTTTCCATCTTTTCCTGCGAAAGGTCCGTTGTTAACCCTGAATGTCATTGACATGGTCGGCTCATCTACGGAAATAACCGCAAGTTTGGAGGGATTGTCAGCACAGGCAATAGTGTTACCGATGTCAATAGGGTCAAGCCCTGATATCGCACATATATCTCCGGCTTGAGCAGTTAGGACCTGCTTTCGTCCGAGCCCGTCAAACTGGTGTATCTGCATCACCTTCTGTAGTGTATGTAGCCCTTCTCTGTCAATCACGGTAACCGGCTGGTTTTCGGTTATTTGGCCTGCAAAGATTCTGCCTATAGCTATCCGTCCTACATAATCCGAATGTTCGAGACTGGTTACCAGCATCTGCAAGGGGGCATCAGGAGTAACCTGTGGTGCGGGAATTTTATTTATAATGGTCTCGAATACTACCTGCATATCACTGGTTTTTTGGGAAAGGTCAATTGTTGCCCAGCCCTGTTTTGCAGAAGCATAGACACAGGGGAAATCGAGAAAGTCATCTTCGGCACCAAGCTGAACAAGCAAATCGAATACTTCATTGACAACATCCTGCGGTCTGCTGTTTTCACGGTCGATTTTGTTGATTATGACTATGGGTTTCAGTTTATGCTCGAGGGCTTTGGTCAATACAAATCTTGTTTGCGGCATAGGGCCTTCAAAGGCGTCAACCAGAAGCAGAACGCCGTCTGCCATTTCCAAAACACGTTCGACTTCTCCGCCGAAATCAGCGTGGCCAGGGGTGTCGATTATGTTGATTTTATATTCGTCGCCGGCGCTGTTCGTATAGTTAATAGCACAGTTTTTGCTGAGAATTGTTATACCTCGCTCCCGCTCCAGGGGGTTCGAATCCATAATCAAAGCATGTTCGTCCCCAGCGAGCTTGTCAAGCTCCTCTGTTCGAAACATGCCGGACTGGTACAGAAGCTGGTTTACCAGGGTTGTTTTGCCGTGGTCAACGTGGGCGATTATCGCTACATTACGAATATAATCCGAGTACATAAAAAAATCTCAAAATATTTTGATAGTGAATAATCAGGATTTGTTTTAATCCGCCAGACGTAAGGCGGATTAATCCCAATTATGAAAAGAGATTATTTTATATTGTTTTCTATGAATGTCAATGTAAAATAAGATGGCTCATTGAGAGAAATGGTGGTTTGACACTTTTGGCGTGCGGTTAAAACAGAAGACTGTAAAACCCCGTTAGAAAGATTATTTCTGACGGGGTAAAGTTGCAGGGAGGCAAATAAATGGTCGGCAAATTTTTTCAACTCAAAGAGAGACAAACCAGTGTCAGAATCGAGTTCGTAGCGGGGCTGACAACATTTCTTACGATGGCGTATATCATATTTGCCAATCCGATGATTCTAAGCTCAACCGGTATGGACAAAGAGGCCCTGATAGCTGTTACGTGCATAGTCAGCGCAATTGGCACTCTTATCGTGGGGATATTTGCAAAAGCGCCGATAGCTATGGCGCCGGGAATGGGGCTTAACGCTTTCTTTGCCTATCTGGTAGTATCGGAGAAAATGGACTGGCAGACCGCCCTGGGGGCAGTTTTCCTTTCGGGACTGTTTTTTCTGCTGTTGACGCTGTTGGGCCTTAGAAAAAGGATTGTGAATGCGATACCTGCATCTCTTATTTCAGCCATTGCTGTTGGTATCGGCTTGTTTATCACTTTCATAGGTCTGGTTAAACTGGGAGTTGTTGTCGGTGATGAGCATACACTTGTAACAGCAGGTCCTTTGACGAAGACAGTCCTTATAGGCCTTGTGGGTCTGTTGGTAATGATTTTCTTTGAAATGAAAAAGGTCTCAGGAGGTCTTGTCATCGGGATACTGGTGTCAACCGGCCTGGCAATTTTATTTGATGAAAAAACCGCACTGCCTGAGAAATTTATCTCGCTGCATTTGAATATAAAGGCGGTCTCGCTGCAATTGAAGATTTTTAGTGCTTTAAAATGGAGCTTTTTGGGAAGTATTTTTACACTGATGTTTATGGATATGTTTGACAGTATCGGAACGCTGGTGGCGTGCTGTCACCAGGCGAATATGGTAGATAAAGAGGGGAAAATCAGAGGGCTGGACAGGTTGCTGGGCATCGATGCTGTTGCAACTATGATAGGAGCTGTGTTAGGGACGTCAACCACTACTTCATATATTGAATCGGCTGCGGGTATCGAGCAGGGCGGACGAACGGGCTTGACTTCTATAGTTACCGGCCTGCTGTTTCTACTGGCAATATTGTTTGTGCCGATTGTGGAAGTAGTGCCGGAATATGCAACGGCTCCGGCGCTTATTATGGTGGGACTGTTTATGATGAAGGAGGTTAAGAAAATAGACTTTTCAAATCTGGGCGAGGCATTTCCGGCATTTATTATTATGGTGATGATTGCTTTGAGCTACAGTATCAGCACGGGCCTGGCGTTCGGATTTGTTTCTTATGTACTTATAAAGGTAGTATCCGGCAGGGCAAGAGATGTAAAGGCGGTGATGTGGGTAATTGCGATTTTATCTCTGATGTTTTTGGCGCTGGACAAACTGCTGGTGGTGATTGAGCATTTAAGGGCTATGTGGTAAATAGTGCATTATTCGAGAAGCATTAAACATACGAACACGACACGTCATTCCGAGCGCAGCGAGGAATCTCTCTTTTGGCTACGGCAGAGCATTTGCTCCTTCGACAACGCCCAGGACAGGTTCGCTCAGGCCAGCAGATTTGTGATAATTTTTAGGGATTTATACCGACGATTAAAAGCAGGCAGACCCGCTGTGTGCGGCGGTGATCGGTCTGTGGCTGTATTTGGTGGTGTGGGCCTGGGACAAGTCCGCAAGGGTTCTCTGCAACCGCAGTGATAGCCCATGGGATAATGCAAATCGGCGGTCGCCTCATGATGATAAGTGTGCTACTATTAGAAGAGAGGTTTTGAAGTGGACATTTTTGGCTGGTTCTGATAAAAGCTATGAAATTAACAAAATTCATAAGCAGTTTTATAAATTGCTAAAGCTCGTTGCTTAGCATTTTACTTTTTGGAAAGTACAGATTAATTGGAAACTCAACTTTTTAAACCGAAAGGCGGTTAGTTATGTTTAGGAGGCACGCATTTGTTTTGTTTTTGTTTTGTTTATGTTCGTCAGCTGTAGGGTCTTCGATACCGCCGAATTACAGCGCTTATACGCTCAATCCGCTTTATAAGGAAAATCCCACTTTAGGGTGGGCCGAGCAGCGGATTGAAGAGAAGCTCGGCCGCGGTGTTGTCGCTACGCCGATTGATACGGGCAAAGTCTATATCGGCTGGCGGTTGTTAAAAACAGACCCCGAAGGCATCGCGTTTAATGTTTACCGTTCCACGAATGATGCAGATGCTGTAAAGTTGAACGCCGAGCTAATTCAAAAGACAACCGACTTCATCGATGCCGATGCACCGCTGGACTGTAACAATGCCTGGTGGGTTGCGCCTGTTGTGCAGGGTATCGAGCAGGCCGCTTCCCCACGGGCGGAGCTTTCGGCTGAGCCGCCGATGCAGCAGTATATCTCGCTCAAGCTGCGGGATGACATCTCCGGCCGCGGGATTCACAAAGTGGGTATCGGAGATTTGGACGGCGACGGCGAGTATGATTTTATTATCAAGCGGCCCGGCGGACGCGTGGACCCGGGCAGGGTGCAGAAAAGCCCCGACACATTCAAGGTCGAGGGCTATAAAAGAGACGGAACGTTTCTCTGGAGAATGGACCTCGGCTGGTCTATTGAGCTGGGCACCTGGTACTCGCCGATGATTGTCTATGATTTCGACGGCGATGGCAAGGCCGAGGTCGCACTGAAGACCGGCGAGGGCGACCACCGTGACGAGAACGGCCAGGTCCTCACCGGACCGGAATACTGCTCCGTTTTAAACGGAGAAACAGGCGAGGTTATTGACAGGGTCGATTGGATTGCACGGGGACAGCTCAGCGACTGGGGAGATACTACCGGCAACCGCGCAAGCCGACATATGATGGGCGTCGCATATCTCGACGGCAAAACGCCCAGCTTGTTGGTTATCCGCGGTATCTATGGGCTGATGAGAATAGACGCCTGGTATTTGCAGGACAAGAAGCTTCATAAGGCCTGGAGCTGGTCAAATCAAACCTCCGGCTGGAAATATCAGGGCCAGGGCCAGCATAACATCCACGTAGCAGACATCGATGGCGATGGCTGTGACGAGATATTGAACGGCTCGATAGCGATTGATAACGACGGACGGATTATGTGGAGCACCGGTTTAGGGCACGGCGACAGATTTTATATATCCGATATTGACCCTGAACGCCCAGGCCTGGAGGTTCTCTACAGCTACGAAGACCCGCATCCGCAGAACGGACTGAGTCTGTGGGATGCCCGCACCGGTAACCTGATATGGGGCATTACAGAGGAAATAGCCGATAATCAAATGAGGTTTGATTTTGCTGCTGACATCGACCCGTCAATCCCTGGTATGGAATGCTGGGGCGATAAATTTTTCTTCTCAGCTCAGGGAAAGAACCTGGGCAGTCCCGCACCGCCTGATTGTGAGCCTATCTGGTGGGACGGCGACCTGCTGCGAGAGCTCATACAGGGCAGAGGGTTTTGGTCTCGCGAGCTGTCAATTTTCAAATACAAGGGCCCGACCCTCACCTCCGGTATCGAGGGCCGTGTTATATTAATGGCCGACATCCTCGGCGACTGGCGCGAGGAGCTCATAACTTACGTCGGCAATGAAATGCGAATCTATACGACTGTAATACCGGCACGTGACAGGCGAGTTTGCCTAATGCAGGACCCTATATATCGGCTGGATGTGGCTTTAAGGGCGATGGGCTACGACCAGGTTCCTATGACCAGTTACTATCTCGGCGTTGATTCCAACGACCCCAACAGCACCGCCGCTGTTACCGACCAAACTCCGCAGGACAAAACGTCTGAGGCCGTTAGCCCGATGGTCTCACAAACTGAAAACCGACGACATCAGGTTTCTGCTGAAAGCGGAATTGACCGCCGGGCATTGGTAACGAGGCACAATGTTACGCTCAACAAGCCCGACCCGCTCACACCGCTTAGTGTCGGCAACGGCGAGTTTGCTTTCACCGCCGACATCACCGGCCTGCAGACTTTTCCCGACTATCACAATAAAGGTATGCCGCTGGGCACGCTGGCTCAATGGGGCTGGCATACTCTCCCGAATCCCGAGGGTTACAAGTTAGACGATGTTATGGAGTTCTTTGATGTGGATGGGCGCAAAGTGCCCTATGCTTCGGATAAAGCCGGCGGATACTCGCCCGCCGGCACCTGGTTGCGGGCCAATCCGCACCGGCTACACCTCGGACAGATTGGATTGCGCCTTACAAAGTCCGACGGTTCAGCAGTATCCATCGATGACCTGGACAATATCTCACAGACCCTTGATTTGTGGACAGGCCTGCTGAGCAGCAGCTTTGAAATAGAAGGTCAGCCGGTCAAGGTCCTGACCGTGTGCCATCCGGAGCGTGATTTATTGTCGGTCCGCATCGAATCGCCGCTGCTGCAGCAGGGGCGGTTGATGGTTTCGCTGGCGTTTCCTTATGGCAGTGCGAGTTGGCGCGGCGCGGCGGATTGGGAGCATCCGAAGCTCCATACAACTGCGCTGGAACTCGCAGACCATCAGGCAATTTTGACACGGACGCTCGATGCCGACCGTTACTATGTTTACCTCGGCTGGTCGCAGGAAGCAGATTTGCGAACCAAATCACAACACGAATTTGAGATTTATCAGCACAATGCTTCAGGCGGAAATGCCTGGCTCGAAATTGCATTTGCCTTTTCTCCAATTCCGGCCAGAGGCCTGCTGCCGGATTTTCATTCGGTTCGCACAGCAGCCGCACATCACTGGCAGCGATTCTGGGGCACCGGCGGGGCGATTGATTTTTCCCAGTGCTCCGACCCTCGTGCAGCCGAGCTCGAACGGAGAGTTGTTCTGTCACAATACCTGACGGCCATTCAATGTTGCGGTTCCTGCCCGCCTCAGGAAACGGGGCTTGTGAACAATAGCTGGTTCGGCAAGTTTCATCTGGAGATGCACTGGTGGCATGCGGTGCATTTTGCGCTGTGGGACCGGCTGGAGCTATTGGAGAGGTCTCTGCCGTGGTACCAATCGATTCTCCCTTTGGCAAAGAAGACGGCAGAGCAGCAGGGCTATCGAGGCGCCCGCTGGCCAAAAATGACCTCACCGCACGGCAGGGAAAGCCCCAGTCAGGTCGGCGTATTTCTGATATGGCAGCAGCCCCACCCGATTTATTACGCAGAGTTATGCTATCGTGAACGTCGAGACCGTGAAACTCTCCAGCGATACAAAGATATTGTTTTTGAGACTGCCGAGTTTATGGCTTCATATCCCGTGTGGGATGAAGCCGGCAGGCGCTACGTGCTGGGGCCGGCGTTAATACCGGCCCAGGAAAGCTATGGGCCGCAAAAGGCAAACAATCTCAACCCGACATTCGAGCTGGCCTACTGGTGTTGGGGACTTGAAACCGCTCAGAAGTGGCGCCAGCGGCTAGGTATGGACTGTGAGCCCCAGTGGGACAGGGTAATAAAATTGCTTTCGCATCCCACTATTCGGGAAGGCATTTACACGGCAATCGAGACCCCGCCCTATACGATACTGCACGACCATCCTTCTATGGTAGCTGCGCTTGGTTTTGTTCCTCCAACGCCGCTGATTGACCCGAACACTATGAGGCGGACGCTCGACAATGTCCTGCAGAGCTGGGAATGGCCGACAACCTGGGGCTGGGATTATCCGATGCTTGCAATGACGGCGGCCCGGCTGGGCGAGCCCGAAAAAGCAGTGGATGCACTTTTCATCGAATCGCAGAAGAACCGTTACCTTGCCAACGGACATAATTACCAGTCGGCCCGCTTGCCGCTTTACCTGCCGGGAAACGGCGGATTGCTTTCGGCTGTTGCAATGATGGCTGCGGGCTGGGATGGCTGCGCCGACCGGCCGACGCCAGGTTTTCCCGATAATGGAAAATGGAAGATACGCTGGGAAGGTCTCAAACGTATGCCCTGAATCGTGGTTCGTAGTTCATTGTTTATAGTTCATAGTTTGTTTTGGAGGTCGCAAAGATGTGGAAGCCGGCAAGCTGCTTTTTTTGCCTGATACTTGTCGCAGGATTGTTGATTGGCTGCTCCTCTCAGGCCCGCCGGGCAGAAACCACCTGCGGTGAATCCAAAGCTGCTTATACAGCCGACTGGGAGTCGCTAAAGAAGCATAATCCTGCTCCGGAATGGTTTCGTGATGCGAAATTCGGTATTTACTTTCACTGGGGGGTTTATTCTGTGCCTGCCTTTGCTAACGAATGGTACCCGCGTAATATGTACAATAAAAACAGTAATGAGTATAGACATCACGTGCAAAAATACGGTGAGCCGACGGAGTTCGATTATCATGACTTTGTTCCGATGTTCAAGGCCGAGAATTTCGATGCTGACCAGTGGGCTGAGCTGTTCGAGAAAGCGGGTGCCCGTTTTGCCGGGCCTGTTGCCGAGCACCATGATGGATTCGCAATGTGGGACTGCGACCTGACCCCGTGGAACGCGATGGATATGGGGCCGAAACGCGACATCACCGGCGAACTGGCCAAAGCAATACGTAAACGCGGGATGCGATTTGTTACAACTTTCCATCACGCTCGCAATAATCTATATCTAATGGAAAAGAATGGCAGAAAGAGATGGACCGGCCATTACGAATTCGTCAGAAGGAATTTTCCTTCTTTGCTCGACGACCCCGAACAGGCAATCCTCTATGGCTATATGCCTCGCGAGCAGTTTTTGGATATGTGGGAGAGCAAACTGCTCGAGGTTATCGACAAATATCAGCCGGATTTGATGTGGTTTGACTCCTGGCTGGACGAAATCCCGGACGAATACAAAACTTCCTACCTTGCATACTATTTCAATAAGGCCGGCGAGTGGGGCAAAGAGGTTGTCGTTACATTCAAGCAGGATGACCTACCGCGTGAGATAGGTGTTGAAGATTATGAAAAAGGCCGAACGAATGAACTGACTGATTACGTCTGGCTGACAGATGATACAATTAGCCGGGGCAGCTGGTGCTATACGGAAGATTTGCAAATCAAGGGCACGGCGGAAGTTTTACACACGCTGATTGATATCGTCAGCAAGAACGGCCAGCTGCTGCTTAACATCTCTCCAAAGGTCGACGGAACCATACCGGATAATCAGAGACAGGTGCTGCTTGGTATCGGGAAATGGTTACAGGACTATGGCGAGGCCATTTACGAAACGCGCCCCTTTGTCGATTTTGGTGAGGGACCGACCCTGCTGGAAAAGGGCGGACATTTCGTTAGGATGAAAGGCGGCTATACCCCTCAGGACATACGCTATACCCGCAAAAGCGAAACAGTTTACGCGATTATTCTCGGCTGGCCGGGTGAGAACGAGCAGGTCGTGATGGCGATATTCGGCAAAGATAATAAGGCAAAAGATGTAGTGGTTACAGATGTGTCGATGCTCGGAACGGACGAGAAGATAAAGTGGCAGCGGCAGGATACCGGCCTTATTGTTACTACGCCTGCGAAGAAAATCGATGATATGGCAATCGTTTTCAAGCTAAGCACATCGGGTTGATTGTCGGTATCTGCAGTAAGCGGTTTATTGAATCTCTTCAAGCCAGTTGCGGGCCATTAGAGAGAATTCATAGGAATTGATTATACAATCTCCGTTCATATCCGGCCCCGGGCAGTTACAGTCGTTATCAAGCCAGATTTCGCTGAATTGGGACAGGTCGTTTATATCTACTACATTATCACCTGTCCAATCGCCGTAGTGTTCTATCGAGGAAGCCGGCATTTTTAGAAACATCATACAGCTTTTCGGGAGTATAATCTCGAAGGTATTGCTGGCTATAAATGCTGCCGGACTTAATGAATTTAGGGTGAGCGGGTCCGGGTGAAATATTCCGTTTATCTGTAAGTCTTCCACGTCCTGGACTGTGCCGCCGCCTGGGACCGTTCCTGCGGGTTCGATTACCCAACTCTGGCCATCAGGACAGACGTTTAGCCCGGAAATATTTACTTGTGCCGTCATATCCGTATAAGCGGAATTGTTGACAATGAAAATGGTGAGATTGCTTTCATCATCCATACTTGCGTATGCTCTTACTGTTGAGCTGGAGCTTGTAGTTTCAACCATATCCCTGCCGAACCTGTTAATGAAGAAGGGATATGCATACCAGTCGGGAAAGACATAAAATTGCGGATAAGGCAGCTCCATCCAGTCCTGATAGAAAAAGTCGCCGAATGAGTTGGACCCCGCCCAGCCGTGCTTTGCCATTTCCATAAGATATTGGGACAGAAACAGGGCGCCTGAATACAGTCGCCATCTTTCATAATATGGTTCTTCAGGATGACAGGGGTCATAACTTACCCCTCCTGAATTCCATTCTGTCATACAGTATTCTATCTGGCCGACATACTCAGGACCTATTGTATCTGATATCATATCGTTGAGGTTGTTGGTCATTACTTCAATTTCATCGATGTCATCGATCAGAAGGGTCGGATTGTATGAAGCACCCTCGTTTGTGCCGGGATAGGAGTGAATGCTGAGAAAGTCAGGCACAACGCCGTTTGTGTATGCAGCATTGAGGAGGTCGCGGGTCCATAAACCATCATAAAACCAGGGCTCGTATGAGTCGTAGGGTATCGCAACAGCCCCGATTTTTATGTCGGGATTCACTGCCTTCATAGCAGTATAAAAATCTGCGAAATAATCGCCGTAATAAGTGCCGCTTATACCGTCGAACCATCCTGCCTCCCAGGAGCCGAAAGTCTCATTTCCGATTTCCCAGTATTGTGCGGTGGGAGTTCTGCTGCTCTGGTCTGTTACCCAGGCGACTGCGGCTGTTAGCGATGCCTCGTGGCCGTATAGTGTGTCATACCAGTATCCCGGAAAATTCACGATTGGCTGCATTGTCGCATCTAATATATCGAGCATATAAAGTGTTTCATTGTAGCTGACCTTCCAGGTATAGGCCCCGCTTGGTCCTTCCATATCGCTCCAGAGGTGACAATCTCCCCATGAGCCGCCCGGCCAGCGAATGTATGTTCGGCTGGAGGCGAGCATCAAATTATTGAAGGTCGTGTTATACCCGTTCTCAAAGCCGAACCATGCGGTCAGACTTCCTCCATACATTGTCTCCGGAATTGTGCGGATAAACGAAGCCGTGTCGACATTAATCGTCAAATCGGCAGCATTAACCGGTATGTTCGAGCACAGGAGCACACACACAATAGAAACCTTGATAAAACGGGTTTTAATATTTTTTATGCGGTTTCTGTTGTTAATACCGATATTTTTCTTCGACCTTGTCATTTTAATTCTATAAAATTCAGGTTGGTTTTCAGTACGAAATACTTGAAGAAGACATTAGGTATATTTTTATGTTCGTCTCTGTTTTTTTGTATGCTTTTTTTCTATATCTAAAGTATATCAGAAATCGCCCGTTTTTTCAAGGATTAATTGCTTAAACTCCGGGTCAGGCAGTCCTGCTGCCTGATAACCTTCTCTGCAGCAAGTCCTCATCATGACACCGGCAATAGATATGTGTTGATTAAGCCGAACGGTAAGGATAAAATACCTCACCTGACATAAAAATGTTAGATTTTGAAATTTAGCAGAATGCGAGGTTGATAATGAATAATTCGGCCCATAGTGGTTCGGCCATGCCGAGACAGGCCCACTTGGTTTTGGCGATATCGGTTGTTTGCCTTTTGATGTTGTTGTGCCCGGCAGGGCTGCCGGGTTGTGCCGAGGATGTTAAAACATCTGCGACTTTGTCGAGTGACTTGAGCTGGCCAGCAGTGACAAGCCAGACCCGTCCCTGGACGCGATGGTGGTGGATGGGTAGTATTGTTAACGAGAAAGACCTTACGACGGAGATAGAGAAATATGAAAAGGCGGGCCTGGGAGGTATGGAAATAACGCCTATTTATGGCGTGAAGGGGGACGAGGATAGATTCATTGACTACTTGTCGCCAAAGTGGATGAAGATGCTGGTTCATACTTTGAAGGAAGCCAACAGACTCGGTATGGGTATTGATATGGCCACTGGAAACGGCTGGCCTTTCGGGGGGCCGTGGGTTGGAGCAGATGATGCCTGTAAGAATATCGTTCATAAGACTTATCATTTAAAAAGCGGCGAGCGTCTTAACGAGCCCGTCAGCTATATTCAGAAACCCATGGTGCGGGCGATGGGGCATCGCTTAAATATCTCCGAGCTTAAAGAACCCATCAGCGCCAACGAGAATCTGCAGTCTCTTGCCCTGGAACAGGTCCGGTTTGAGAAGCCGTTGCCTCTGCAGGTGTTGATGGCTTATTCTGAACAGGGCCAGATACTAAATCTTACCGATAGAGTAGATGAAAATGGGGTGCTGGACTGGATGGCACCGGCTGGCGACTGGAAGTTGTATGCTTTGTTTCAGGGTTGGCACGGCAAGATGGTGGAGCGGGCCGGGCCGGGGGGTGAAGGAAATGTAATCGACCATTTCTCGGATAAGGCGCTGAAGAATTACCTAAGTAGATTTGACCGGGCGTTTGTGGGCGGTGATGTCGGCTCATTACGGGCGTATTTTAATGATTCCTATGAGGTTGACGATGCTTCGGGAGAATCCAACTGGACAGATGATTTCTTCGAGGAATTCAGGATTCGACGAGGTTATGACCTTCGTGAGCACTTGCCTGCTTTGTTTGGAGATGGTTCCCCCGAAAAAAACAGCAGGATCATTTGCGATTATCGCGAGACTATTTCCGATTTGCTTCTTGAGCGTTTTACAGTCCTCTGGCGTCAGTGGGCAGAAAGCAAAGGCGCCACGACCCGGAACCAAGCCCATGATTCTCCGGCCAATATTCTGGACCTTTATGCCGCAAGCGGAATACCTGAAACAGAGGGCTCAGACAGGTTGGGATTTAAACTCGCCTCGTCAGCCGCACATGTCACGGGCAAGCTACTGGCCTCATCAGAATCAGCCACTTGGCTTGGCGAGCATTTTTGTGTTTCTTTGGGTGATGTAAAGCCGGTTTTGGATAGGTTTTTTTTAGGCGGTATCAATCACATTTTTTACCACGGAACGGTTTTTTCGCCGCCCGATGAGGCTTGGCCAGGGTGGATTTTTTATGCCTCCGTCCATTTCGGCCCGACCAACTCCTTCTGGAAGGATTTCTCGGCCTTAAATATGTATGTTACTCGTTGTCAGTCTTTCCTCCAGTCTGGTCGGCCTGATAATGATGTCCTTGTCTATCTTCCTATCTACGACCAGTGGTCCCGGGCAGGTAGAAGCTTATTGCAGCATTTCAGTGAGTCAGCTTCGTATGCTGCACGAAGTGAAGGGCTGGCACTGCTGGATGCCGGTTATACGTTTGATTATATTTCGGATAGGCAGATTGCAAATCTTAAATTCGCGGATAATTCACTTCAGACGGGAGGTGTTTCCTATAGAGCCATAGTTATACCGGAAACTCAGCTTATTCCTTTGGATACGTTCGGGAAGCTGATTGACCTGGCGGAACAGGGAGCTGCTATAATTTTTAGAAACAACCTGCCGTCCGATGTTCCAGGTTTCGGCAACCTCGATGAGCGCCGAGGAAGTTTCAGGAAACTTGTCGCGGGGCTCGATTGGATACAGTCGGGCGCTTCGAACATTCGAATCGATACGATAGGTAAAGGCCGAATTTTAGTGGCTGATGACCTGGTTAAGGTGCTGTCTTATATCGGCATTAAACGCGAGCCAATGGCGGACAGGGGGCTTCTGTTTGTCCGGCGCACACTCACAGACGGCAAATGCTATTTTCTTGTCAATGGAGCAGATGAGATGCTTGACGGCTGGATTCCTTTGCGTGTCGATGTAAATTCCGCGGCGATTTATGACCCTGTGAATGGAAAAGTCGGACTGGCTGCGATGCGAATTTCCGAAAAAGGTGGGAATGAGATTTATTTGCAGCTTGAACCTGGTGAATCCTGCATTGTGAAGGTGTTTGAAACCATGGTTGATGGACCTTTGTATAGTTATGTGAAGGTCCTGGGAGAACCTGAGCAAATCAAAGGCACCTGGTTGGTCCATTTTATTGAGGGCGGGCCTGAATTGCCGGCGAGTTTCGAGACACAAAAGCTGACTTCCTGGACAGAGCAGGATGATGACGAAGCGAAGCGCTTTGCCGGCACGGCCCGCTACACGATTGAGTTCGACCATCCGAAAATCGAAGCGGAGGACTGGCTGCTTGATTTGGGCCGGGTTTGTGAGAGCGCCCGCGTCAGGTTGAATGGACGAGACGTTGGCGTGCTTTGGTGCCGGCCGTTCCGGATTGCTGTCGGTGAGTTTCTCCTTCCCGGCAAAAATAAACTGGAGGTGGAAGTTACCAATCTTGCTGCCAATCGCATCCGTGATTTGGACCGCAGGAAAGTGAATTGGAAACGTTTTTATAATATCAACGTTGTAGGCCGAAATTACAAACTTTTTGATGCATCGGATTGGCCGCTTCGCGACTCAGGTCTGCTCGGCCCTGTAACTTTGCAGGCAGTAAAATGCCCGCTGCGATGCGACGCAGCGAGCAGTGGGTGGCAGGCTGCAAAATTAAATGAACCACGCCCTTTCGAAGGGCGGGGTGAATACGCTGCACCTGCTGATGATATGGTTGGAGAATCAGAGCTATGAGGCAAAAAAATATTTGTGCAGCAATCATATTTACGCAATTGTTTTTTTCTGGCCTGTTACTGGCCCAGCAGGATTGCCGGGTCAAACTTACCTGTCCTTTCGGCGACCATATGGTATTGCAGCAGCAGATGTCGGTGCCGATATGGGGGACCGCCGGCGCCGGTGAGCAGGTTACCGTCAAGCTCGATCAGCAAAAACAAACCGTAACTTCCGATTCTGGCGGCAGGTGGATGGTTCGCCTGAACGACCTCAAGGCGGGAGGGCCTTTTGAGATGATTGTGGAGGGAGAAAATACGTTGACTGTCAGGGATGTATATGTCGGCGAAGTTTGGCTGTGCTCCGGACAATCCAATATGGATATGACAGTAGCCCGGGAAGACCGCTATTGGTGCGGAGTTTTCAATGAAGAGCAGGAGGTCGCCTCTGCTGATTTTCCGTTGATTCGTGTGTTTGATGTCGATTTTGTCACCAGCGATGAGCCGCTGGATAAGATTCAGGGCAAATGGGAAGTTTGTTCGCCTGATACTGTAGGTCATTTCTCAGCCACGGCTTATTTTTTTGCCCGCGAGCTGCAAAAGAAACTCAATGTGCCTATCGGCCTGATAACTGCCGCCTACGGTGCCAGCACAGCCGAGGCCTGGACAAACCGTCCTGCATTAGAGTCCGATGCACAGCTTAGTTTTCTGCTCGACGAATATGCAAAACGCATAGAAAAGTATTTGCCTGATATAGAGGCCCAGAAGAAATACGAAGAGGCGTTCAAGAAGTGGGAGATTGCCGCTGAGAAGGCCCGGGCGGAAGGAAAAGACAGGCCTAAAGAGCCCAAAAATCCCGACCCAAGGAAGGACCAGCACAGTCCCTGTGTGCTGTATAACGGAATGGTTGCCTCGCTGGTTCCGTATGCCATACGAGGAGTAATCTGGTATCAGGGAGAATCTAACGGGCCTACTGCACGGATATATGGCAGAATTATGGAGACTATGATTAGGGATTGGCGCCGGGCGTGGGGGCAGGGAGATTTTCCGTTCCTCTATGTCCAGCTTGCCAATCATGGCAAACTTGTGAACCAGCCGGTCCGCGATGACCCAATAGTTTTCGTGCGAGAGGGCCAGTTACAGAACCTCTCTATGCCGAACACGGCTATGGTGGTTGCAATCGACAATGCCGACCCTGACAAGCCGGATAACATTCACCCCAAAAACAAACAGGACATCGGCCTGCGCCTTTCACTGGCAGCGCGGGCATTGGCGTATCAAGAAGATATTATATACTCAGGTCCAATCTATGACTATATGATTATCAACGGCAATGTAATTCGTTTGTATTTCAAACACGTTTATGGTGGATTGGCAGCCAAGGACGACAAGCTTGTGGGCTTTGCAATTGCCGGCGAAGACAAAATTTTCGTCTGGGCGGACGCAAAGTTCGACGGCAACACCGTTGTTGTTGCCAGCCTGCAGGTTGACAAACCGATTGCAGTTCGCTATGGTTGGGCCAGGAATCCGGTGATTAGTCTTTGTAACAAGGCGGGCCTGCCTGCTTCGCCGTTTCGCACTGATGTCGATTCGGGCGGGTCGGTCAAGCCGTAGTAGGTGCATTTTTGCATAATAAATAAAGAAAGGAGCGATAGATATGAGTTTTCAGAGAGTAATTCGGGTATCAGCAGGTGGTATATTGGCATTGGCCTCTTTCTTCGCGGGTTGTGAGCCGGAGCAAAAGCCCGGAAAGACTGCAGGTTTAATCGAACCACTTGTAGAATCAGAGGTCTCAACGAAGATATCAGGAGATGAATGGAGTAATCCGGAATTCATCGGGCTGAATCGCCTGTCGCCTCATGCGACGATGATGATTTATCCTGACGTCGAGACTGCAAAGCGGACAGGCGCAACGGCCACGCTCGAGGACCGGTCGAAGTCGCCGTGGTTCCGCTCGTTGAACGGAGACTGGAATTTTTTGTGGTCTGCCAGCCCGGACGAGAGGCCTATAGATTTTTTTGCAACCGATTATGACGACTCCGGGTGGAAGACCATACCGGTACCCTCGAATATGGAAACACAGGGCTACGGCGTTGCTATTTATACCAACTCTAAATATCCGTGGGTCAAAGAAGGCGAGAGGCCGAAACCGCCGGGAATACCGAACTTCAACAACCATGTCGGTTCCTACCGCCGAACCTTTGAGGTTCCATTGGAATGGGGCGGGCGGCGAGTCCATATTGTTTTCGATGGCGTCAATTCGTTTTTTATCCTGTGGGTTAACGGAGAGCTTGTCGGTATGAGCAAAGATAGCCGAACGGTTGCTGAATTTGATATTACCGACGCCGTCAAGCCGGGCAAAAATCAAATTGCTGTGCAGGTCTTCCGCTGGAACGACGGCTCCTGGCTGGAAGACCAGGATTTCTGGCGCCTCAGCGGTATCTTCCGCGATGTGTATCTGTGGTCGCTGGATAAGCTGCATGTCTGTGATTTTCAGGTTACGACCGCGCTCGATGACAAATACAGAGATGCTGCATTGATTATCGATGTAGATGTTCAGAATACAGGGTCGGTGGAGCAGCCAATAACACTATCGGCTGATTTGCTGGACGGCAGTGGAGAGCAGGTTATTCCCACAATTACGATGTCCCGCAATGTGTCTGCTGCGCAGCAGACCAGATATACCCTGTCGAAGAGCGTCCGCGATGTTTATCTCTGGTCGGCTGAGAACCCTTATCTGTATCGCCTGATTATGACACTAAGAGACTCAAAAGGAAATATTGTGGAGGCGATTCCGGTCAATGTTGGCTTTCGGGAGGTGCAGCTGAAAGAAGGTAACTTATTGGTCAACGGCCAGCGGATTTTTATCAAGGGCACCAATCGCCACGAGCATCACCCCGACCGCGGGCATTACATCCTGCCGGAAGATATGATACAAGACATAACCATAATGAAACAAAACAACATCAACGCCGTTCGCACCAGCCATTATCCGAACACACCGGCGTGGTATGATATGTGCGACCGCTACGGGATATACCTCGTTGACGAAGCCAATATTGAATGCCACGGCTACCGGCGGTTGACAAACGACCCTGTATGGCTGTCCGCTTATATGGACAGGACTGTCCGTATGGTTGAGCGCGATAAGAATCACCCGTCTATCATTATGTGGTCCGTGGGCAATGAAAACGGCTGGGGGCGAAACCTGCATGCTACGTCGTCCTGGATGCATCAGCGTGATGCGGGACGGCTGGTTATATCCTGCGAGGCCGGTGAACGCCCGAACACCGATGTTGTCTGCCCTATGTACAGCCGACCCGGCAGATTGGGTGAATATTCGTCTAAGCAACAATACCGGCCTTTCATTTTAATTGAATATACGCACGCTATGGGCAACAGCAACGGCGATGTCTGGAGCTATTGGAATCAAATCTACTCAAAACCCTATCTGCAGGGCGGTTTTGTATGGGACTGGGTGGACCAGGCCCTTCGCCAGCCGATTGTTCCGGACCGCAACGGCCGATTCCTGTTCGTAAAGCCGGGCAACAAGACATTCTGGGCTTATGGAGGCGACTTCGGCCCGAAAGGGACACCCAGCGATGGAAACTTCTGCTGTAACGGGCTTGTTTCAGCGGACCGCACCCCTCATCCGGGCCTGGCCGAAATGAAGAAGATATATCAGAGCATCCAGGTCAAGCCGGTTGACCCGGCAGGACTGCCGGGCCGGATAGAAATCAAGAACGGCTATTTCTTTACGAAACTAAGTAATCTCGTGGAAGGAACCTGGAAGGTCTGTGCAGATGACCGAGTTATTGAGACGGGGACTTTGGACAATCTGGATATCCAGCCAACCGAAACCGCGCAGCTTACAGTGCCATTTCAGCCGATTACTCCGGAGTCGGGCGTAGAGTATTTCCTGGATTTGAGTTTTACATTAAAGGACAAACAATTATGGGCGCCGGCCGGTTACGAGATTGCCTGGGAACAATTCAAGCTGCCGGTCGAAGAGCCGGCAATCAGCCCGGACACATCCGAAATTCCGCCTTTGCAGTTGGTCGATAAGGATGACGGCATCCGGGTGGAAGGAAAGGATTTTTCAGTAGTCATTAACAAGGCATCCGGTTTTATCAGCTCGATGAGGTATAAGGGCGTGGAGCTGATTGAAGGGCCCTTGACTCCCGATTTCTGGCGAGCACCAACTGACAACGACAGAGGCAATAATATGCTGAGCCGCTGTGGTATCTGGAAGACTGCGATGCGCTCCTGGAAACCCCGGGCCGTTGACGCAAAGCAGCTCTCGCCGCAGGAGGTCCGAATCTCGGTCGCTTCGCGTGTTGAAGATGTGCAGGCCGACTACCGGCTGGATTATCGAATATTCGGTGACGGCTCGGTAGTTGTAGATGTGAATAGTCAGGCACACCGCAGCGAGCTGCCGGAAATTCCGCGCTTCGGGATGCGGATGGCGCTGCCGAAGGGATTCGAGACAATCTGCTGGTTTGGACGCGGCCCGCAGGAGACCTACTGGGACCGCTGCGATGCACGAATCGGGCTGTATAAGGGGACAGTCGATGAGCAATACTTCGACTATTCCGAGCCCACCGAGAGCGGCAATAAGGTCGATGTGCGCTGGGTCGCCCTGACCAATGATAAGGGAGCGGGGCTGCTGGCAATAGGTATGCCGCTGCTCAGCGTTTGTGCGCTCCATTATACGGCCGAGGACCTCGACGGGCCTGCGCATACCTACGAGGTGCCGCGTCGAGATGCCGTTTATTTGAATCTCGACTGGCGGCAGATGGGCGTCGGCGGCGACGATAGCTGGGGCGCCAGGACGCACAAGGAGTTCCAGATACCCGGAGACCAAAGGTGCACGTATCGCTTCTGTTTGCGGCCGTTTGATTCGTCTATGGGTGATGTTCGACAGGTCGCAAGGGAGGCCCTGCCGGCAATCGCTAAGTCCCAGTGAGATACGGTACCGGTGTCGTTATATGTTTTGGCCTTTGATTGAAGGAAATTTGCTCTTTTTCCGATAACGGAAGATGCACAGGGCCGACCACCTGTGATGCTGATGGTTTGTGGCTAATGGGGCAAATCTCTCATTTTGGCCTTTTATTCGGGCTTGATTGGTAAAAATGGATAAGAAAAAACGCCAAAAATGTGTTGCTTACCGGGTTTAGATTTGGTAAAATGAGTTATTGGTATTGCCATTTTGGCCTATAATATTAGTTGTGGTTTGCTTATTTATCATTTTTTGCAGGAGGTTATAGAGACCTCAAGCGCAGAAAATTAGTCCAGCTATCGTTAATAGTTTTTTTCTTATAGAGATAGATATTTGATTTTTGGGTTCGGGATGGCGATAAAAGTTTTTAGTTTGAGTAATAAAAAATTTAATAAATGACGGAACACGAGGCAGGTTTCGTGCATCTTAATAAGTGAGTTTTGGACAGGTAAGAAAGCATTATTATGGATAAACGAAGAGGATTTACATTAATAGAGCTTTTAGTGGTCATTGCCATAATTGCATTGTTAATGGCGATATTAATACCGGCTCTGGCGAAAGCCAGAGAACAGGCCAGACGACAGACGTGTGCAACACGTATTCGTCAGCACTTGATAGCGTTGAATCTGTATGCGGATGATTATAATTTTAATCTCCCATTACCTGCCACTACCGGATACTGGCTGCAGGATTTGGCGTGTAATACGGTCAATTTTATGCTTGGGACCGGTATGACAAAGGAGATATTCTACTGTCCGGCGAATTCTAACCACCAGAAATACACTGACTACTTCTGGTTGTTTGACGAGGAGGTCGATCCCTCACTTGAATGGAACGGCAGGATTTTCACGAATGTTAAAGAAGATGACTTTGTTGTATCAGGGTATTGTTATATATTGGAGGCCGACCCCGGATCAGAAGATTATCCGAGAGATGCGATTGGTCGCTACGAAAAAGACCCCATAGGTAAAAAATGGTTAAGGACAACACAGGCGGATCATCCGGCTATGAGAGAGTTGGTTGTTGATTCAATTATAGGCCAAAACAGACCAGGTGCTGTTATTAGCAAAAAATATGGTTTCAATTTCTCTGAAATTTGGGGGGGGATACACGATAGACATGGGGTTGACGATAGAACAAGCCATTTGAAGGGAGAAAGGGACCCTGTTGGTGGGAATGTTGGCTTTATGGATACTCATACAGAGTGGCGACGGTTCGATCCGGACTTCCAAAGTACTAACAAAGCAAAGTCCCGCGCTGGTTCTGGGGCGAGCCTCTCTGTTCCACCGGCTTTTTTCTGGTAGGATTGACCTTTTATAGTGGTTAAGACATAGGCCTGTTTTTTTGAAGACAGGCTTTTTTATATGGTTAGTTGGCGGTCTGTAAAATATACGCCAATACTACGACAATATTTACCACCTATATAATAAGAACAGGCAAATCTCTTTTCTTTCTCAATAATCTTGTAGAATGGCTCGGTTTTTTGTATATGCGGTTCGTATATCATTGCTATGCGGCGGGCAATTAGGCATATTACTCTTGAAAACAGGGGGCTAAATTGTTATCGTAGAGTGGTAATCCGGGTGGATTATGCAGTCAAAAAATGGCTGCCGGCCGGCGTAAATGCTGGTATGTGCTCGAAGGAAGATTGTTGTGGGAAGGAGTATCCGGAAATGCTGAAAAATTGTACTTTTATTATTATATGTCTTGTGATTTTTGCCGTTCAGAGCTCGAAGCTGGTATATTGCTTTAACTAATGACATTGCAGGAAGTTACGCTAATCTATCTGATGCAACCGACGGGGACAGAGTTTAATGTAAATATTATGATGTAACGACCTTAACTACTTCGGTCATACTATTAAAACAAAATATGTCACCTACGACTATGATTAGGATTCAATTCTGCCACTGGAGAAATCAATATATAACGTTTCTTACTTCGCCTTCCACAAAAGAATGAACAACCCAATAAACAATAATCTGGAGAAAATATGCAAGTTCCTCTGTTGGATTTGAAAGCCCAGTACGCAACCATAAGAAATGAGGTATCAGCAGCCATTTCGGAAGTTTTAGAATCGCAACAATGCATAGGTGGCCCGAAAGTTGCTGAACTTGAGGAGAAAATAGCTGCTTTGAGCGATTGCAAATTTGCAGTTGGCACTTCAAGTGGTACTGATGCAATTTTAAATAGTTTAATGAGTCTCGATATCGGCACCGGGGCCGAAGTTATCACCACACCATTTACATTTTTTGCTACAGCGGGCTGTGTCACAAGAGTTGGTGCAAAACCGATATTTGTGGACATCGACCCCAAGACTTACAATATTAATTCACATCTTATCGAGCCAGCGATTACAAAAAAGACCAAGGCAATTATACCGGTCCACTTATTCGGACAAATGTGTGATATGGACCCAATTATGGATGTTGCAAATAAATATAATCTTGCGGTTATCGAAGATGCAGCCCAGTCAATCACAAGTACATACAAAGCAAAAAAGGCCGGTAGCATCGGAACTGCGGGATGTTTTAGCTTCTTCCCAAGTAAGAACCTTGGTGGTGTTGGTGACGGCGGGATGGTAGTAACAAACAATGAAGGGTTGTTTAACCGACTTAAAATAATGAGAAACCACGGCGAAAATTCCAAATATCATCACAAATATATCGGGGGTAATTTCCGCCTCGACGCGATTCAGGCAGCAGCTCTTCTGGCAAAGCTGCCACATCTGGATGAATGGTCCGAAGCTCGTCGTCGTAATACAGCTTTTTATAATAAGAGGTTTGCTGATACAGTTGTAAAGACACCATATATCAACCCGGACTGCGTAAGTGTATTCAATCAATACCTAATTAGGGTTCCCAGAAGAGATGAATTAGTTACCTATTTGAATGAGAAAAATATCGGATGTGCGATATATTATCCGCGTCCAATGCACCTGCAGGAATGCTTCAAATATCTGGGATACAAGGAAGGTGATTTTCCGGAGTCGGAAAAAGCGGCAAAGGAGGTTTTGGCTATTCCTATCTACCCAGAACTAACAGACACAATGAAAAACTATGTCATAGATACGATTTGCAAATTTTACATTTAAGCTGTCTTATACTAATACCTAAGCACTTAAGAATTACAAATGAGTACAAAAGTAGAGATTGACAAACTATACCCCTACCCATTGTCACGACAAAAAACTCCTCAAACTTCGGGGTTTTCTCGCAAGCTTTTCCGCAGTAAATCCTTGTGAAGCCAGAAACAGGTGTTTATCGCTTCAGTCAGGCCCGCTAACAAACGGTACAAAAGAAAATCCGGTCTCTCCGGCAGCAGCTGACTAAGCCGGACCAATTGGTCGCTAATATTCGGATGTCCCTCGACAATCCAGTCTAAGTAAAGAACCACCAGTTTCAACTGGTGGTTCTTTACTTTGCCTATAGTTCTGATGCGTAGGTATGGTCAGGGCAGTCAGAGAAAGTTTATCGACAGGTAGCATTGGAATCTGCGCAGAAAGAATGCGCCACCGTGTTCCTACACAGAATATTTCGGTGTATGAGCCGTGTGGCGCATTAAATATCGATTGGCCAACGCTTATACTTTAGTACAAATTAGCTACGTTTTTTGCGTAGCAGAGCCAATCCACCCAAGCCAAGAAGGGCAATCGTCGCCGGCTCAGGAATACCCGATAACCTCGCATTGTCGAAGTAAAAGTCAACCTGACCATCGCCGCTATTTAGAGCAAAGATTATCTCAACGTAGGTGGGAGGGTCGGTGATTGTATCAAAGACCTCGCTATAATCCCATGTTACTGTCGTCGTCCGCTCAGGGGAACCAGCCCAGAAGTCATAATGGTACCCTTTTTGCGGCACTAATAAGTCGTGCCAGCCGTAACCGTCGGCATTGATCGTAATGCAGTAAATCTCATTCCAGCCACCAGCGGTGCCAGCCGCGACCGTATAGTCGATCGAGAACGTATCGTGGGCCATAAATTCGGCAACATGGCCGGCGTTATTCAGATTAATGGCGAGGCTCTGACCCCATCCACTCTGTGTCACATGCAGACTTGCAATACCATGTGTAACGCCTATCGATTGCTCATACGTGTACCCGGCCGTGCCAGTGGTTTTAATGGGCATATTGGCGGCATCGTCGATCTCTAGCTTATTACCCCAATCAATCCAGTTGTTATTACAGTTTTCCCAGCTACCTATAACAGAAACAAAACCGTAACTGGCTGATGCTGTAACTAACACTAAGACAATGCAAATAAGAAAAATTAATTTTTTGCACATAATCTACTCCTCCATCTTCTAAAAAAGCATAAAGAACACATAATCTTTTTGACTATAAGCCAAAAAGATAACTAATCGTGTTCTTACGACATGCAATCATAGCACAATGCCGGGTGTGGTTTCGTTTGGCAACATACCAAACGACCGCCACTATGTATTTTTGCCTGTCTTACACGAGTTTTCGGGTTTTGATTTGCCCTCTTCCTTATAGAAGACCTGTCAATACCCGTATATTGCCCAGATTCTTTAATAATAATTCTACCATATTGCCTATTTCCACGTCAAGAGAATTCTTAGTGTATTGCGGAAAATACCTGTATCAGGTATATAAAATCACATAATCCTTTATATATTAAGCACTTATAAAAGGAGAAGGAATGGATGTTCACTAAATTTTTTTGAAAAAGAGTATATTTTTTGAATAAATGTAGTTTTTGGTTAAGAAGTTAGCAAAAAAGCCATTTTTTTCTAAAAGGTTGTTATCTTGGGCAGGATAGCCCGTAGTGATGGAACAGATTCATAAAATGTGCCCAGTTCTTCAAATGCGAATTCACAATCATTATTGTTCTTATTTTAAGTTGTCGGCTGGAAAGTAAATTTGAATTGTATCCGGAAGTGCAAAATCAGCTCTTTATTTTGTCAGCAGGAGGTATTCCTTCATAAGCAATTTTGTATATTTGCCGGGCTT
>Ga0315537_1000778_pt1 | contig 25294 bp, 22 predicted proteins | sample SalMarSW160270MG_FD_203091 | JGI IMG/M metagenome (GOLD analysis project Ga0315537, IMG submission 203091) | Salt marsh sediment microbial communities from the Plum Island Ecosystem LTER, Massachusetts, United States - Salt Marsh Sediment SW1602-70 ...
ATATAATCATCAGGTTATTGAACCGGGACAGGTTTGCCCAGTATATCACCATATATTTTTCGTAGGACATTTCGGTTTTAGAATATATAACTCTTCCCTCTTCATTGACAGTTCCTTTTAAGTTGAATAATAATCCTATATTAAATTATGTGTCGATGAGGTCTTTTAAACCTTACAATTTAAAACCAATTTTTCTGAAAAATTAGGATTAAGATATGAGCGGACACAGTAAGGAAGTTCTTGTCTTTAGCGAACGATTCGGCCGTCACAGTTATGGCCCCAATCACCCCTTGAAGGTGGAAAGGCTCCGGTTGACCATGGATTTAATCGAAGCCTATGGGTTGTTCGATGACCCCGAGACACCATGGGTGGAAGCCCGGGAGGCGGATGAACAAGACGTGCGTCTGGTCCACGCTCCCGAATACTTGGAAGTCCTCCGTCAGGCCAATACCGGCCAGGCGCCGCCACAATCAGGGCAATATGGCCTGGGGAGCGGCGACAATCCGGTATTTCCAGGATTATATGACTGGTCCCTGCTGGTCACCGGAGCGACGTTGGAATGCATTCGCCAGGTAAGATATGAGAATCGCCGGATCGCATTCAATATTGCCGGTGGGTTGCACTGGGCGGCGGCGGATATAACATCATGAACGTTGCACGGGCGTGGACCTCGGCCTGGGCGATAATGAAAGGGGTTGAGCTGTCCGACGACCTGCCGGACGACTTTGTAAGCAAGCACCGGCACTTGCTGGGGAAAAACCTGAAACTTTCGGAACAGGCGCCTCTGATTGGCTCCGTCGGCCGGGAAAGCGCTCAACGGGCCCGCCAACTGGCCGATTCGGCTGTCGCCTGGATTAAGGAAAATATTTTTCCGCTGGTGGGTGCCTGAAACCGGAGCCCTGCACCACATCATTTGTCTCGGCATCGAACGGAGAGAAATTTTCAAGAGCAAGGACTCAGGAAGTCCGTTGGCCGCTCAAAAACATGTTTTCCAGTTTATCCCGATTTTTTTGCGTCACCATTACCAGCATAACATCATCCCGCGCCTTGATCTGACGGATAAAACGGTCTCCTTTCATTGTGATCGACCCGAGAACCCGGTGTTTCGAGTCGAGAAGGCTTACAAGCGTTTTTTTAAAAAGCTCCGAAAAACATTCCATTTTACCGATTTCATCGATCACGATCAGCATGTCCGGCCGGTCCGGTATCATCGCAGGCACCGCAATCCCATCGATATCCTCAAGATTGACGCCGTATCGCCCAACCCTGAAGCGGCTATGGATACCCTTATGCGCCAGCACCCCTGTGCGATGATCCAGCGTATTGATGGAAAATCCCACCCGCTCTCCCAATTGCCGGACTTCCCGGGTAAAAAACCCGGTTGCCGGGGTATTGATTCTTTTTACAATCTTTTCAATCAGGGTCGATTTGCCGCATCTCGGAGGACCGGTAAAAAGAATATTTTTCTTGTCCATACCTCTTTTTCTATATCATGTACGCATAAATTGTCACGACCTATAATTGATTTAACCTGCTTGACAAAATCTCCGTCACCGAATATCCGCTGGTCATCCACCTGTTTTTACCACACTTTCGGCTGGCGAGAACTGCCGACTATCTGCCAATACTCCGTATTAATCCTCCGCCGACCAATTCCAGCCTGCTGACCTGATTAATACCTTCGCCGATTGTTGAAAAAAGATGACCCTGTGGCGTTTTATTTAACCAGGTTTGGCGGTCGGCCCAATCTAAGGGTTTGTGGTTTGGGGTCTGACCACGGTAACAAACTATAATCTCAACAAAAGAAGTTTAAACTAGGCCTTAAAATCGTCTTAAATGATTTTTTTTGAACCCCAAAAGAACCTGTTAAACTAAATAGTATTGCAAAAAAATCCTTAGCCTGACCCCCATTCGCACAGGTATTTTTCACAGATGATTTTATCTGGATATGCGAATGATATCGATGGGCAGCTTAGGAATGATTTCATAAAGGTCTGGCCTGCGGTCGCGAAGGTGCGTAACCGAACCGAGTTCCCGCTGCATGGCCAAATCATCCAGGTTGAGATCCGTTATGACCACCGTCTCTGTATTAGACTCGGCTTCGGCCTGTATGGCGTTCATCGGAAATGCGAAATCGCTGGGCGTGAGTACCGCGGCCCGGCCGTAATTGATAAGAAAGCTCCTCACTTGGGGCAGATTTCCCACGTTGCCGGCAAGCACGACATATATCATGTTCTCCACAGCACGGGCCTGTGCGCTGTAACGCACGCGCATGTAGGATTTACGCTCGTCCGTACTGAAAGGAACAAACATGAGTTCCATACCGGACAGCGTGAGCAGCCTTGAAGGCTCCGGGAACTCAACGTCGTAACATATCTGAATGGCGATGCGTGCAAGTCCGGTATCAAATATTTTTAAACCTTTGCCGGGCTTGATGCCCCAGTACTTCCTTTCTCCCGGAGTGATGTGAAGTTTTTCCTGGGTGTAAACGTCACCACCCGGCGTGAACAGGTGTGCCGCGTTGACCAGCCCGTCCTCGGTGGGTACGGGATGGGAACCACCGATGATGAAAATGCCGCTCCTCCGGGCCATCTCTCGGAACATTTCCACGTAACGCTCCGTATACTCGGACAGCTTCACCACCGCCTCATGCGTCTCCAGATCCGGGGACATCATGCTGAACAACTGTGCGGTAAAGAGTTCCGGGAACAGCAGGAAATGGCAGTGGTACTCCTCCGCAGTAGAAACAAAGAAATCCACCTGCTTTTCGAACTCTTCCAAGGTGCTGATCCTGCGCATGAGGTACTGGGCAGCGCAAACCCTTATCCTGCGCCCGGGACGCTTGATGGCGGAAGCCGCAATCTTTCGCCGTGTGGGCCTGAAGCTGGGATTCGGCATTTCGATTAAGGTCGCATAGTTCAGGCTGGCTTCGTCACTCAGGTAATCCAGGTGAACACCCTTGACCTCGTAACCGGCCTTGAGATGAGCATTCAGTGCCATGTCTTTCAGCTCACCGGATTTGACCTTCTCTACATATTCTTCGGGCGACATCTTGCCCGCATGGTTTTTGTACCCCGGTATGCGTCCGCCCGCAACCATGCGCCTTAGGTTGAATCGGGTCATGATCCGCTTACGGCCCTGATAGAGTTTGCCCGCGATGCCATATCCGCGATAGTCCGGATGTACGGCTATGTCAGCCCCATACAGCGTGTCTCCGCTGGGGGTGTGCGTGCTGAAGGTGCCTAATCCTGTAATTTCCGCATAGGAGTACCAGGGCGATTCATCAGAAAGCTGGACGATTAAGGAGGTCGCATACCCCACGATGTTGCCACCAATCTCGGCAAGTATCTGTCCGTCCGGGAAAGCTTCTATCTGGAGACGGTAGTTGCGTTCGTCGCACAAGTCACAGTCAGCAAAGTTGGGATATGCCGCTCTTTGTATCCCGACTATTTTGGGAATATCTTCCGGCTTCCAGCGCCGGACCTTAACTTTACGTTGTTTAGTCACCGATTGTTGACCTCATGAAATAATAAAAAACCAGTTTCAGCACCTGTAGATCGGCATAATTTTCTTTGCGATTTGAAACTCACCGATTATATAGTGCCCGAACGAAAACTAGGATTTTTCGTTAAGATCAAGGAAGGCGAAAATTTTAACCACAGGAATACTGCTAGTATTTCGAGGATTAAAATTTGAGTCTGACACAGATATTGGCGAAAAAGACAGTTTCCGTTCGGGCACTATATATGGAATTCAGTTAAACCGTAACGTATGAAAACATCGGGCTTACGGTGACAACCTACTAAAGGCGAGCCGGATTGTCAATCACGCTTTTCACGCAACGGACTCACTTCATAGTCATTTCCGGCATAACTTGCCTATCCGCCTGATACAGGCTAAATGCCTTGTCGTAGTGAAACCAAGATCCCGTTATCAGGGTATATCCGGCAGGTACAAGACTTACAGAAATTAGGTGGTATTTCAAAAAAAATCCTTAGACCTGTTATTTTGCACACAAAATGGTATGCCTAAGACCAAAAAACGGCTATTCTTTTATGCTCTTTTTATAAATTATCAGACAGAATGGAAGAATGGAAGAATGGAATATTGGGGATAAAGGCGGAAATAAACCATTTTAATTGTAAAAAACTCCTTTCCTTCAACTTCGTTCAGGATAAGCTCACCCATCATTCCATTATTCCAATTGGGGCGAAGCCCCTAAGTTCTTGAGAGTTTATATCACACAATTATTTCAAGTTATGATTTAAAAAAAGAAATTACACGGGGTGGGCCTACTTCAGTAGAGTCCCCCGGGAAGGTTTAATAAGGTCGGAATCCTGTAAAAATGTTTCAATATCTCGCCAGAAGGTGTCCCAATTTGGCGGGCAGTCGTTATGTCCGCTCTCATAGGTTATGATTTTGCCTTGTTTTGCTGCCTGGTAAAGGGTCATTCCATGGGAAAATGGAATGACTTCGTCGAATTTGCCGTGGACTACAAGAATGGGACCATGATAAGCGCGGACAATCGCAAGATTATCCAAGGGGTCTCTGACAAGGAAATCGGGAACCAGATATTTTGAGGCAAAGGATCGGACACTGATAAATGACGACATCAAAATAAGCGCCGCCGAAGGCCGGTTCGCGGCAAGTATGCAAACCGCGCCGCCACCCACGGAACGACCCAGTAAAACAATTCTGGAAGAATCAACATCCTTCCGCGCAACGAGCACATCGTAAGCACCGGTAAATGCTTCAGTGATGTTTTTTTGGCTGGGAGAACCCTTTGACCTTCCATATCCGGGATACTCTACGAGCAATACCCCAATGCCGAGACGGTTTAGCTTTTTTAGTTCATGTGGCCAGAAGTCGATGAGTTCTCCGTTGCCGTGTGCAAAAATAACCGCCGGTGCCGGTTCTGTAGCGGAGCCGGCAGTTTGCGGGAGAAACCATGTTTCGATTTTTCCGAAACTTGTAGCCACCCAGATCTTTTCCAAGCCGGGGATATTTTCAGTGTTAGAAGGGAGTTCTATAAGATGACGAGGGAACAGCATCCACCGCTGCATCACAAAAAGAAAGCCGCAATAGAAAAGATATAAAAAGAGTGTCCATGTAACGATTTTTACAAGAATATTCATTTTCATACCGTTCAGAATTTGTCTGAAAGTGAACTTTTTTTCAAAGGGCAAATGGGCAGCACCGTTTTTTGTGCCGGTATGCCCTATCTGAATATGTTGTCTCTTTTTTATTAATCCCATATATTGTGTTATTTTTTTCTTGACATACAATATATTCCATGAAAGAAAGAATTATCTTCTTTATTATCGCAATAAAGAAAAAGCGTGATTGTTCTTAAAAACCCTATTAAAATTTAACATATTATCAGCTAAGAGTCACACTTTTTGACAGACCTACTTTAAGAAGGTTGTTCGTTTGGGTAGGTTTGTTTTTGTTTTTGATACCAAAATTTCTGGGCCGTGCTTTATTACTTCCGGCAAAACAATTTGTTTGCATATTTTTGTACAAATGGTATTGATTAATATTATTTCCACAAGATTCTGATAACAACCACAGGAGAAGGGCAATGGGTTCAAAAGGTAAAATTTTAATTACGGAACAGGGAAGTTTCGATTTGACGAGCTACAAGTGGGATGATTATCTGTTTTCAGATAGCCTTACCAAAGAAAACCCCATTGAAACCGACCAGGCCATGGATATCAGCCGATTTTTGCGAGAAGAAATCGCCGGCATGAAAAATCATACCATTACCATGCCGGTTGTAGATGAAATTATTCATGCCAAGTTGCTGGAATACGGCCTAAAAAAAATCTCTCCGATTCGGATGGATAAGTCCATGTTTATAAAAAATGGTCTGAAACTTTCAGAAAATGCAAAAAATGTTTTGAACAGAAGATATCTTAAAAAGGACAACAAGGGCAGGGTGGTTGAGACTGCGGAAAGAATGTTCAAAAGAGTGGCCCGTCACATCGCAAAGGCCGAAAAAAATTATGGTAGCGACGCCGATGTGGAAAAAATGGAAAATATTTTTTACAATATGATGACAGAACTTAAATTTTTGCCGAATTCACCCACACTCATGAATGCGGGACGCAGACTAGGCCAACTGGCAGCCTGCTTTGTGCTACCCGTTGAGGACAGCATGGACGGGATTTTTGATTCTTTAAAAAATGCCGCTATTATCCATAAATCGGGCGGCGGAACCGGTTTTTCCTTTTCACGGCTACGACCCAAAGACAGCAGGGTGGGAACAACCGGCGGAATTGCCTCGGGACCGGTTTCGTTTATGAAAATCTTTAATACGGCAACAGAGCAGGTCAAACAGGGAGGGACTCGCCGAGGGGCCAACATGGCCATTTTGAGAGTGGACCACCCGGATGTCATGGAATTCATTTACAGTAAGAGCAATAATAACGAACTGAACAACTTCAATATTTCGGTGGGCGTCACGGATGTATTCATGAAAGCGGTTGCAAAACAAGGCAACTACGACCTGATAGACCCCCGCGAAAATAAAAAAGTCGGAGAGCTGAATGCCGCAGAAGTTTATCAGGCATTGGTGAAGCAGGCCTGGACAAACGGAGATCCCGGCGTCATTTTTTTAGACAGACTAAACCGGGATAATCCAACCCCTGAATTGGGAGAAATAGAGAGCACCAATCCTTGTGGAGAACAACCCTTGCTTCCAATGGAAGCATGCAATCTGGGTTCCATCAACCTGGCCAAGTTTGTTACGTATACTGACGGAGAACCGGTCATCGACTACGAGGCATTAAAGAATGTCGTGTTTTGGAGTGTGCGCTTTTTGGACAATACGATTGATATGTCCAAATACCCGCTTCCTGAAATCGACGAAATGGTTAGAGGTAATCGTAAAATTGGTCTAGGGGTCATGGGTTTTGCGGATTTGCTTTATCAGTTGAAAATTCCTTATAACTCGGAAAAAGCCTTTGAAATAGCCGAAGAAGTGATGGGTTTCATTCAAAAAGAATCCCACGAAGCCTCAAAATGTCTGGCTGAAAAAAGAGGGGCTTTTGAAAATTTTGATAAGAGCATTTTTAAAAACCAAAAAGGATGTACCTATCGTAATGCCTCTACAACCACCATTGCACCGACCGGCACATTGAGCATAATTGCGAACTGCTCCAGCGGGGTGGAACCGCTTTTTGCCTTGAGTTTTGTCAGAAACGTTATGGATAATGACAAATTATTGGAGGTGAACCCCTACTTTGAAAAATTGGCTAAAGAAAGAGGTTTTTATAGTTCCGGGTTGATGGATACCATCGCCCTTGAAGGGGGTATTCAGCATATCGAAGAAATACCGGAGGATGTTCGCAACATCTTTGTAACGGCCCATGACATATCTCCGGAATGGCATATCCGGATGCAGGCCGCCTTTCAGAAGCACACCGACAACGCGGTTTCCAAGACGGTCAATTTACCCAGTGATGCCACCGTGGACGATGTATTAAAGATCTATAATCTGGCTTACGAGCTTGATTGCAAAGGCGTTACCATATACAGGGACGGAAGCAAGGAAAATCAGGTGCTTTCCATTTCTGCAAAGGACAAACCTGTTAACGCTTCGAATACCACGGTAAAAAAACGTCCGGAAACACTTGAAGGGTTTACTTCCCGTATGAATACGGGAATGGGCCAGCTTTATGTCACGGTAACCGAATTGGACGGACACCCTTTTGAGGTGTTCGCCACCATCGGCAAATCCGGGCGATCCACCACGGCAAAGACCGAAGCCATCGGCAGGCTGGTTTCGCTGGCCTTCAGATCCGGGGTTCGCGTGGAAAAAGTTGTGGAACAACTAAAGGGTATCGGCGGAGAACATCCTGTTTTTCAAGAAGGGGGCCTGGTTTTGTCAATACCGGATGCGATTGGCAGGGTCCTTGAGAAACGGTATTTGAAAGACGGATCTTATAAGAAACACAGATATGGCAACAGCCTCCTTGGAGAAATCTGTCCGGAATGCGGAAATACCGTCAGCTTTGAAGAGGGCTGTATGATGTGTCATTTCTGTGGTTTTACCAAATGCGGGTAATAATATCTGACCCGGACGAGTCAGAAAAGTGACTCAAGTGAACTAAAGTTTGAAGTGACTAACGCCCGCCCTGGCGCGATTTGTTCATGTATATTGATATCGGCTATACATTATTGCAAACCTGCCCTTTTGAATATAGAGTATTGGTGATCGGTCTGGGCCAGGGTTAAGGTGTTGCTCCCGCCTGCCATTGCAAGGCACGAGCGGGCAGGTTGCTCCATAATTTATTGAGATGTTAGTTTTAGATCACTTCACACTTTTTTAAGTTGTAAAATTATGCGTATTGATCAAAATCCTCTGTTTAGAAAGGTAATCGTTCCCTGGTATGACTCTGAAGCGGCCTGTTATATTGTAATTTTTTTTATGTTCCTTGTGTTTTTATTTGGTTTTGCAGGTATCTCGGCGTCACGCGAAACCATAGAATATCATGAGCATGTTTGGGTGCCTGTTCTTCTTGTAGTGATGAGCGCTGGTGTCATCATTTCCACAACAATCCGCCTGATCAAAAGATATTCCCGCCGATTTTCAAAATAGATAACTTGAGACCTTTGAAAAATGTTCAATTTTGTTCAAGGCCAAGGAAGGCGAAAATTTTAACCACATGAATACATTGAGTATTTCGAGGATTAAAATTTGAGCCTGACGCCGGAATTGGGCAAAAGGGGGCTTTTTTCAAAGGTCTCAACTTCTTCATGACAATTCGAGTCAGCCGATAAACACATGCAGCTTATTGGTCACAAGAATCAGCCCCACAATAATCAGAAGAATACCCGCGGCCGCGTTGACGTATTGTAGGACACGGGAAGCCTTTTTAATAACGATCAGAAGGAGATGGATAAAAACGGAAATGATAATAAAAGGTAGTGCCAGTCCGGCGGAATAGACGGCAAGGAGCACAATCCCTTGCCAGACGGTTTCCTGACTGCCGGCAATGATAAGAATCGATCCCAGCAGAGGGCCTATACAAGGACTCCAGCCGGCTCCGAACGCCATACCGATAATAACGATCCCTAAAAAATGTAAGGGTTTTTTTTCTATGTTAATCCGTTTTTCAACATCCAGACCGGGGATACGAATGATACCGGTTAAATGGACACCCATAAGCATAATCAAAATACCGCCGAGAATCCTTATTAATTCTCGATGGTTGAACATTAAGCTTCCAAGGTAAGAGGCCGAAGCACCCATCAGGATAAAGATCAGGGAGAATCCGGAAACAAATAAAACGGTTGAAAGAAAGACTTTTTTTCTTATTTCCGAATTACGGTTTTCAGTCAATTCTTCCAGGGAAAAACCGGTAATAAAAGTAAAGTATGCAGGTATGAGCGGCAGCACACACGGTGATAGGAAAGAGAGAATCCCCGCTGTAAAGGCTGCAGGAAATGATACGGCTTCGGTAAACATGTTTTTACTGGGTTACCCTCCTGCAATCATGGGTATCAAAAACACTTCTGAATTATCGGGAATCAGGGTTTTTTCAAAATAAGGCCTGGAGATGTGTTTATCATTGATGCGTACAACCGCATAAAGATGGGATTTGTTAAAATTATTAAGAAGATCTTTAATTGTCATTCCCTCGTACCAGGAATGCTTTTTCCCATTTACCCGGATCATGATTCAACACCGTGGGCTCTGAGTAATTCCAAAACCTCTGGAAAATCAATACTCAGCCGCTTTACGGTTTCTATGGTCGGGATTCCGTTGTTGGTCCATCCCCGGCGTTTATATACCGCATCTTTAAGTTTTTCATAAAGATTTTCGCGAAACTTACGCAACAGCGCTATTTTTTCTTCCGTAGTTTTTCCGGTGATATCGACGTTATGCTTTTCGACAAGCTGTTTGTCGTAACGCTCGGCCCGGGATTCGTACTCAACGGTTTTTACCGGCCCCACCGCACGATAGGGAATATTATCATGCTCCCGCTGCCCAAAACCCATTTTAAGGTTGAAAATACGCTGGAAATTGTAAACCGCCTCACTCATTCGGATAAGGCCGTCAGCGGTTGTCTGCCTCCCGGTAACCGCCGTGTAATAATCTGCATACCACTCGACGTGTTTCATAACCTTTGCGGGCTCCGGGGTCTCCTTATTATCCTCGGGGACAACATCATTCCAAGGAAGCTTGCACAGTCCGCATAAACCAAACCATGTTCGGAACATGGGAAACCAGTGCAGCGCCTCTGCTTTCTGCTCAAAAGTCGGCATAAAATTATGCACCATATCAAGAAAGATCAACCATGCCTCGTCATGCTGCGGACCTTTCAGCGCAAGACCGTATCCCCCTTGCTGGGCAAGTGATTCTTTGGTCATATACTCGGAGAACTCCAGGCCCTTTGCTTCCATACCGATATCCTGCATAAAATCGAAGTCGGCACCATAATCTCTGGAAAAAATGACTTTCATTTGGCGAACTCCCCTGCCTATAATTTGTCCAAAACCCTCTCCTCGGGCCATTTGATGAACAACCTCAAGTGCGGCCGACCGATTGCCGAATGAAAGGTTCATTCCACCGGTATGGCTTTCGTTTATCATACCCGACTCAAAGCACTCCATGGCAAAGGCCGTGGAGGTTCCTACTGAAATGGTATCGAGGCCGTAAGTGTCACAGTAAAAATTCATTTCAATAATCGTATGCGGATCAAAAATACCCAGGTTTGAGCCACAGCCGGCTATGGTTTCATATTCCGGCCCGTCTACAAAAACTTTGATCCCTTTGTATGGACCGGTGAGAGGAACAAAGTCTTTGACACCATGGGAGCATGCAAGTGTACATCCCATCCAGCATCCATCATAGCCTGGATCAAATATGCGTCTGAAAATCTCCTGGCCGATATTGTCTGCTTCTGAATGCTGCCCGTACTGGAAATTACGGGTGGGCAACAGATCAAAGTCATTCATAATCGGGACAAGGTGGGTGGTTCCGATTTGTGCCATTCGGTTTTGCTTGGGATCGAGTTCGACAACTTCCCTGGAGTGCTTTCTCCCAACTTCTTTTAATGTATTCGCATCTGCAGGATTGTTTGTCTTGGTTGTGACCGTGTCCCAGCGGGCCACAATGGCTTTGATACCTTTATCAGCAAAGACACCGCCGATACCCCCGCGCCCTGCCTGTTTATATCTGGCACGCTTGCGTTTTAGATCGTACCAGGTAAAATTCAGGCATCCCATTCGTGTGTTTTTAGCCCCCGGGCCTGTGGAAACTACAGAAATATTACGCGGTTTTCCTTTGGCGAAATATTTTGTTAATATTGCAGAAAGAGTATAGGAATCATCCGGTAATCCTGACGCCTCAAAGATCTGAACCTTCTCATCAATACCATCGATAAAAATAACAACATCTTTTAATGATTTTCCCGTAATTTCCAGTGCGTCAAATCCGGAAAACTTAAGATAAGGACCAAAATAGCCCCCGACATTAGAGTCTATTACAGACCCTGTTAACGGAGAAATGGTGGTGACGATACTTTTGCCGGAGCCGGGATATACGGGTGTCCCGCCCATAGGGCCGGACGCGATACATATGGCGTTTTCAGGATCACTCCATTTTGTTGAGCTGTTGACGGAATTCCATAGAAGCCAGAGATCAAAACCTTTGCCGCCGATAAAGACGTTTTTCATTTTTTCAGTAACCGGCTTAACGGAAATGACACAATCCGAAATGTCTATACAAAGGGTCTGGTTTGCATAACCCTTTTCAATAACCGGCCGGTCATAATTAAATACCTTGAACGATTCCATTTTATATTCTGCCATTATATCAAACCTTTCTGTTATTCTGTTCTACTGTTCATTTGAAAAATTTTTAATCATAATTTCACCCAGCTCTTTGGATCGTTTTGTGGCTACCTCTACGGCATTAATTAGGGTGGTTCGAAGTCCGCCTTTTTCCAGAGTATGAATGCCGGCGATAGCTGTTCCACCGGGAGAAGTCACCATGTCCTTTAACCTACCGGGATGTTCTTTTGTCTCAAGCAATAATTTTGCCGCGCCCAAAACCGTTTGGGATGAAAGAAAAAGGGAATCTTCCCTTGATAGACCTACCTTTACTCCGGCATCAGCCAGGGCATCGACAATTAAAAAGATATAGGCAGGCCCGCTGCCGCTTAAGCCGGTGATTGCATCCATAAGAATATTTTCTTTAATAAAAATGCTTTTTCCCATGGAATTGAAAATAGCCAGAGAGAGCTTGATATCTTCTTCGGTGGATTCTCCACCGGCCGCGATAACCGAAGCACTCTCCTTAACGAAGGCCGCGATATTAGGCATCACGCGAATAAGACGCAATTTTTTATTCAGACACGATTCTATGGCGGCCAGAGGAACACCGGCGGCAATAGAGATGATAAGCTTAGACATGTCCAGGCAGGACGCCGTTTCCTTTAATACTGACGCAATGATTTGAGGTTTGACTGCATAGATAATAATTTCTGAAGCTTTTACCGCTTTTATGTTATCTGTTGTGGTAACGACGCCGTATTTTTCTTGGATGGATTTTAGTTTATTTTCACGAATATCCGTGCAAATGATATTTTTAGGATCGGATGATTCCGAAGAAATGAGCCCGCTTAAAAGGGCTTCCCCCATATTTCCTGTTCCGATTATGCTGATTTTTTTGTTTTTTAACATGAATTTTATTCCCCCTTAATTAGTATAATGATTTAATTTGGTTTTTTTGCATATTAATTGCTTTAAAACCGGACGGATTTGAACAGTTAACTAGTGTCCATCCATAAATGGTCTTTTTGCCCAATCTCTGCGTTATGTTCAAAAAATAATCCTCGGAATATCAAATATATGCCTGTGGTTATTTTTTTCACATGCCTTGATCTTGAACAAAAATCCTCATTTATCGATGGACACTAACTAATCAATAAAATGTACTATTATCGCTTGAATGTTTACTATGTCAATGATTTTGCCTGAAATATCTTGACTTATTCTAAATATATCATTAATTTTTAGGGAATAAAATCGATTGATTAAGAAATTAACACAAAAAACGAAAGATTATTTTTTATATGTTTGTCATTGGCAATTTATTAAAGGCTATTGCGGTGGTTCTCCACTATGTTCTTCATTTTTACATGTGGATTGTTATAGCTCGGGCAGTACTTTCCTGGGTGAATCCCGACCCTTACAATCCGATCGTTCGTTTTATTCACAATGTTACCGAACCCGTACTGTATCGTATCCGTACAAAATTACCCCTTGATTTTGCCGGTATAGATTTTTCTCCAATTATTGTTATTCTGGGCATCATATTTTTGCAAAACTTTGTTGTAAGCAGCCTTTTTAGAATGTCCGCAAGTTTTATGTAACCTATAAAGGAAGGTGACACATCATGACAATTACATCCCTTGATATTCAGCAACATCAGTTCAAAACCAGGTTCAGAGGATTCGACATCCGGGAAGTGGATACATTTCTTGAGCAGATGGCGGATGCCTTCGAATCATTGCAAAGAGAAAACAAAAATTTGCGTGAAGATATTAAACGGCTTAAAATTGAAAGCCAGGGATACAAAGGACGTGAAGAGACGTTTAAGCGGGTGATGCTCAATTCTCAGAAAGTGTTAGATCAGATGAAGCAAAATGCCCGTAAATCAGCCGAATTGCTCATTGCAGACGCCGAAGTGACTGCGGAAAAAATTCTCAGTAGAGCGCAGAACCGGCTTGCTCAACTTCATGAAGATATTACAGAACTAAAACGGCAGCGCATGCAGATAGAGGTCCAGATTCGCTCAATTATCGAAAGCCATTCCAAACTCCTTGAGATAGGGAAAGAAGAGGCCGGAATCCGGGAGGAGGAAGATTCCAAGTTGAAATTGTTCAAACAATCGTAACTCCTTGGTTTTTTGAAACCGTTAAACCGTGTTGCGAGCGATCTAATTATATTGGGAGCATAACATGGCAAAAATAGATGCGTTTTTTAAATTGATGAATGAACAGGGTGCTTCAGACCTCCATCTGGTGGCGGGACAGCCCCCTGCGCTAAGGATACGGGGCGAAATGGAAAGGGTCAAATATAAGGTTCTGGATAATGATGAACTGAAAGCCATGCTCTATGAAATTGCCCCCGAACATAAGGTAAAGGAGTTTGAGGAAACAGGAGATATTGATTTCGGCTATGACGTACTCGGTATTGCCAGGTACCGGTCAAATTTCTTTATGCAAAAACATGGGGTGGCGGCGGTTTTTAGACAAATTCCTGAGCAAATAATGACTGCCGAACAGTTGGGTCTTCCTGAGGTGATTTCCAAGCTGGCCTCACTCCCAAGGGGGCTGGTTCTGGTGACAGGACCTACAGGATGCGGTAAATCAACCACCCTGGCCTCGATAATTGATGTGGCAAACCGAGTCCGTAAGGATCATATCATTACCATAGAAGACCCCATTGAATTTGTCCACCAAAGCAAGGGGTGTATTATAAATCACCGTGAGATCGGTCTCCATACCAACTCGTTCAGCGCAGCTTTAAGGGGTGCCCTGCGAGAGGACCCGGACATTATTCTCGTCGGTGAAATGAGAGATCTTGAGACCATATCACTTGCCATAGAAGCCGCATCCACCGGACATCTTGTTTTTAGCACGCTTCACACATCGAGTGCAGCGAAAACCGTTGATCGTATCATCGAAGTTTTCCCTGCAAATCAACAGCCACAGATCCGTTCGACGCTGTCTGACGGACTTCGGGCGATTATAGCACAGGTCTTGTTTAAAAGAGTCGATAAAATAGGGCGTTGCCCCGCCCTGGAAATATTGATTGCAACTCCGGCGGTCCGGAATCTTGTCAGGGAAGGGAAAACCCACCAGATTGCTTCAATGATCCAGACCGGGAGAAAATATGGTATGCAACTTTTAGATGATGCCATTATGGAGTTGCTAAACAATGGATGGATAAGTGCTGATGAAGCCTATGCCAAGGCAAATGACAAGGGAAAGTTCAGACCTTTTATGAAAAACCCTCCGACTGACTTCACCGAAGCATAACAATTTTGTGAGGTTCTCTTTTGAAAAAACAGGAAATTGATCATATTCTGGCAAGAATGCTCGATTCATACGATAATGTCTCCGATCTAAATATCACCGTGGGGAAACCGTTTCAGGTTGAGACAGCGGGAGAGCTTGCCGCAGTCGACATGGAACCCCGTTTTGACGAGATCACCCCGTTTCAGGCTGAAATTTTCGCGCTCAACCTTTTAAATCAGAACCGGCGCCTAACCGAGAATCTCCTGCTTGAGGGATCGTGCGATTCATCCTACGAGCTTCCGGGCAAGGCTCGCTTCAGAGTCAATATATTTTCCCAGCGGAGTAACTACTCCATTGTTTTGAGAAAACTTGCAACCAAAATTCCCACCTGTCAGGAATTGGGCATTCCTGAATCCTTTCTCAAAATGGCTGAGGAAAAAAACGGCTTCATCCTGGTCACCGGAGCCACCGGTACCGGAAAAACAACCTCCCTGGCCGCAGTGCTTAACGAGATTAATGACGTCAGATCGGTTCACGTGGTGACGCTTGAGGATCCGGTGGAGTATGACCATCCTCACAAAATGGCTACTTTCAATCAGCGCGAGATGGGGGAGGACTTCGATTCATTTGCACATGGTCTCAGAGCGGCTTTGCGTCAGGCTCCCAAGGTAATTCTGGTTGGAGAGATGCGTGACCGGGAAACGGTGGAAATCGGCCTGAGTGCGGCCGAGACCGGGCACCTGGTTTTAAGCACTCTCCACACGGTTGATGCCGGACAGACAATGAACCGTATCCTCGGCATGTTCCCTGTTGAAGAAGAAAATCAGATTCGTATTCGGCTTGCCGACGCCATTCGCTGGATCGTATGTCAAAGACTTCTTCCCAAAGTGGGGGGAGGGCGGATAGCGGCCTTTGAAATCATGCACACCAACCTGCGGATCAAGGACTTGATACTGCATGGAGAATCTGATGGAAAAACGTATTACGATGTCATCCATGACGGGAAAGCTTTCGGTACGACTACCTTTGACGATTATATCCTTGGATTATATGAAAAAGGGCTCATTACCGAGGAGACTGCCATGGCCTATGCTTCCCGCAAAGGCATGCTGGGCCGCGGGATCGATTCAATCAAGAGCTCACGCGGAGAAGCGACCACGGATATTAGGGATCTTAAAGTGGATCACGATTACGGCAAGACGACTTAGTCGTGGGCAGACGTTTTGGCCTTTGCCCATGGAACGCCAAAAAAGGAAAAAATCATGGACGTGGTATGCGAAAAATGCCGGTGTAAGTTTCAAATTCCAGATCAAAAGGTTCCCAAGGGACAGGTGTTCTCTGTAATTTGTCCCAAGTGCACCAACAAAGTTTCCGTAGATACTCGTTTTGACATTGCTTTGTCAACCAAAGAGACTCCGGCCCCGTCCGCCGAACCAAAACCCGGATTGAATAAAACCATCATTGAGGAAGTCGATTCCAGCGCTTACGACGCTTCGGAAAAACCTTTCGATTTTGTTGAAGAAGGCGTGGAGACCGCTCTTTTGTGTGAACCGGAACCGGCAGTCCGGGCCAAAATCATAACGGCCCTGTATAACATGGGATATCATACCACGGCACCCCAGTCCCATAAAGACACTCTAAAGCAGATGCGATTCCATGTCTTTGATATGGTGGTTCTTAACGAGCGGTTCGGTACCAGGGATCCTGATATGAACAGTGTTCTCAAATACCTGGATCGTCTCAATATGTCTGTCCGGCGAAACATCTTCCTGACGCTGATAACCAACCGCTTTCGCACCATGGATAATATGGCGGCCTTTAACAAGAGCGTCAACCTTATTGTCAACTTGAAAAACATAAATGAAATTGAAAAAATTCTGAGACGAGGGGTTGCCGACAATAAAGCCTTCTATCGTGTTTTTAAGGAGTCACTTGTCAAGACCGGCAGGGTCTGAACATTATTTATTGCCTATTTTAAACGTTAAAACGATGGAATATACTTGTGCCGACTATCGTTTTGAAATGATACTGTTAAACCTTAAGCGTCGCTTGCAGCACGAAGGCCTCAGTGAGGAGGAAAGGGACGACATCCTCTTGCAGATTAAAAAACTTGAGGCGAAAATGGGGCTTGAATAGGAAAAATGAAATTAATTGAAATTTCGCCCCAACTCTATCTTGTTCCTCTTGACCAGAATCTGCCCGGATTTACATCGTTTATAGGGGCCTGGATCTTAAAAGGCAAAAAAACCTTATTGGTGGATGTCGGACCTGCCGCCACTGTTCCTGTGCTTGTAAAATCCTTAGAAAGCCTGGGAATACGGCGTCTTGACGCAGTTTTATTGACCCACATTCATATAGATCACGCCGGAGGAGCAGGAGATCTGGCCGAGCTTTTTCCCGACGTTTCCATTATCTGTCACGAAAAAGGCATCCAGCACCTTGCAGATCCCTCACGGTTATGGGAAGGGAGTCTCAAAACCCTTGGTCAAACGGCCCAAGTCTATGGACCGTTCCGGCCGGTTCCCCGGAAATTGCTTTACAATGCGGCTCGATATCAAGAAGATAACATTACGCCGATCCTGACGCCCGGGCATGCCCCTCATCATGTCAGCTACCTTTTGGGCCCCTACCTTTTTGCAGGAGAGGCCGGGGGAGTTTATCTCGATATTTCCGGTCACGGTTTTTATCTTAGACCTGCCACACCGCCCCGTTTTTTTCTAGAGACTTCTATCAAGAGCATTGATGCTCTGATTGCCAGAAAACCCTCAATCATCTGTTACGGACATTTCGGCATGAACGAAAATGCGTTGAACATGTTGAAAGCCCACCGTGAGCAGCTTTTGCTCTGGAAAAAAATTATCCGGAATGAGATGGCCCACATCAGTGAAGCTGAGGATGAAGATTTCCTCAAAAGCTGTTTGCAAAGGCTTTTAAAGGAAGATCCTTTTCTTGAAGGGTTTTTTCATATGGATGAGGCTGTAAAAGAGAGGGAGAGGGGATTTCTGAAAAACAGCATAAAAGGATTTACAGACTATCTAGTGTCCATCCATAAATGAGGATTTTTGTTCAAGATCAAGGCATGTGAAAAAAATAACCACAGGCATATGTTTAATATTCCGAGGATTATTTTTTGAACATAACGCAGAGATTGGGCAAAAAGACCATTTATGGATGGACACTATCTACAAACCATTGCTGATAATCCGTAATCCTTCCAGTGTCAAGGCCGGTTCAACAAACTCAATGGTTTCTGATACTTGACAGATAAGTTCTGCCAGGCCTCCTGTTGCGATTACCCGGGGGTTTGTGCCCATTTCGATTTTCATTCGCCGAACCATTCCATCCACAAGTCCTGCATATCCAAAAATAATTCCCGCCTTAATACTGCTTGCGGTATCTTTGCCGATTACGCTTTCAGGGGGAACAAAGATTTCAACCCTGGGAAGTTTGGACGCTTTCATGAACAGGGCTTCAGAAGCAATCATGATCCCGGGACTGATGGCGCCACCGAGATATTCCCCCTTTTCTGAAATAGAATCAAAGGTTGTGGCTGTCCCGAAATCTATTACAACAAGACTGGTTTGGTACTTATGAAATGCCGCAACCGCGTTAACTATCCGGTCTGCCCCTACTTCTGATGGATTTTTGTAACGTATCGGCAGGGTTGAAGCTGACATGGCATCGACCCAATGCGGCGCGTGACCCAGGTATTTGCGACAGAAAGAATCGAGGATGGTTACCATGGGAGGAACGACGCAGGAGATAATCGTCTTGCTGATTTTTTTGGAACTGATATTGCTTTCTGAAAAAAGATTGGAGGCAAGGATGTTAAACTCATCTTCTGTTGTCCGTCTCTCCGTGCGTATCCGCCAATCCCTAACAAGATGCCTTCCGTCGTAAACACCGATTACCGTGTTGGTATTTCCAATATCGATAACAAGAAGCATGAATAAAGATTCCTTTTCTTCGCTATATTTTTTCGTTACTGATCCTTACCGTGAACTTTTCGGGTTTTACGCTAATAAGAGTGGTTTTAACCGGTAAGGTTATGGTTGCCCTTTTAACATAAATCCCGGGTGTTAATCCTTTAAGATCAACATAAACTGTAATCCATTTTTCCCTATGAAGCTTTTCAATAATATTAACAGGTCCTTTAACTTCAATATTTAAAACCGGAGGGGTAATGCTGTAACTGAACGGACTGTTCTTACCCTCAACCGGAATATCAAAAAATTTTTTGTTAACAATTTTTTCTTGTATCAATATCTCAGCAAAAATAATCTCCGAGGGAGAAATGATCTCAAGATCTTCGACAAGGTCCAGAGCGACTTCTTTTTTAAAAGATTCTGACAGCCCTTTGATCTCGATGGGTTTTGTCAGCACCTTATCCATGGGTCCAAGGATATTTTCAGGTCCTTGCAAAATAACCGACAATGGCTTGGCAACCGAACCTGCAACTATAAATCCTGTAGCAGGTTTTCCGGAAAATGAAATTTTTACCGGCAGCTCCTTTTTAATTTTATTCTCGATAGTGACGGCCAAAAACGTTGGGTTTATTCGTATGATGGATATCCCCTTGGGAAGGATGATACGGTCCTTTTTTATCGGAATAGGGTTAATCCCGACATGGACTCCGGATAGATCAAGCACATATCGTATTTTCAGGTTAGAGAGGCTTCTAAGTGCCGATTTCGGGCCGCGGACGTGAACCTCTATGCCTTTTAACGACGGACCGGTTATTGTCAATCCCGCAGGGATTTGGGTGGAATCAACCGGAATAAGAATAACGGTTTCCTGTAATGATGCACAGGATCCTGGTAAAAAGAAACAAACCCCAAGCAAAAAACACAAAATAGACCGTTTTAAATTCCGTAAGTGTAACATAGATAAACGACTATGGGTATTCATACCTGAATCGACACTATTTTCAAAAAGCCAACGTGCTTCACCATTAGTTTTATTGCACATTATTAACGGCATCAATGATTTTTAAGGTTGTGCGTGTATTGGCAACATTGTGGACTCTGACCATGTGGGCGCCGCTCAAAACTGCAGCGGCAACTGAAGCCTGGGTGCCGGTTTCCACTACCGCCAGGTCTGGATTAATATTTTTAACGGTCTTATCTTTAAGGATATTCCTTATAAAGGCCTTTCTGGAAGGTCCGATCAGAATAGGAACATCCAGTGTTTTAAATTCATGCAGGTGTTTAATTAATAAAAGATTATGTTCAACTGTTTTCCCGAAACCGATACCCGGATCGATGATGATTTTTGATTTTGAAATTCCTTTACTTTCAGCATAATCCATGGCGTTTTTAAGAAATTCTTTGATTTCTTTTATAAGATCATCATAAACAGGATCCGTCTGCATGGTTTTTGGCGTTCCAAGCATATGCATCAAAACGACCGGAACATCGTATTCTGCCGCAACATCTGCAATGCCGTGATCAAGACGCAATGCCGAGACATCGTTTATAATGGAGGCGCCGGCTTGAATAGCCCTTCTGGCAACACCGGCCTTAGTTGTATCTATGGAAATGGGAATAGAAATACGTGCTGCAAGGTTTTCAATCACAGGTATAACCCGCCGTATTTCCTCTTCATCAGATACCTCATCAGAAAAAGGGCGTGTAGATTCTCCGCCGATATCAAGGATGTCAGCCCCTTCTTCAAAAAGTTTTTGGCCTTGAGCCACGGCAGCATCTAATGTAAAAAATTTTCCGCCATCTGAAAATGAATCCGGTGTAACATTCACGATACCCATAATACAGGTACGCTTACCCAGAATCAGCCTGTGTTTACCCCATGCAAGGCTAAATGTTTTCATATGTACTTGTTAATTGAACGTCCAGGAAATTCTATCCCGCTATAATCGAGGCGGAAATCACAAGTCTTGTAATGTCAACCGGTTTTATACATCTTCGCTTTTGATTTCTGCTGTATCTTCTTCATTTTCGGCCGGAACGTTTTCATCAGTTTTTTCGTCCACAGACGTCTTTGATGGAAACTCAAATCCGGGTTTCATGGAAAGTATGAGTTCATCAAGCTCTCTTCCCAGAACCGTCTCTTTTTCTAGCAAACGGTCCGCCAGAGCATGAAGGATATCTAAATTTTCACTCAAGGTTTTTTTTGAACGATCGTAAGCTTTTTCGATAAGCTTATTTATTTCCTGGTCAATTTTCCGTGCCGTTTCTTCAGAGTAATCCCTGTGCTGCGCAATTTCTCGCCCCAGGAAAATATGCTCGTCATCTTTGGCAAAAGAAAGCGGACCTAATTCTTTACTCATTCCCCAGCTTCGTATCATCTTCTGGGCAATATCGGTTGCCTGTTTGATATCGTTGGCGGCGCCGGTACTGATACGGTTAAAAACAATTTCTTCGGCCACTCGTCCGCCAAAGGCAACCGACAATTCGCTTTCAAGCTGATCTTTATATTTGAAATCGCTCTCTTCGGGCAAGAACCAAGTAATACCGGCGGCACGTCCCCGCGGAATAATGGTTATCTTGTTGACGGCATCCGTATTGGGAAGAAAGCGGGCCACAAGGGCGTGTCCTGCTTCGTGATATGCCGTGGTCTTTCTGTCTTCTTCCCTGATGACTTTTGATTTACGTTCCAATCCCATATAAACCTTGTCTTTGGCATCTTCCAGGTCAAACATGTCAACTTTTTCTTTATTTCTCTTAGCGCCAAGCAACGCCGCTTCGTTCACAAGGTTTTCCAAGTCTGCGCCGGAAAAACCGGGCGTGCCTTTTGCCAGTGTGACAAGGTTTACATCGGGTGCGGCCGGTGTTTTTTTCATATGAACTTTAAGAATCTTTTCACGGCCTAAAATATCCGGCAGGGGAACAACCACCTGACGATCAAAGCGTCCGGGGCGCAAAAGAGCCGGGTCGAGCACATCAGGCCGGTTTGTGGCGGAAATAAGGATAACCCCTTCGTTTGACTCAAAACCGTCCATTTCAACCAGAAGCTGGTTTAATGTCTGTTCTCTTTCATCGTGTCCTCCGCCGAGTCCGGCTCCCCTATGCCTTCCAACCGCATCAATTTCGTCGATAAAGATAATACAGGGCGCATTCTTTTTACCCTGGACAAACAGATCTCTAACCCGTGATGCGCCGACACCGACAAACATTTCCACGAAATCGGAACCGCTGATATGAAAAAATGGAACATCCGCTTCACCTGCAATAGCGCGGGCTAAAAGGGTTTTGCCCGTACCGGGTGATCCCATAAGGAGAACGCCTTTGGGTATCCTTCCGCCAAGACGCGTAAATTTCTTCGGTTCTCTGAGAAAATCTATTATTTCACCGAGTTCTTCTTTGGCCTCGTCGATTCCGGCGACGTCTTCAAAGGTGACTTTTTTCATCTGGTCAGATTGCAGGCGAGCCCGGCTTTTGCCAAAAGACATGGCCTTGCCGCCTCCGGCCTGCATTTGACGCATAAAAAAGATCCATACGCCGATGAGTACAATCATCGGAAACCATGAGACCAGAACATTCATATACCAAGGAGAATCGGTTTCCGGTTTGGCGCTAATTGCCACCCCTTTTTGCCGGAGGATCTTGATAAGGTCGGTGTCCTCTGGTGCATATACCTTAAAATGATTGTGGTTTACGTCCGTGGTGAAGATTTCCTGTCCCTGGATGACCACCTCGGAAATATTCCCATTATCGACCATGGTTAGAAATTCAGTATAACTGATCTTTGTCTCGGCCGAGTGCTGTTGATTGAAGAGATTATAAAGCATAATCATCATCAGCGTAATGACTATCCATAAAGCCAGATTTTTATAAAAAGGATTCAAAAGTCTTAACCCCCTATCATCTTGGAAATTCTATCCCGCTATAAGCGGGAAAAATAAAAATATCAATTGAGGCATAAATTTTTACCTCACATATGGAATGGTGGAATATTGGAATGTTGATTTTATAAAGAAGTCATTCACTTATTAAATCCTCTGCCAAAAGGAATTTCCCAACAACTCAATCACCCATTTTTCTAAAACCCAGTATTCCATCACTCCACTATTCCAACATTTCAATTGCGTAGCGAAGTGGAGCTAATTTCTATAAATAATATTAATCATTATTGTTAATTAGGCAAGAGAAAGTTCAATTTTAAGTACATTCTTGGTTGAAGATTTCACTTTTACAGACGCATCTATTCTATACCCGGCAACCCAGATTATTTTTCCCCGGCAAAGTAATATGGGGCATCTTGTGCGTTCTTTTCTGGGGACCTTTTTATCGATGAAAAAATTTTTTATTTTTTGTGTTCCGGTCATGCCCAGTGGTGTAAAACGGTCACCATGGCGAAAATTTCTCAAAACCAGTGGAAAACTTAACGCATCCCTATCAAAAAAACCGGTATTTTGTCCAGCCCGACATAAGTCGGGCAGATCTTTTTTACCCATTTCGGTGAATTTAATATGAGCGTTGATTTCTTTTATGAAGATGGATTCGGGTTTTGCTATCGGGTATTCAAAGCTAAACATTTCTGCCCGGTCTGATTTTACATCCATATTACGCAATGTGCTTTTTTCTCTGAAAAAAAGAATAACGTCTCCTTTTCGCTGGATCCTGATACGATCAGGCAAATCGATATTTCCATAATCCGGCCCGTATTTTAAGAGGGTTATCACAGAATCGATGTGGGTTAAACGAATACGCCTTAAGTCCCCTTTTATTTTTGAAATCGTTTTTCTAAATATCCGTCTTTGTGCTGCCACATGAATGGCGTTCAGAATTGAGACAGAAAGGGCTATTTGACCGTCCTGAAAGCTCAAAGCTGCTTTTTCGAAGAGAGGGTGTATTATCCCTTCAATCCATTCTTCTTCAGATCTGATAATTGAGGCAAGCCGGTTTAGACTTTGGCTGATTTTGGGATTGTAGGATGTTTTTAACAAGGGAATTAAATCGTGACGAATTCTGTTCCTGAGGAATCTTGTGTCCCTATTGGATGTGTCAGATATGTATTTTAGTCCGTTTTGATCCAGAAAAGCAATTATCTCGGAACGATTTGATTGTAACAGCGGCCGAATAATCTTTCCGTCCCTTACCGGAGGAATACCTGAAATGCCCAGCGGTCCGCTTCCTCTAAAAAGATTCATTAATACAAGTTCTGCATTATCATCAAAATGATGGCCGAGTGCAATTTTATTAAACTTGTTTTTTTCTGCCACATCGTTTAAAAAGCTGTGGCGAACGCGTCTGGCTGCTTCTTCCAGGGAAAGCTTGTTTTCAATCTGATATTTACGAACATTGGTTTTATGAATATAACAGGGTATGTCAAATCTGCCGGCGAGAGATGCAACAAATTCAGCATCCCTATCTGAATCGTTCTGGCGCAGACAATGATTTAAATGTGCAACTCCAAGCCGGAGGGGAAAGCGGGGTGCGAATGTGAGAAGTAGGTGAAAAAGGGCTACTGAATCAGGCCCGCCGGATACACCGATGAGAACCGAATCCCTCGGTTTAAGCATTCCATAGGTTGTAATGGTCTGTTTAACAGTACGTAATAATTTATTTTTGTAGCCTTTGTGCGATGCTGGCATGAATAAGCTCGGAAACTTTTTTATCCCAAATCCCTACGATGCCTGATCGGACGGAAACCTCTGTAGTCCCGGGTGTTATCATTACGGTTTTTATTGTAACCGGAGTTCCATTGGATTGTTTGGCTTTAATTATTGCCTTAATATTGTCTGATGTTTTTTCCGTGATTTCCATTTCCAGGCTATTTAGAACTGCAGTACATGCCCGATTAGTTTCATCAAATTCTGCGTGATAAGATGTTTTCAGCTCGCCGTTTACATAAGTATATACCCCCGCTCCTGCTCCTGTCCCGGCGATAAAAGCGGCGCAGCCTAAGATTATGAAATAAGAGGATAATAATAAAAGAATCAGAACATTTCGTATCATAATTTACCTTTCCTTTTTTAAACTTTTCAAAAAGCGAAAGTGTTACGAAAGTATTAATTTTGAAATAATTAAAAAAAAACTATGATAGAAACAAGTGAATGTCAATAAAAAACACAGAATATAGATTTATTAATTTGGATTGTCGCCTATATTGTAGCAGGAAAACCGATTTCTTTTTTATCTTGAATTTTTTTTTAATCGATTATATTCGTATCAGTGGTTGTGCTAGGCGGGGAGCTAGCGGTGCCCTTTTCCCGAAATCCGCTTCATGCGGGGCTGAATTCCCTCTAAAGGGTTTTAATCTGGGAGCCTATAAGTCAATCTGATCGGCCGCCGCGCAAC
>Ga0315537_1000782_pt1 | contig 25244 bp, 18 predicted proteins | sample SalMarSW160270MG_FD_203091 | JGI IMG/M metagenome (GOLD analysis project Ga0315537, IMG submission 203091) | Salt marsh sediment microbial communities from the Plum Island Ecosystem LTER, Massachusetts, United States - Salt Marsh Sediment SW1602-70 ...
AGATCTGTGATTTGGAGACCGGTGGCGGAGCGGACACGGTCGTGCTCAACGCCCTATCGGCATCGCAATTGGGCGAGGTTAATTTCAACCTGGGTGTAGATTCGGCTCGAGACATGGTATCCATCGTCGGCACCTCCGGGACCGATGTCTATTCCCTGACCGTTGCTTCGGGGGCGGTCGAAATCGCCAGAAGCGGCGGTACCGCAGTGACGATCAACCAGGCCGGCAGTTCCCACGGTGGTTCGATCCTTACCATCGATATGGGAGACGGGAACGATTCCCTCGATGTGCTCGCTACTCTTGCCGGGGCCTCTACCGGAGTCTACGCCGGTGCCGGCGACGATACGATCCGGATTGGTGCAGCGGGGAATGTAAACGGGATCGTCGAAGGGATCCTCATCGACGGCCAGGCCGGCTCCGACACCTTGGATGTGTTCGACGGCGATCAAGACGGTCCGGAGACCGTGTCCCTGAGCCCGACAAATATCTCCGGGTTGGACATGGTCGGTGACATCACCTATGGCGGTATCGAGTTCCTGAATCTGCTGTTGGGTTCTCGACCGGACACGGTGAATGTACTCGGAACCAACGCTTCTACAATTACGGCGATCTACGGCGGCGAGGACAACGATACCTTCAATGTAGGACCCACCGCGGGAGGTGCGGTCCACGATCTGACGGGGAAAGTGATCCTGGAAGGCCAGGGCGGCTGGGACACCCTGAACCTGGATGACAGCAACGCCCCGGCTGCTCAAGACGGCACGTTGACCACCACCACCATCCGGGGTCTTGGTATGGATGAGGGCATCGACTACTACGGCCTCGAATCCCTCGATATGCTCCTGAGTGGCGGTACGCTCCTCATCGACGGCACCGTACCGATGACAACCGTCATCACCACGGCGGGTTTCATCACGGTCCAGACGGCCCTGGCCCCGGCGGGCAGCATATCCCTGGATGCGGCCGGGGGGATCGCCGCCGGTCAGGTCGAAGCTCACACCTTGAACCTCGAAACCCTGGGAGACATTGCGGATCTGGCGGGTTCGCTTCAAGCCCAAGATGTAACTCTTACCGCTGCGGGCGGCATCACCCTCCGCCAGGTGATCTGCCAGGAGCTGAACGCCACAGCGGGCGGCAGCATCGATCTTGAAACCGAGGCAGGGGCTTTGGAGGCGGTTGCCGGCGGGGATATTGTGGTTGAGGAGAGCGATTCGATTGTCCTGAGATCGCTGACCTCTGTCGCTGGATCGATCACGGTGAAGACCGCTGGCTCGATCACCGCTCAATCCGTCACAGCCGCAGCCGACGTTATCCTGGTTGCCGGAGGCAATATCACGGATACGGATCTGCCCGGTTCGATTCAAGGGGTCAAGGTGCATCTGAGCGCTGCGGGCAGCATCGTGGTGGGTCCGGTTGTGGCTGGGGAGCTGGCGGCGGAGGCGGGAGGAGCCATGAACCTGGAAACCGAGGTCGGCTCCATAGAGGCAACGGCTGGAGGCGATCTGGTGGTTACCGAGAACGATGCGATCCTGCTGAGCTGGCTCGGTTCAACGGCCGGATCGGTGACCGTGGCAGCCGGCGGCACGATCACCGCTCAGGAGGTGGCAGGGGCTGAGGCGGTGACCCTGGAGGCTTCTGCGGGAATCGACGATCCGGGACATATCCTGGTACAGGGCTCGATCCTGGCTGAGACGGAGCTCATTCTCACGGCTGCCGCAGACATCCTGATAGCGGACTCCGCTGCCCTGGCAGCAAATCCTGACTCGGGAACGGCGTTCCTCACAGCCGGAGGGATTGTCCACTCCCAGAGCGACATTCCGGTTCTGGCTCATACACTGCAAGTTTCAGCGGGCAGGGGTATCCATCTGTCCACAGAGGTGAGTGTCCTGGACGCTGTGGTAGCCGGCGCCGGAGATATCTGGATCCAGGAGAACGATGGAGTTGTGTTGAGCGAGGTGGTGGCAACGGATGGAGCTATTCGGATCATCACCGGCGATACGATCGAAGCCCGTTCCGTAGCCTGTCTGACCGACCGGCCGGGAGCCAGCGTCGCTCTCTTGGCTCTGCAGGCGGATATCCTGATCGACACCATCGCGGTGGGAGTCGAGTTTGGTCAGATGAGCCTGTGCGCCACCACCGGTGACATCCGGGAGGTGGACGATTTTGATGCGGGCACCGACCTGTCTGGCCATTTAGGCATCCTCTATGCCGCCGGGCAGATCGGCAGCGTGGAGAATCCGGACCTCAACCTGGAGAGCGAGTTGGGTGACCTGATCGAGGTGACCGGACCGAACTTCGACCTGCATATCGATGGAGATGTGGAATTGTTTTTCCTGATCAGCGGCAGGATCAGAGTTACGGCCACCGGTACGATCCGCGTACTGTACCTGGAATCCATCACCGGGGATATCTGGCTGAAGGCCTGTCAGGACATCGAGGTAGACTTTGCGAGTGCCGGTGATGATCTCTGGCTCTGGGCGGGGGATTCGATCCTTGTGTCTGAGGACACGGTTTGGGGCGATGCAGGAATTATGACCGCGTCGGATGATCTGTCTCTCTGGGCCAAGCACGATATCACGGTGGCAGGCGCGCTGTCCGCTGGTGATGATGCCTGTCTGGTTGCCGAGTATGGAGACGTGGTCGTGAGCGCTTCGATCAGCGCCGGGGACGATCTGTCTCTCTATGCGAAACGTGGGAACATGAGCATTGAAGGTGCGATTGCAGCTGGGGGAGATGTGTCGATCGACGTTCACCGCGGCGACCTGAGCTTTGTGGGGACGATCACAGGCGGGGATGATATCTCGATCGATGTTCACTGCGGTGATATGACTTATATCGGTACCGTCGCTGCAGGCGACGATGTCTGTCTGGAAGCCTCCAACCTGAGCGTCAGCGGGACCATTACAACTGGAGGGGATGTGAAGCTCCGTTCCGGAAGGGGAGACGTGATCTTCGAAGGCACGATCGATGCCGGTGAGGATGTGTGCATCTGGTCCAACCTGGATCCGCTGATCATGGGTACGATCCAGGCCGGCTGGGATATCGAGATCTGGTCCGACACGGATGTGCTGGTGGACGGGTCTCTGATAGCAGGCCACGATGTGTTCCTGAGCAGCTGCCGCAGCGACGTTCGGGTGATCGGAGTGATAAAGGCCGGAGACGATGTGACCCTGAGGGCCAGTCGTGGGAATCTGAGCATTGATGGCTCGATTGCGGCCGGGGACGATGTGTCCATCGACGTTCATCGTGGAGACCTAATCTTTATCGGCGCGATCACAGTTGGAGACGATGTTTCGATCGATGTTTACTGCGGGGACATGGTGTTAACCGGGATGATTGAAGCCGGAGATGATGTCAGTATCAAAGCCGGTCATGGGGCAATTACCGCCACCGGTAGCATCTCTGCGGGGGATGATATCGAAATCCGATCCTACAGGAATCTTGTATTCGGTGGAAACCGTGCCGCTGGGGACCGTATGATGCTGCGGAGCATCCGCGGAAAGGTCCTGCTGACCTGAGCATACATTAAGGCGAAGTGGTGGTGGAGTTAAAAACTTTCACTGAGATTAGGAAAAAGTCGTAGCTGTTCTGAAGATTGTCGAGCTCTACCGGCCGAGTTTCCGTGCCCTCGGCGGCACTTGCGCCGGCATACCAACCCACGCACCGTGCATTGAGCAGATTCCCTCCGGGAGGGGCCAGTACACCAAGCAGGTAATAAGGTCCGCCGCTTAGACCTTTGGCATCAAAGGCGAATCCTTTCGAGGTGGCGTTCGTAATCCCTGTATATTTAATCTCGTAGTCAACTCCGAAACTGTCTTGTCCCTCGTTAGTGCACAGATCTACGAACAGGTCGCCGCTGAGGGTAGGGGACCAGAAAATCTCACCAGCTACGGTCTCTAACGTGAAGTTGCGATCGATGACAGTGTCGTCAACAGCGACATCCGTCTCAGCCTCGTGAAGATCGCCATCTAGCGGATAAGAGCCGGAGAAAGTGTAACCGTCGCTGTCAACGTCGACTACAATATATAGATCGTACTGTCCAGCGACCAGATTCACCACGTCACTGACGCCCGAACCACTGTTCAGAGAGAATGTGCCCGTGGCTATCCGCTCGGCTGTATTGTTGGGATCACCACCGGACTGGTAGATCGCATAGCGGCAGGTAAGACCATTGAAGAAACTTTGGGGTTGGCCCGATGTGGTAAATCGGATGCCCCCTGGCGGGGGCTCCGATCCTGGAGGAACTTTGCAGGTGGATAGCACTACCAGAATCAATCCGAATATAAAAAACAGAAGCGGTATCGCTTTCCTGGGATTTTGAAAAACGCCCGTCATTATCAAGAATTATAGCCCAAGGTTGACCCCATTACCATCAAACCTCCCTCCCATAATGAGGCAATAGCGGTTATACTAATAGCTCTAACTCCTGATAGCAAGGAGAACACGTACCATGGACGTAGCTGGGCAGCAGAGGCGAATTGTGTATAAGTACGAGAAACACCCCGACTACCGGGTGATTTTTTCCAATGGAGCAATCGGTGGACCTACACCCCGAGGAGATATCAAGTTCGATATGTTCATAGAGTACCTCGAGGTTCCCGAGCACACGGAGCACTCGATAACTCCCGACGGAATCGGACCGGAGGTTGACCGCACTCCCAAAAATCCGCCCTTTACCCGCCAGTCCCAGGTCGGTGTAATCATGAGCCCGGGACAGGCCAAGTCCTTCGCCTACTGGTTGATGAGTCAGGTCGACGCTTTGGAAAAAAAGAGAAAACCGGAGTAGCAGCCACCGGGCGAGTGGGGATTCCTGGCAACCGTGCGGGTTCGCGATCCGGATTCTTGACCGTCAGTAGTTGAAGGGTGTCGTCTTTTTCTCCCGCTTGAAGCTGAAACCGAAATCCAGTCCCGTCAACAATGAGAACCGCGGTTTGCCCTCCGGGGGAATCGGGACTGCGGATAGGACTATAGGGATTTTTTTCCCGTCCAGCGTGAAACTCCAACCCAGGGTGTAGACCATGGCCGGGGCTAAACCCGCATCGCCTCCGTCGCTCTCCAGGCTGAAGTCGGGCCCCAGCCCGATCTGCAGACCGGAAGCGGCGCGATATCCCAGCAAAAGACTCACGGAGGGCAGGACCATGGTCTGGTCCAGTCCGCCGAAAAGAACACGTTCCTGAAGGAACAGCCGGTGCCCTCCCTGTCCGAGCAGGATGCTCTGTTCCACTGCCGCGCCGATTTCGCTGTACACCGGGAAGTACTGTCTCGACTTCGGCTGGAACTCCTGAATCCTGTCGTCGAAGTCGGAGGGTTTCGAGATCACACCGGTAATGCCGATCCGGGGACCCACCCACAGCCAGGGGGGCGGTGCCTGCTCCTCCTCCGCCGGAAGTGCTGTAATCGAAATAACCCCGAAAAGAACCAGGCCAACCAGCTGCTGTACGATACGTTTCATGACGATTCCCCCTTCACTCTTTTCTATTAAGTACTGTACACCGAATCACGATACATCCCGGCGGGCAAAGGACAGAGAGTCCTCCAACCAGGTGTCCATACGCAGTACACCACGACGGCGGCGATAGGCCAGTCTCTGCGCCGCCGACTGGGCCAGGCGGGCAGTCGCAGCTGCTGACAGCCGGGCAGCAAAAAAACCGGCTTCCAGCTGTGCCTTGAGTGTACTGCATACCACCTTGGGTGCGAATCTGCGCACGATCTCGTCCTCCATGCTGATAAACAGGCGTGCGCTGCCCGGGTCACCCTGGCGGGCGCAGCGTCCGAACAGCTGTCTGTCGATGCGCTGCGCTTCGTGACATTCCGAGGCGATCACGTGGAGTCCCCCGAGCGCGGCGACACCCTTGCCCAGGCTGATATCCGTTCCTCGGCCGGCCATGTTGGTGGCGATGGTTACCGCACCCCGCTCGCCGGCCAAGGCGACGATTCCCGCCTCTTCCTTGTGCCGTACGGCGTTCAAGACCTTGTACCAGACCGCGGTCTTCTCCATCAGTGCCGCGAGATGCTCGCTGGCTTCGACGCTGCGGGTTCCCACCAGAACGGGTCTCCCCTGCTCGTTGAGGCGTACGATCTCCTCCACGATGGCCTGCCACTTTGAGGCCTGATCGGGGAAGGCGCGGGTCGGCAGGATCTTGCGCTGGCAGGGACGGTTTTCGGGGACCGTAACCACGGGCAGCTGATAGATGTCCCACAGCTCCTGGATCGCCTCGCGGGCCGTGCCGGTCATACCGGAGAGCTTGTGAAACAGACGGTAAAAGCGCTGAAAGCTGAGCCGGGCCAGGGTTTCCGTCGGTGTGCTCATGGGCAGGCCTTCTTTGGCTTCTATGAACTGGTGCAGTCCCGCCCGCCAGGTTCTCTGGGGCATCTGCCGTCCGGTGAACTCGTCCACGATGACCACCTTCTCGTCCTGGATCACATACTGGTCGTCTTTATGGAAGAACTCACGAGCCGTCAGGGCCTGCTGGATCAGCTCCATGTGTCCGCCGACCCCTCGAAACTGAGCCTGAGAGCTCTTGATCCGCTCGGCCAGCACTTCCTTGAGCCGGGGATTTATTTCGATCTCCTTGTATCGCTGGTCGATGCTGTAATCGACATGGGCTTTCAAATTCGAGGCTATCTGGTTGCTCACCATACAGGCATCGGTAAACACCTCGTTTGGGAAAGCCCTGGATATGATCAGGGGAGTTACCGCCTCGTCGATGAGGATGCTGTCCGCCTCGTCGACAATCGCCGTGTGGATGCCCCTCATGACCAGGCCCCGTTCGATATTGGTGCTGCGGCCCAGCAGGTGGGCGATCTGTCGTCGCTCGGCCTGCTGGAAGTTCCCCAGCCACAAACGATCCCTCAGGAAATCGGCCACGATCTCCTTGTTGGTGGTGTAGGTCACCCCATGGTTGTACCCCTCCCGTCTGGCCGCCGGTTCCATATCGCCGGTAACGCATCCCACCGTCACGCCGCAAAAATCGTATAGCGGTCCCATCCAGCGTGCGTCCCTGCCGGCCAGATAGTCGTTGACCGTTATGACGTGGCAGGGAAACCCGCTCCAGCCATTGAGTACGCAGGTCAGAGCGGCCGTCAGGGTCTTGCCTTCGCCGGTGGCCATTTCCACGGCGTAGCCTCTGTACATGGCCAGGGCTCCGGCCAGCTGAACTGTGAAGGGACTCAAGCCCACGCGCCGCTTGGCGGTTTCCCGGATCGCCGCCAGGGCCGAAGGAAGCAACGCCTCGTAATTTTTTTCCCTGCGACGGAAGGCGTCTTTGAATTCGAGGAGTTTGCGCCTCAACACGTGATCGCTCAGGTCCTTCCACTCCGGTGCCAGCCCGTCGACCTCCTGAGCCCGGGCCAGGAACTCACCGATCATGCCGGGGTTGAACTTGTAGCTGCCGACGAAGGAGTGAACCGCAGCGTCGAGGCCGGTCAGCAGATCCGTGGGCTGGCGGATCATGGTGCGAAGATAATCTTCGGTCAAGAAACTCATAGGCTCGATTCCGGATTACAGCTGATAGCGTTCCTGCAGAAGCTGCCGCAGTTTTCGATAACCCTGCTGTAGAAGCGGTTCAGGGGGAAGCTTGAAGCGCACGCGCCCCGACCGGCCGTGATAGAGAGTCGCCTGCGGATCGGGAACAATGTCCAGACGGACCTCGTAGAAGGGTTCCGCCGCAATCACCCCGCTGGAATCTTTGACATCCACGGCGACCTCCCCGCCGGCGCCGTATCCCAGGGCCACGGAGGGAAGCTCGGTCTGCTCTACGGGGACCTGGATCATGCTGCCGGTGGCCAGCGTCAAGTCCGTCTGCCCGGACAGCCGAACCTCCGCGGAGCGCACCTGGCCCGAGAAGATTTGGGAAACCTCCTTTTCGGACACAACTGAAGAAAAGGAATAGGCCTGTTCGTTCACCAGCTGGCCGATTGGTGTGCCCCTCTGGATCCACATACCCACATAGTCCTCGAGATGAGGAGCAACCCAGGTTCCCGTAAACTCCGCGTGGATCGCGAGCTGCCTCTGCTCCTCTGCCAGCCGTTCAAGCCGGCTGCGGATCGTGGCAATCAGGCTGTCGATGGATTTCAGGTCCGCCTGGCTTCTGAACAGAGCCTTCTGTCTGGTGGCCACGACTTCCCGAAGGCTGGCCTGAACCTCGGCAATTTCGAAGGCAAGCTCGTCATTACGCAAGCGTACCAGTGTCTGCCCCTGCTCCACTTTTGTTCCCGAGGACTGGAGGATTTCCTCAACGTACCCGGGAACACCGTTTACCACCACGGTATGTTCGGCAGCTTCGAGCACTCCGGGAGATTTGAAGCTGTGCGGGAAGGGGGCGAAATAGAGCAGACTCACCGTTCCGACTATCGCCACCAGACACAATAGAATTGCCCGCAATCGCGTTCGTTCGAGCCTGGGGCTGGAGGCCAGATACTGGACCAGTCGGATCAGCGGGACCATGACCCAGGTGACGGCACAGACCGCGGCCATGAGGATGCCCAGAAGCAGAAAGCGGTCCGCTACGATCAGCAGGATTGTGGTAAAAACGACCAGCTTGTACAGGCCGCTCAGTATTCCGAAAACCGTGAGCCAAAAGCTTTCAGAGAAGTTGGCCGACGGACTCTGAGATTTCTTGTACCCGAAGGCGTAGCGTTCAACGAGATGGCGCAGATGTTGGGAAGATTGGGTGTGCAGGTTCGGGATGTCGAGGAGGTCCGAAAGAATGTAGTAACCGTCGAAACGCAGGAGCGGGTTGATGTTGAACAGGACCGTTGATACCGAAGCGATGAACATCATGTTGTACGCCAGGGCGTTGATCACCCCGGGTCCGGTATTTGCCCAGATGAACACGGCGCAGGCTGCTACAAACACCTCCGTGATCATCCCGGCCGCACCCACGAAGACCCGTTTCCATTTACTGCGGAAGGTCCAGGCAGATGTTGCGTCCATGTATGGCAGGGGATTGAAAATCAGGAACATGATGCCCATGGTGTGCACTTCCCCCCCGAAGCGCCGCACTGCAAAGGCGTGTCCGAACTCGTGAAGCGTTTTGATCAGGATCAGTGCCAGGTACAGCAGGGGAAGATTGGTCGGAGCCAGGATGGCCTGAGTTTGAACACCCACCTGAGCCCAGTTGTCGATCAGCACCTTGATTGCTCCGACGATCACGCCGATCCAGACAACCGCCCCGAAGGGGCTCAGCGCCACCCGGGCCAGCGGAGCAAGGCGTTTCAACAGGTTATCGGGATCGAAGAGGGGGACGCGGAAGAACATGATGCTCATCAACGTGGCTCGCCGGATCTTCTGCTTGCGCTCCTTGTAGCGTTCGAACAGCTTGGCGCTGTCCGCGGGTAAGTCGTAGTGCAGGAGGTTGGCATAGTACAGCTGAGCCAGCAGTTGGATTACATCCTCCTGCCCCGGCGCATCATCGGGATACTGGGCCATTACCTCTTTCCACACCTCCTCGACGGTCTGGGCAAGGTTCAGACGGGCCACGAAGCGGTAGGCCGCGGGTCTCAGACGAAAGAACTCGTTGTTGAAAGGATCGTAGAGCACGAACCAGAGAGAGCCCCGAAAACGCTGGCGCCTGATCTGCACGCTGGCCCGCAGGCAGATGTGTTCGTTGGCGATCCTGTACCATGATTCGTGGAATATCTTGCTTTCTTCGATCATCTGCCTCTCCTACCACCAGAGTCTCAGGCGCAGGAAGTCGATCGTGCGGTGAGTAGCAATCCAGACCAGGCTGCGATCGCCGATATTCAGTTTGGCCACACCCGTCATCCCGGGGCGCCACCACGCTTGAGGACCGGCGGGGAAACTGGCATGAACGACGAACACGTTGCCCTTTTCTTCGGGAACGGCAATCGGTTCCATGCGGAACACCTCGATCCGATAGACCTCCTCGGGGCGGCTGGCCAGGGCTATCTCTCCATCAAGAGTTTGCTCGATCTGATGGATGTCGTTTTCACTCACCTTGAGCTCGGCGTAGAGCCTCTCGATCCGGGCCAGCTTGAACAGCATATCCCCCTGCCTGACCGGTGAACCGACCCGCTCCTTCAGGTCTCCCTCTACGATGATGCCGCTGAAAGGTGCCTTTACCGCCGAGCGTCGGAGTTGATAACGAACCAGCTCGCGCCGGGCCGCAGATTGATCGTACAAAGCCTGGGTGATACGCATATCCGCTGGGGATCCGGCAGCCCGGGCCTTTTCGAACTCGCTGGAATAGCGGTTCTCCTCCGCGATCAGCTCGGCCTCCCGCAGAAGAAGCTCGGTCTGGTCCAGGCTTAGAAGTTCCTCTCCCTCTTCCACTTCGTCTCCGACCCTAACCAGCACCTTTTCGATGTGACCGTCAAAGGGAGCGCTCAGATAGGCTAAATCATCGGTGCGCAGGATCACGGGAGCCTTCACCCGGTAGGGGAAATGGCCGAATATCGCCATGCCCAAAGCCGCCGCGATAAGCACGACGATGATCTTGATGCCTGTATGTTCATAGCCGAAAATCCGTCCGAGTTTATCCCTCAGGCTCGAGGCCAGGCGGGCTCCGAACCAGCGGTCCGAACGCTTCAGATCCGCCAACCGGCGCACAGCCTGATCGCAGGAAAGACGCAACAGGCGCCGCTCCGTTTCGCTGAAGGGCGCGGAGCTGCGTTCACAGGTGCAGACAGCCGCCGGTTCGGTGTCTTCGCGAAGCGGCAGGGAACAGAGGTACGGCACGTCATTGGTGCGGGCGAAGCTCTGGTGGTCACGGTTGATTACACCGCCGTGGCCGCCGGGAACAACAACCTCGGAGTTTTGATCCAGCGCCTCTTCCATGGCCGCTTCCAGGTTCTGCACGGATTCGGTCTTCCGATCGAAGTGGTCGACGTGACTCATGGTCTGCAGCCGTACATAACCCCTATGCAGCCAGCCGAGGCTGACCCGTTCGCAGTTGTGGCGGGAGGCCAGCTCGTTGCAGAAGGTCATGGCTGCGGCCAAGAAGCGCTTCTCCGCGTTTATCAGCACCATGAGATCCAGTACGCTGGCAAAATGCTCTACTTTGGTAATTGACTCAGAGGCAATTCTCTGCAACTGGTAGCTGGCCGGAACATCGGTTACCAGCTGTACCCGCTTCAAAGCTTCCACGTTTTCCAGCCGCTGGCCCCTCTTCAGCGACAGGGATACCAGGCAATCCGCGCCTTCGCTGCCGGTAAACAGGCGGATAGCCAGGATCTCTTCTCCATCGTGATCAGTTCCCCAGGCGGCGCCGTTTTCAAAGCACTCCTCGGCCAGATCGCCGAGTTGCGCGATCAGGGTTTCTGCTCCGGAGCCCGTGGTAAGCCCGGGCCTGGAAGCCGCCAGGAAACGCCAGCCGTTTTCATTGTGTCCGTCCCGCAGCGCAATGACTCCGCTGACGGCGTTGGCGATCCTGAGAAGGATGTGAAGATAGGAAGACCAGAACTGGGCCGGATCGCCGCCGAAGCGGCGCAGCCGCTGCAGATCTTCGAGGGAGCGGAGGTACACCTGGTCGGGACGACCGATCGTGCGCTGCCCAAGACGACTTCTGGCCATCAGGACCGTCCCTGGTTCATTTGAGCAGCAGGGTCCCGGTCATGCCGGGATTCACCTGACCGTCGCCATTGTCGAAGAGGACCTTGACCTCCCGCAGCCCGCTGGAGGGATCGACGACGGGAGAAATGTGTTCCACCGTTCCCTGTAGGATCTTCGGATTACCCACTTCGTCAATTCGTATGCGAACATTCATCCGTTCCTTCACTTGGGAGAATGCCGAAGCGTCCAGGTGTACGATCAAACGGCACTTGGTAATATCGGCAATGCGGATAAGAGGATCCTGGGGGGTACAGTTTTCCCCGAGTTCGGGATAAATCTTTACGATGACGCCGTCGAAGGGCGCCCGGATCAGGCGCTTTTCAAGTTGAACCTGGGCGATGTGGTATTCGATTTCTTCTCGTTCCTCGGCGATGAGCAGGCCGTCCAGCTCGGCCTCGGCCAGCTTGACCTCCAGCTCTTTCTGAAGCAGCTCCTCGCGGGACACGGATTGGGTGCTTTCGTACAACTGTCGGGTAGCTTCCAGGACCAATTGAAGCGTCTCGAGGCGCTGCCGGGCCGCCGTAACCTCCACTTTGCTCTCGGCAATCAGCCGGCGGCGGTCCACCTCGAGAGTCTCCTCTTCCCGTTCCAGCTCCAGTATCACCGTTCCCGCCTCGACGTACTGTCCTTCCGCACAGAGGATTGCCGATACTCGTTCGCTCACAGTGGCGCTCAGGGTGGCATCTCTGTACGGTTCGGTGATTCCCCGAGGAGTCCACTGCTGCGTCCAGGACATCAGTGGAACCGACATGCAGAATACAATAATTAAAAGCCGTAACACCCGAGAACCTCGCAATACAGGCATCAACGTTTCTCCTAGGGGAAACCCGTCCTTTTACACTAGATTATAACCCGTCCTGTTACACTAGATCATAGAAGAACAATAATTGCATTGCTATGTATTGTATAGCAAACACATATAAATCCCACGCACATATTCAAAATAGTATGCGTTGCTTTCTTTTTCCCCGCCATCTTCTATAATGGTCCTGGAGTGTACCGGGAGGTCCCTATGATACGTTTTCAGCTTATCGTGTTTGCATTGATCGGGTCGCTGTGCCTGGCCGTTCCACCGCTGGCGAGCGCGGATGAACAGGAGGGCCTGGACCTGACCCTGGACCAGGTTGTCCAGGATGTTGTTCTGCACAACCCGCTTGTACGGGAGGCCCGCCTCCAGTATCTGATCAGTCGGAACGAAGCCGGGGCGGAGTGGGGGACTTTCGAGCCCGAGCTGGTTGCCCGGTATGATCGTTCCGAGCTCGAGCGGGAGAACAACACCTTGCAGGTTCTGCAACTGTTTAGTGACGATTTCTGGGAGAAGAACGACGAATACGGCCTGGGCATCGAGGGCACCTTTCTCAGCGGTGGGACTTACAGGATCGGGTATTCTCTGAACCGGATGAATAACAGCGAAACCGACGGGAGAGAGTACGAAACGTTCCTGGGAATATCCGCCGAGCAGCCTTTGCTCAAGGGGTTCACCCACGGGGCTCCCACGGCGGGTTTACGTGCCGCCCGCCAGGACCGTTTCGTTGCCTTTCACAGCTACAGGAAGCAGCTGATGGAAACGGTTACCATGGCCGAATCGGCTTACTGGAATCTGGCCTTTGCCCAGGAAGAGCTCCGGATGATGTCCGACTCCGTAGATATAGCCCGCAAGATTTTGGAGGACAGCCGAGAACGGGTCAAGGCCGGAAAAATGACGGAGCTCGATCTGATGGAGACGGAGGCGGAGCTGCACGTCCGACTGTCCCAGCTCGCGGATGCCGAACAGAACCTCTTCGACAGTATGGTTCAGCTCAAGCTTCTGCTTTTTGATACCCGGATCCGCCCAGACCAGCGTCTCATGGCCGCAGATCCTACAGTTCCGACTGCCTTGGAGAGGTGGAATCCGGAGGAAGAACGTGATTTTTCCCTGACCTGGGCTCTGCGGGCGCAGCCTGACTTTATGATGCGTTTGGAAGAGCTCCAGCGGGAGAGGATCATTCTGGGGTTCCAGCAGGATCAACGGCTCCCGGAGCTCAATCTCAAAGGAAGTGCGGGTTTCAACGGTTTAGGCGACTCGCTTGGGGAATCGATGGAGAAGATCGGATCATTTGACTACCCAGCCTGGTCCGTGGGGCTGGAGCTCAGGATTCCTGTGCTGCTCGGCATCCGCGAGAAATACGGGCTGGAGGCAGCGATTTTGAAAGGAAAGCTCGCCGAGGCACGATTAGAGGCTATGGAATACGAGATCATGAACTCCATCGAAACCCTTCTTCTGAAGGTGACGACTCTGAGGTCGCGTGTGGAAAATGCGCACAAAGTCGTGGAGTTCAGGGAACACATGCTCGAGACGGAGTTGTCCCGTATGGAGGCGGGAAAGAGCAACAGCCAGCTGATTTATGCAGCGGAGGAGAAGCTGACCGAAGCTCGGCGTTGGGAGCTGGAGAGCATCGCCGCCTTGAGAGAAGCTATGATGCAGCTGGCCTATTTCCGGGGGTCGGTGCTTCTGGACCAGGGTTTCGAGAGGATCGAGGGGGAGCAAGTGGTGCTTTCGGAGCAGCTTCTGATGGGTGCGCCGTAGGACCATTTGCATTTTTTCCCGGAACTCTGTATCCTACCGCCGTCGACCCGGACGATCGTCCGGAGATTTGTACAATGCGGGACACCAACCCTCCATGCCCACGGCTCCGGGATCCTGGCCTCCAAGAAGCCGGTGCGGAGCATCGGGGAACTGGAGGCCATGAAGATCCGCGCAACAGGTTTATCCGCCAAGATCGTCTCCAGCCTTGGTGCGGTGGAAACCATGCTCCTGTTCATAGCGGTTATCGGTGGGATGTTCGTCGGTCTGTTCACCCCGATCGAGGCGGCCGCGATCGGAGCGCCGGCAGCCTGGTGATCACCGCGGTCAAGGGCCAGCTGACCCGGGAGCGGATGCGGCTGATTCTCCTGGCCGCCGGGTGCTTCATCGACGCCCTGGCCCTGATCCTGCTCACGATCCCGATTTTCTACCCGGTGGTGCTGGAATTGGGATACAACCCGGTGTGGTTCGGCGTCATGGTCGTGGTGGTTACCCAGATGGGCGTGATCACGCCTCCGGTGGGGATGAACGTCTACGTCGTGAGCGGCATCGAACGGGGGATTCCCCTTCAGTCGATTTTCAGAGGATCCCTGCCCTTTCTCCTGATGCTGATCCTGGCCGCCGTGATCCTGGTTTTCTTTCCCGGTATCAGCCTCCTGCTGCCAGGGACGTCATAGGGGCGGGTTGGCGGACAGCTTCGAACCTCACGGCTTCTCGGTTGATAAAAAACGCAGCTCAACCAAAAAAAAAACTTGATCGACCCGGGTGCTCATAGTAATATCGAGAATATTCTCTTTACTGGAGGTATCCATGGCAGAAGGAAAAAGGGAGCTGAGACGTCAGCTCGGTGTTTTAGACGTCACCGCCATCACTGCGGGGATCGTGATTGGCGCCGGGGTATTCGTGATTACCGGAATCGGGGCGAAGTATGCCGGAGCCTTGACGTGGGTTTCCTACGCGATCGGAATCATTCCGGTGATTCTGGTGGGCCTGAGCACGATATTCCTCAACTTCCTCTACCCTGTAGAGGGAGGAGAGAGCTACGTGTATCCGACCCGCATCGTCAGCAAACCGCTCGGCTTTTTGTCGGGATGGGGTATGTGGCTGGCGTTGATCGGTCCGATCGCCATAACAGCCCAGGCCTTCATCTCGTACGTGAACGCCCTGCCGAACATCGGCGCGCAGATCCCGATAATGTGGGGCGCCCTGATTGTGCTTGTGGTGTTCTTCGTCATCAACCTGCTGGGCGTCAAGACCGTTTCGATCGTTCAGAACATCCTGTTCCTGTTCATGGTCGCCGGTATGGTCATCTACATCATCTGGGGTCTGCCGCACATGAAAGGTGCGAATATCCGGATGGGAGCACCGATGGGGTTCGGCGGTGTGATGAAGGGAGCTTCGTTGCTGATCTTCTCCTACGCCGGGCTTACCCTGGCAGCCGACCTCGGTGAAGAAGCGAAGAATCCGACCAAGACCATCACCTGGGGTATCCTCCTCGGTGCTCTGGTGCCCGCGGTGCTGTACGTCGTGTCGGCTTTCGTGTCCACGGCTATCATCCCCTGGGATCAATTCGCCGCTTCGGATGCACCCTATGCAACGGTGGCCTCCTCGTTCATGGGACCTTTCGGCGTGGTGTTTATCGTGATTGTGGCCTGGGCTGCAATCCTCTCCTCCCACAATGGCGAGCAAGCGGTCGGCGCCCGTATATTTTTCGGGCTCTCCCGCGACAAAGTCTTCGGCGGCAAGATAACCGGCATCAACCGTTTCGGCATACCCGCCATAGCCTTGATCGCCACGGTGGTGATCGCCGGTATTTTGATCGTAACCGGCTCGATCCAGCTGGTCGCTGAACTAATCGTGGCCATGTTCCTCTACAACTGGACCATTACCCATGTAGGTGTATTGATGGCACCGCGGAAGTATCCGGAGCTGTACGGCAAACTTCCGGGCATGTACGGAAAGAAGTGGTTCATGGTATTTCCGGTGATCGGCATCATCGTTTCTCTATACCTTCTGTATCTACAGGGGTGGAGGGCGTTGCTGTACTTCGCGATCTGGATGGCCGTAGGTCTGGTTATCTATCTGATTCGCTACTTCTCAAAGAAAGAAGAAATCGGAAAGCTTATGAACGAATGGCCGCGGGAACGCTATTTCAGCTAGAACCCCGCTGCCTTGCAGGGACCATGCACGGGCGAGTGAAAATGCTCGAAAACTGCAGAAGGCCGCCCAACAGGGCGGCCTTCTCCGATCAGAACCCAATGCGCATGCCCGTGCGCAGTGGTGTGAACCGCTCACCGAATACTTTGAACAATTCGCTCTGAGCGCGAAAACCCGTGCAGTGGCCCGCCAGAACGGAGCCTATTTTCAGCTGCTGCAGGGCTTTGACCGTCTTGATGATACGCTCCGTCGAGGCTTCGACCAGATGAAAACCGCCGATCACCGTCTCGATCGGTTGCTGATCCGTCATCTTTTTACACTGGTGGCAGATGTTGACCACCCCGGCGTGGCTGCAGCCGGTGAGTATCACCGTACCCTTTTCCCGGATACGGGCGATCAAGGCCAGGTCGTCGGGCATCGTGTCCTCGATGATCTTCCCCCCCTCTATCGTCTTTAGAGCTATACCGACTTCCTCGAAATCCGTTTTTCTCTCTATCTCGCCGCTGGTAAAAAGTCCGGTCATGATCTGAAGAGGCTGGCGGGTTTCGAAAAGCCTGCCTCCGGCCGAAACAATCTTTTCTCGGGTATCACCTGTCATAACCCCCACGTGTCTGAGATAGGGTTCCTCTACGAAGTTCAGACGAAACAGGTCGGGGTGTACGACCACCGGCACGTCGCTCTTGTGTATCGTGTCGAGGATCCGGACCAGTCCTTGAGTATGGTCATAGTGACAATGGGTGATCACGATCGTGTCGATCGATTCGGGTTGAATGCCGAGAAGCTTCATGTTCTGAAGTAGAGCCTCCGGGTTTTGGGCTACGTCGACGATGATATTTCTCGTGTTCGGTCCACATCGGGCTTCGAGAAACAGCGATAATCCATGCTGGCCTAAAAAAGGACTCTCGTAGAGCACAGAGTCCTCGGCCACCACGGTAACGTGCAAGCTGTCCAGTTCTCCATGTTTGTTCATCTCGAGTTAACCTCTTCGGTAGCATTGGATTACCGTGCCTTTATACGGCTCACCCGCGGCAAAGTCAAGGAAAGATTCCCCGATGGAACGACTAATCAACCGTGAAGCGCTTGATCTTTTTGGTGCTGCTCGTTTCCATGGGTGCGCCGAGGACGCGGAAGCGGTCGATCCTCTGGTAGGGCAGAAGCCTGCCGTTGACCTCGTCGATGATGCGCTGCAGGCTGGCTCTCACCTCCTCGGAGTCGAAGCCCTGCCAGGCCTCGGGCTCGGCCGGACTGTAATGCTCGGCCCGGGGATAGATCAGGGCCTCGATCGCTTCGGCTTTCTGACGCTCGTCCGCAATGTACCCTCGCACCAGGATCTGCTCGATCTCGCCGTACAGCTGGAAGCGGTCCTCGATCTCCTCGGGGTACACGTTCTTGCCCCCCGCGGTCACGATCAATGATTTCTTCCGCCCCGTGAGGTACAGGTAGTCGTCCCGGTCCAGATAGCCCACGTCCCCGGTGAGAAAAAAACCCTCAGCGGTGAACGCCTCCCGGGTGGCGGCCGGGTTGTTGTAGTAGCCCTGCATGACCATCGGTCCTTTCAGGGTGATTTCGCCCCTTCCCAGCTCGTCCGGGTCCACGATTCGGGCCTCGACCCGGGGAATCAGCTTGCCGACGGAGGTCACCTTGTAGCGATCAGTCGGGTTGAGGGCGACGATGGGAGAGGTTTCGGTGAGTCCGTACCCCTGAACGAAATCGATGCCGAGCTGGTTGTACTGGCGAAAGGTGGTGGCCGGAAGCGGCCCTCCTCCGGAGATGCAGATGCGAATGTGCTCCAGTGACAGCTTTTCCAGGAGGAAGCCGAACATCCGCTTGCCCGGGTTCACGCGGAATAGCTTCTTGACGGCTCCAGACAAAGCCATCAACAGATGAATCAGGGTATAGACGGCGGCCCCCTTCTCCCGCAGTCCGCTGTTCAGTCCGGCCAGCAAACGGTTGAACAGCATCGGTACGCCCAGGAACATGGTGACCCTGCCGCGCTTCAGATCCGCGAGGATCTGTTTGCTTACCATCTTCTTGCCGAACACGATCTCGGCTCCCACGGAGACAGCTTCCAGGAAAACGGCGGTCATGGTGTAGGAGTGGTGGATGGGAAGGAGGGCGTAGAACACATCGTTGCAGGAGATCGACAGGTTGGCCTGGGCCAGATAGGTGTCGCTGACCAGGTTCCGGTGGCTCAAGCTGACCCCCTTGGGGTCTCCCGTGGTTCCGGAGGTGAACATGATCGCCGCCAGCTCTTCATCGCCGATGACTTGCCGCTGGACGGGCTTTGCCTCGGGAAGCTCCAGGATGTAGCTCGGTTTCGAAGGGCTCAAAGAGATTTTCTCCTTGAGCGTTGAAGCGGAGGTGTCGAAGCCGTCGTATTTTTCCTCGTCCACGAACAGCATCTCCGCCCCGGAAAAATCGATCAATCCGGCCAGCTCCTCGACTCTCCACTGATAGTCCAGGGGAACGACCACGGCTCCCGCAAACAGGATGGCCAGGTAGGCCACGGCCCATTCGGGAGAATTCTTGCCGGCCAGGGCGACCCGATCACCCCGCCCGACTCCTCTGGATTGAAGATAGACGGCAGTACGCATTACCTGTTCGAGGGCCTGCCGGTAGGTGAACGTCAGGTCGGCCGGTTCATAGGCGGTGAAGGCTTTCCTGTCACCGAAGCGGCTGCAGGTGATCTCGAACATCTCCGGGATCGTCGGCCACTGCCCCCGAAACAGCTCCCCGCGAAATTCCTCCAAAAAGTCCCACGGTGTGCTCTTTGCCATATCCGTATTGTGAATCTCTTCCCGATTTCGGTCAACAGTTTCTCAACGCCCCGCGGAATTCATCACCTGTAAATTCCATTTATTGAGAATCCGACACTGTGCGGTCTTGAGGCGGCGGCCTGGGAATTTGACATCAATACCGATCCGTCCTATAATTGCACTCTATTGCATAAAATGAAACGGCGTTGCGTAATTAGCGATGATGATCGCAGAAGGCATCAACGCGAAGCATCGAAGCGGCGGTTGAGCCGTAAAACCTGAACGAGACGGAGCGAAGCAATGCGGCTACGGATGTTGAATGAGGAGCAGACCACGACGATCTACCGGGCGTCGCTGCAGATTCTTCGGGAAATCGGCATTGACGTTCGGGATCCGGATACCCGCAAGCGGCTTCTGCAGGAGGGCTGCCGGGAGGCCGAAGATGAAAACATCCTCTTTCCCGAACAGCTGGTGGATCGCTGTCTGTCCACAATTGCGAACCGCTTCACCCTTTACGATCGAACCGGCGCCCTTGCCGTGGATACACGCCATCAGGTGCCTAACTTCGCTCCGGGACTGAACTGCATCACAATCTACGATCATCGAACCGGCACCCACCGGGAGTGCCTGCTCGAGGATGTGCGGGAGGCGGCCCGGGTCTGCGAGCGGCTCGAGAACTTCGACATGGCCAGCGGTTTGGGAAATCCGGGCGATGTCGAGCCCTCAAAGCAGGCTCTGGAAACCGTGAAGACGGTCGTGGACGAATCCGTCAAGCCTCTGCCGTTCATCGCCCATGACGAGGTGGAGGATGAGGAAATCTGGAACTATCTGGCCGAGGTGGCCGGCGGTTGGGATGCCCTGGCGGAGAGGCCCTTCGCCCTCGACCTGACCGGGCCGTACTCTCCCCTCGAGCTGGGGGAGGAGGCCTGCCGGCGCCTGCGCCACGCAGCCCACCGACGACTGCCCGTGGTCTGCTATCCCGCCATGATTCCCGGAACCACCGGCCCGGTGACCCTGGACGGGGCGATCGCCCAATCTACCGCGGAGATCCTGTCCGGTCTGGTGGTGCACCAGCTCGAACAGCCGGGCGCTCCGGTGATCACCGCTTCTGCCATTCTGCCGATGGACATGCGCAGCGGCGGGATCGCCTACGGATCTCCGGAATACATGATGGTCGGTATCGGAGCGGTGGACCTCTTCGATGACCTGGGTGTGCCGACCTGGATCGGAGCGGGTTGTTCCGATTCCCACATAGTCGATGCCCAGGCCGCGGCCGAAGCCGGGATGAGTTTGTATCTCGCCTCCCTGGCCGGAACCTCCTTCATCCACAATTTGGGCTTTCTATCGGCAGGCAAGAGCGGGTCCCTGGAGATGTTGGTTCTGGCCGACGAGCTGGCGGGGGGTGTGAAGCGACTGGCCGCCGGTATCGAGGTGAACGATGAATCCCTGGGCGTTGAGGTGACCCGGCGGGCAGCCAAGGACCATTCCTTTATCATGGACGAGCACACGATTCAGCATATGGGTCGAGCCATGTGGGAACCCAAGCTGTTTCGGCGTACGTCCCTGGAGGGCTGGGCCGGAAGCGGATCCGCGCCGCTTCAGAAACGGATCCGGGAGAAACTCGAGGATCTGCTCGAGAAGTAGAACCCCTTGGTATTGAAGCTGGCCCGGGTAACAAGACAGAGGAGAGGAGTGCAGAAGCGATGCTGATCGTCGGAGAACGGATCAACACCTTCAAGAAGAGGGTGATGCGGGCCTACCAGGAGAAGGACGTCGAGTTCATCCGGCAGGAAGCCCTGCGCCAGGCCGAAGCCGGTGCCCAGGTTATCGACGTCAATGCCGGTTCGGACATCGACGTGGAGCCTGACAATATGAAGTGGGCCGTCCGCAGCATCCAGGAGGCCGTGGACTTGCCCCTGTGCATCGACAGTCCCAATCCAGCCACCATCCTAGCGGGCTTCGAAGTCTGCAAAGACAAGCAGGCGGCCTGGGCCAACTCGATAACCCTGGAGAAGGAGCGAGTCGACAACATCCTGCCCCTGGTCAAGGAACATCAGTGCCCGGTGATTGCCCTGTGTCGGGATGAATCGGGGGTCGCCCAGTCCGCGCAGGAACGGGTCGAGGTGGGCAAGAAGATCGTGGATGCGATCGATCGCTACGGCATTGCCCTGGAGAAGCTCTACCTCGATCCCATGATCGAGCCCCTGAGCGTGCGCAGCGACGGTGGGATGATGTCCGTGCACACCCTGTTGGGGTTGAAGAGGCAGCTGCCGGAGATCAAGACGATTATCTCCTTGAGCGGCATATCCTTCGGTCTGCCCGAGCGGAAGCTTCTGCACCGCAGCTTCATGCCCATGCTGATGTACGCGGGCCTGGATGCGGTGTTTCTCGATCCCCTCGACACCCTGTTGATGCAGAGCGTGATCGCTTCCCAGGCGCTGCTCGATCAGGACGAGTTTTGCATGAACTACATCACGGCCAGCCGGGAAGGAAAACTGAGCTCGTGAAAGCGTCTGCGTACCCCGGCCATGAAAGCGGAACCGTCCCCATGAGCAGGGAGATGAACCCATGAACAAGGTTACCATCTCCGGCCTGCACAAGAGAAAACAGCGGGGCGAGAAGATCACGGTCCTGACCGTCTACGATTATCCCTTTGCCCGCCTGGCCGATGAGGCGGGGATCGACTGTCTGTTGGTGAGCGATGTTCTGGGGCAGGTCGGTCTGGGCTACGAATCCACCGTGCCCGTTACCGTTGATGAGATGGTCCACCACACCAAGGCGGTGCTTCGGGGTGCCCCCAGAGCCCTGGTTCTGGCCAAGATGCCCTTCCTCTCCGTCTCCGGAGATATTCACAGAGCCTTCGAGTCGGCCGAACGTCTGATCAAGGATGCCGGCGCCCGCGGGCTGGAGGTCGAGGGGGGGCCGGAGATTCTGCCGGTTGTGGCCGGGCTCTTCCGGGCCGGGATCCCGGTCATGCCCCACATCGGTGCCACCGTGCAAACGTACCTACGTTCCGGAATCTTCAGAAACCAGGGAACGGAGAGCGAAGAGGCCAAGGCCCTTCTCGATCTGGCTCTGGAGCTGGAAGCGGCGGGAGCGTTCGCCGTCATGCTGGAGTGCGTTCCTGCCGAGGTGGCGGAGACGATGAGCCGACGGCTGAAGATCCCGGTGATCGGGATCGGGTCCGGCCCGGCCTGCGACGGCCAGATCCTGGTTGCTCAGGATCTGCTCGGCCTGTTCGACCGCTTCGTGCCCAAGTTCGTGAAGGTTTACCGGCACCTTGGACGGGAAGTTCTGACGGCGTTTCAGGAGTTCCGGGATGACGTGGAAAGCGGAACGTTTCCAGCTTCCGAACACAGTACCTCCATGGAAGCGCGGCAGCTGGCCGGCTTGAAACGGTTGCTGGGGTCGGAGAAGTAACGTGTCGATTTCGGTGAATCCGGCGGTCGCCGCCATACCCTACGGGGACCGGAAGCGAATCATGGAGTTGTGCAGAGGTCGTGAGGATCTGGTCGACCTCATGTCCGGCAATCCGTATCAGCAGATGCCGGAGTGGATTCGCCGGCGGACGACCGAGCTGCTCAACTCCGGACCGATGCGCTACACCCACTACTGGGGAATGCCTGAGCTACGGCAACGGCTGGCTGAGAAGCTCCGGAGCGAATGCGGGATCAGCGTGGATCCTGAACGCGGGATCCTGGTTACCCACGGGGTGCAGGAGGCTCTGTACGTGGTGATGCGCACCCTGCTGAGGCCGGGGGAGGAAGTGCTGATCCCCTCGCCCCACTACGCCAACTATCTGCTGAACACGGTGGCCTGCGGTGCGGAACCGGTGTTCGTGCCCCTGAGAGAGACAGGCGGTTTTCTGCCGGAGGTAGATGAATTGGAAGCGGCCCTCAGCGGGAAGACCCGGCTGATCGTCTTTTCCAATCCCAACAATCCCCTGGGCGTCACCTGGCCCGACGGTAAGGTCGAAGAGCTTGCCGATTTTGTCCGAAAGCACGATCTGCTGGTCGTGGTCGACGAGATCTACCGGGATTTCGCCGCCCCCCGGCCGCCCCTGAGCATCGCCTCTCTGCCGGGGATGCAGCAGCGGACCTTCACGCTTCAGGGCTTCTCCAAGAGCTACTTCATGATGGGCATGCGGATCGGCTATCTGGCCGGTCCCGAGGAGGTGATGCTCCACATCAAGCAGCTGCACTACCTCATCATGCTCTGCCCCTCCCGCATAGCCCAGTACGCCGCCCTGGCCGCCCTGGACTGTCCGGCCGAATGCCTGGAACCGATGTATCGGGAGTATCGGGAAAAGCTGCGGATTCTCTACGACGGGATAATGCGTATCCCGGGGGTGAGCTGCGTCCAGCCGAACGGCTCCTTCTACGTGTTTCCCAATTTCTCCTGCTTCGGATTGAGCTCGATGGATCTGGCCGCGAAGTTGATCGAAGAGGCGGCGGTCATGACCCTTCCCGGAACCGAGTTTGGTTCCGCGGGTGAGGGACACCTGCGTCTGTCCGTGGTTTCGGACCGGGATCGCGTGGAGCAGGGGTTGGAGCGTTTGCTGCGTTTCGCTCAAGGCAGGAGCAACCAGGTCATCCCGGGCCGGGGAATGCGAACGTCATAGCAAAACGGTCAGGATTGACAGGTTGCAGATGCATATTTATACTGAGTGATCTTTGCGAAGCATCGCGGTCTGCAGCTACGAACATCAATGAGTGAAGATATAAAAGCCAGAATTTCGCCTCTTCATTGGTTGAGGCAAAGGGTATTCCTCTTCCGGCACCCCTGGATCGACATTGTCGAGTACGTAGCTCTAATCGCCCTGATCATCTGGCTGATGTCGATGAGCACGGCTCGGCTTGGCTACTACTGGCAGTGGTTCCGGGTTCCCAGGTACCTGTTTCAGATCAAAGACGGGCGATTGATAGTGGGCAAGTTGATCCAAGGTTTGTTATTCACCTTTCGGATCTCCGGGGTCAGCCTGTTGCTGGCTTTCACCGTTGGCCTGACCACCGCCCTGGTCCGGCTGTCCGGTTCATTCATGGGCCGGATTCTGTCCAGGGTGTACCTGGAGACGATCCGCAACACACCGCTGATCGTTCAGATCTACCTGATGTACTTCGTCATCGGTCCGATTCTCGGGCTCGGGCGCTTCGGATCGGCGGTCCTGGCCCTGACGTTGTTCGAGGGAGCCTACTTGTCGGAGATCTTCCGTGCAGGCATCACCTCTCTGCACAAGGGGCAGTGGGAAGCGGCCCACAGTCTGGGACTGAGCGGTTTCTATACATACAGGGATGTGATCCTTCCCCAGGCCATACGCCGAATCCTTCCCCCTTTGACCGGTCAGGTCATCACGCTCATCAAGAACTCCGCTCTGGTCAGCATTGTATCCCTCAGCGATCTGGCTCAGAATGCGAAAATTATCGCAGCGGATACGTTCCTGACCTTCGAGATCTGGTTTACCGCAGCAGCGATCTATCTGGTGATTACCGTAGCCCTCTCCACGTTAGCCTATTACTTGGAGAAACGATTTACAATCCTGACCTGATGCAGGAGTTATGGGAATGAGCGAGAAAGAGCTAGGCGAACATATTATCACGATCGACAATGTCAGCAAGACATTTGTCGGGGGAGTCCAGGCCGTGAAGGATTTCTCTACCAAGATCCGCCGCCGGGAAGTGGTCGTGATCATGGGGCCGTCGGGATCGGGTAAATCGACTCTGCTGCGCTGTCTCAACGGGCTGGAGGAACCGGACAGCGGCACCATCGTCGTGGACAACATCCCCCTGGACGACAACAGGAAGAACCGCCTCGAGATCCGCAAAGAGGTGGGTATGGTCTTCCAATCCTTCAACCTCTTCCCCCACCTCACCGCCCTGGAAAACGTGAATCTGGCCCAGATCCGTGTACGCAAGAAGAGTCAGAAAGAGGCGACCAAGCTCAGCATGGAGTTGCTGAACAAGGTCGGGATAGCAGAGAAGTCGGGCAACTACCCGGCCCAGCTGTCGGGGGGCCAGCAGCAGAGGGTGGCCATCGCTCGAGCCCTGGCCATGATGCCCAAGGTGATGCTGTTCGATGAGCCCACCAGCGCCCTGGATCCGGAGATGATCAATGAGGTGCTCGATGTCATGAAGAACCTGGCCACCGAGGGGATGACCATGGTGGTGGTGACCCACGAGATGGGCTTCGCCCGGGAGGT
>Ga0315537_1000785_pt1 | contig 25194 bp, 15 predicted proteins | sample SalMarSW160270MG_FD_203091 | JGI IMG/M metagenome (GOLD analysis project Ga0315537, IMG submission 203091) | Salt marsh sediment microbial communities from the Plum Island Ecosystem LTER, Massachusetts, United States - Salt Marsh Sediment SW1602-70 ...
GCGTCCGACCGGTCGTTTGCATAAACAGCTTCCACACGGACACCGAGGCTGAAATAAAGTTTGTACGTAAAATCGCCGAGCAGAATGGAGCTTTGGCCGCGGTCTCCGAACACTGGCTCAAGGGCGGTGACGGTGCAATCGAGCTGGCAGAGGCCGTGATTGAGGCCTGCAGCGAAACGAACCACTTCAAGTTCCTTTATAAGCTGGAGACCCCGCTGAGAAAACGCATTGAACTAATCGCCAAAGAAGTTTACGGAGCTAACGGCGTAACCTACTCCGATGAAGCACTGGAAAAAGCCAAGGCCATGGAAGCCGACCCGGACAGCAAGACTTTAGGAACCTGTATGGTTAAGACCCATCTTAGTTTGTCGCACGACCCGGACATAAAAGGCAGACCCGCCGATTGGGAGCTCCCGATCCGTGATGTTCTTGTTTACAAAGGTGCCGGCTTCATCGTGCCCGTAGCCGGAGCCATTAAGCTGATGCCCGGTACCGCCTCCAATCCTGCGTTCCGCCGTATTGATGTGGACGTCAATACAGGAAAAGTACAAGGACTATTCTAAAAAGCATAAAACCCATTCGTTGTGCGTATTGAGTATCGCGTAAGAACCTCAACGCTATCCGAGATACAAAATGCAAGATACAAAAACTGTTTTGGTTATAGGGGCGGGCATTGCCGGAGCAACCGTAGCGCAGCGCCTCAGCCAGGCAGGCTTGCCGGTCCGTCTTATTGATATGCAAGCCACAATAGGCGGCCGGGTCGTCGAGATGGGCTGTAAAGCCGTGGACGTCTGCCTACGATGCAACGTCTGCGTGGCTAATGAGCTTTTAAGAACCGTAGCCGCTTCGCCCGATATTCACATCCAGACTCGCACCCAGCTTTTCAAGCTGGAAACCGGCACAAACGGGTCCCGATATACTGCGATATTAAAACATCAGCCCGGCTTTATTGACCGCAGCAAGTGTACGGGCTGCCAGGCCTGTGTTACCGCATGTCCCGAAAAGTGTATAGTTTCACCGAAGTTGGCTCTGTCCCCTACGGTGCCGGTCATTGATTACTCACGGTGTCGGCTGGCTCTTGGTAAAAAGTGCTCAGTTTGCGAACAAGCCTGCCCCCTTGACGCAATTAATATGCAGGATAAAAGCTCCCAGAGCAAAATAGATGTTGACAGCGTGGTCGTAGCAACCGGCTATGAACCTTATAACCCCGCAGAAAACACTTCATACGGATACGGCAGCTCAGAAAACATCATCACCGGCATTGAAGCTGAACGGCAGCTCGCCACCGCAGGCAAGATTACCCGACCTTCGGACGGTCAGGCACCGAAACGCATTGCATTTATACAATGCGTTGGCTCAAGGACCGAAGAAGTTTACCGCCGTCCGGAGGATACTGATTACTGCTCAACTGTATGTTGTGCGTATGCTCTGAGGATGGCCCAACATATAAAATACCAGAACGAAGATGCAGAAGTTACCGTCTTCTATATGGATATTCAACACTTCGGTAAAGGGTTCGATGACTTTTATAACAAGTGTAAAGATAAAATGACCTTCGTTCGCTCTCGGCCGTACGAAATTAAACAAAGGCCGAACGATACACTGCTTCTGCGGTTCGCCCCACAGTCTCTTCCGCAAGGTTCGGACTCTCAGGTTTGCGAACAGGAATTCGACCTGGTGGTTTTGGCGGTCGGAATTCGGCCGAGGCCCGATACGACAAAACTAGCCGAAACACTGCTGGTGCCGCTTGATGAGCAGGGATTTTTTGGTTTTAAGAACGCTTCGCCGCTGCCCGCATTGCAGCAGGAAGGTATCTTTGTAGCAGGTGCGTGTGAGTCTCCCAAGGACATAAAATCCTGTATGGCTCAGGCCGAAGCGGTCAGCGCCGCAGTAATAGGTGAGGCTTAATAGGTGATTAAGAAGGCTGAACAAACTAACGGCGATGTGGGGATTGTGCTGTGCGACTGCGCCGGGACGTTGCGTGAGCAAATCAATTTTGACTCGCTCATAGAGCACCTGAGCGGACTGGCGGAAGTAGCAACAGTAAAGCTCTGCTCGAAATTCTGCCAACAAAAGGATTGCACCAAAACAATAAATTCACTAAAGCATACAGAACGCCTGGTAATAGGAGCTTGCGATCCGGAGATTTTCGACAACACTCTGCACGAAGCAATACAGGGTGTTAATTTGAATGATGGACTTTTGTGGTCTGTAAATATTCGCGAGCACTGCGGCTGGGTCGCCCGCACGCCAGAAGTGGCCACGAATAAAGCCAAAGAAACTTTGTCCGCGGCTGTTAGACGGGTGAAGATGGCCTCAGCCATCAAATCAAAGAAGACCAGCGTGAACCAAAATGTGCTGGTCCTCGGCGGTTCTGTCGCGGCAATGCAGACCGCCACTGCCCTTTCGCAACTCGGACATCCCGTTACGCTGGTCGAATGCAGCGAAAAATTGGGGGCAGCAGTGGCAGAAACGCCGGAACTTTACGGCTATGTCGCTTCTGATTGTTCCCAGACCGAGGCACTTGTGCAAAGTCAAGTGGACCAGCTTATCCGGCAGGTAAAAAATGATAAGCAAATCCGCGTCCAAACCTCCTCAACCTTGAAATCCCTGGAAGGAGAATTCGGCAATTTCACCGCACTGGTTACCTCGAACGGCACAGAGCAAAAGCTCTCCGCAGGAGCAATTGTTTTGGCCCCAGGCCCGGCCACGAAAAAGTCGGAACTGGCGGAATTGGTCCATAACGGCCAAGACATTCCCAAACGAATTGCCATAGTGATGGATACTATCGGCGAACAAAGCAAACGCGTATCGGCTCAGGTACTCTCCGCAGCGGAGCTGCTTGCAAAGCGTTTCGGCGCCGAGGTGAAATTATACTGCCATAATATCCGGGTGGCTGCAGCCGGCATGGAGGCCCTGTATCGGCGGGCCAGAGAAGCCGGCGTAGTAATAGTAAAATACGAATCACCACCAATAATTTCGGATAGAGACCCTAAAAAAGTTGTGAGTGTGGAAGAGCCGTTAATCGGGTACCAAGTTGATGAAGAATTCGACCTGGTGGTTATGGCCGACAGCCCCACCGCAGAGACAACCGAGCTCCTGAGCCTCATCGAAGGGCTGCGACCTGGTCCAGGCGGTGACCTGCAGGCGGACAGCGTTTGGCTTTTGCCTACAAAGACAAATCGTGAAGGTATTTTCGTTGTTGGTTCGGCGCCGGATACAGATGAGCTTATAGACCCTCAGACTGATGGGTTAGCCACAGCGAACGAAATCCACGAACTGCTCAAAAACAAACAAATAGAGGTTCTCGATGATGCGGCTGCAGTCGACGGAGATAAGTGCGTGCTGTGTTTGACCTGCATGCGGATATGTCCGCACGCCGCCATCAGCATCGATGTTGATAATAAAGCCGCTTCCGTTTCAGCGGTAACCTGTCAACGCTGCGGAATATGTGCAGCCGAATGCCCAACAGGAGCTATCCAACTGCCCCGATACACCGATGAGCAAGTTGCTGCAGAGCTTGGTGACAAACCTCAAATAACAATTTTTGCCTGCGAAAATTCCGCTTATCCCGCGGCAACCGCAGCGGCAATTAACGGCTCGCAGTGGGGGCAACAAGCTCAACTGATTCGCGTCCCCTGCGCCGGGAAAGTTGATCCGCGAGATATCTTGCGAGCACTGGAATGTGGAGCACAAAAAGTGATGATTCTCGGCTGCCACCTGGAGAACTGCCAATATCTGACTGGCTCAACTCGGGCCGCTAAAAGATTAGAACGCCTTAATAATGCACTGGAAAAAGCAGGAGTTAAAAAAGAACGAGTGATTTTTGGGCAATTAGCTTCAGTTGAGCCGCATAAATTTATAGAGTATCTGTCTGAAAATGGAGTGTAAAAACAAATGACTGCACAAATTATAGATGGAAAGCAAGTGGCCGCCGACATGCGGGCGGAATTGAAAGACGAAGTGGCCAAACTAAAAGAGCAGGGTATTGTTCCCGGACTAGGAGTCATTTTAGTCGGGGAAGACCCCGCCTCACAGTCTTATGTTACCGCCAAAGAGCGTGCCTGCGAAAATATAGGGATTTATTCCGATGACAACCGCCTGCCTGCCGAAACTTCACAGGAAGAATTGATGGCACTGGTTGAGAAAATGAACAACGACCCGAAAATCAACGGCATCCTGGTCCAGCTGCCCTTACCAAAGGGCCTTAATGAGGCTGAGGTCCTACTTTCAATCGACCCAGCCAAAGACGTCGATGGATTTCATCCGATAAATGTGGGCAAAATGGTGGTAGGTGAAAAGGCGTTTCGGCCCTGCACGCCGCACGGCATTATTCAGCTATTGATACGCAGCGGTGTAAAAATTGAGGGGGCGGAGGTAGTAATCGTCGGAAGAAGTAACATAGTCGGCAAGCCGCTGGCGAATATGCTCATCCAGAAAAAGCCCAATGCAAACGCCACCGTAACAGTCTGCCATACCCGCACCAAGGACCTTGCCTCTCACACAAAGCGGGCGGACATCGTGATCGCCGCTGCCGGTCGCCCGAATACTGTTACCGCGGACATGATAAAAGAAGGTGTGGTGGTAATTGATGTTGGCGTTAACCGCGTCGAGGACGCAACAAAGAAAAAAGGCTATCGCCTCGTTGGCGATGTGGATTTCGAGGCCGTGAAGGAAAAGGCCTCATTTATCACTCCCGTCCCGGGCGGTGTAGGCCCAATGACAATAACTATGCTGCTTTATAATACAGTGGAATCGGCCAAAAGAGCCGCCGGCCTTGAGGTTGAATAATGATAGTTGCAGAACGCAAGCCAATTGAGGAAATTAAGGGCTTCCTTGCAGGCCACAAACGTATTCTCGTTTTAGGCTGTGGTACCTGTGTTACCGTCTGTTTGGCGGGTGGCGAAAGGGAAGTCGCCACCTTAGCTTCTGTCCTGCGGCTTTCGGGAAACCAGGTTGAAGAAAACACCATCGAAAGGCAGTGTGATGCAGAATTCTTCGCACAAATAAAGGACCAGGCTGCATCCTGCGATGCAATCCTGTCGATGGCCTGCGGAGTCGGGGTCCAGATGGTAGCGAAAGTTTTTGGGGATATGCCGGTTTATCCCGCCCTCAATACTATGTTTTGCGGCACCAACGACGGTGCCGGTCAGTGGTCGGAAAACTGCCTGGCCTGTGGTGACTGCAAACTCGGTATCTTCGGCGGTGTTTGCCCTGTAACAAGATGTTCAAAGTCGCTCCTTAATGGTCCCTGCGGTGGCTCCGTAGACGGCAAATGCGAAGTTGACCCTGAAAATATTGAATGCGGCTGGCAGTTGATCTACGACCGGCTCAAAACATTAGGCAAACTGGATGTATTAGCTGAAAATACTCAGCCCAGAGACTTCAGCCAAACGCACGACGGCGGACCAAGAAAATTATCGAGAGAGGATGTGGCACAACTGTAGCAATTGACAGATTGAAATTTGAACAATGCTTCGTAGGTAACATCAGGCCGGAACTCGTCATTGCGAGCGAAGCGAAGCAATCTCAAGCACAACGATAGATTTTTCTATCATGCAAGAGATTGCCACGGCCCTTCTGGCCTCGCAATGACATTTAGCTAAGGTTTTCTACAAAGCAATTTGAAAATCGAAAATTATGAAATCTGGCAGCAATCTTGAAAAGGTATTGGAGGCTGGTGAATTTGCGGTAACCGCCGAGCTCGGTCCGCCGAAAAGCGCCGACCTTGACCTTATCAAAAAGAAGGCCGAAATTCTCTCCGGCTGGGTGGACGCCGTAAATATAACGGACAATCAAACTGCAATCGTGCGAGTATCAAGCATTGCCGCCGGCAAACTGGCTCTTGACCTCGGTCTTGAGCCAATCATACAAATGACCTGTCGGGACAGGAACCGCCTCTCCATCCAGTCTGATATTTTAGGCGCATATCTTTTGGGCATTCGCAATATCCTCTGCCTGACCGGCGACCATCAATGTTTCGGCAATCACCCCACAGCAAAACATGTTTTTGACCTTGATTCGATACAGTTGATTCAGATGGTCAAAAATATGCGCGATGAAAAGGTTTTCGCCAACGGCGAGGAAATCAAGAATTCAAAAAAAGCAGAGGTCAAAGAACCGCGAATGTTCATCGGCGCCGCGGCCAATCCCTTTGCCGACCCGTTTGAGTTCCGCGTCATCCGCCTGGAAAAGAAGATTAACGCAGGGACAGACTTTATTCAAACCCAGTGCATTTACGATATGGACCGCTTCGCCGAGTGGATGAGGCAGGTTTGTGACCGCGGCCTGCATAAAAAGTGCAAAATCTTAGCCGGCGTGACCCCATTGAAGTCTCCGGGAATGGCCAGATATATGCGCGACCAGGTCGCAGGTGTAACCGTACCAAGCTATTATGTCGAACGATTGGCCAAGGCCGACGACTCAAAAGCCGAGGGGATTGAAATTGTAACCGAGCAGATTCAACAGCTCCGCAAGATTGAAGGTGTGGCCGGCATCCACATAATGGCTATCGAATGGGAACAAAAGGTACCCGAAATTGTGCAAAAAGCAGGATTGAAACGCGAAGCGTAAATCCTAAAAAACAAAATATAAGATACGAAAGTGAGGTTGATGTGGAAAAGATTGAAAGCAAGAATCTTGACCCTCGGTTCAAATACGACGTAGCCGCCCATCCCGGCGGAGAGAACATCAAGCTCTGTTTCGCCTGCGGCACATGCACGGCGGGCTGCCCCGTATCGGCAGTGGACCCAGAGTTCAATCCCCGAAAGATTATCCGGCAGGTACTGCTTGGAATGCGAAAGGAAGTGCTTTCCTCGCCTGTAATCTGGCGCTGCGTCCAGTGCTATTCCTGCACTGTAAAATGTCCACAGAATGTCAAGTTCAGAGATGTAACAAGGGCACTGCGCGAGATGGCGGTGGCCGAAGGATATGCCGACGCTGATTTGCTCCAGGAAGTCGAGCAGTTAGACGAATTCTCGCAGAAACTCAGACGCGACCTGGTAAATGCCCTCGTAACGGACCGGGACAAATTCAAAGAACTAAAAAATAAGGCAGAAGAAATCACTAATGCTTGATGCATAAGGTGGAATACGAGAAATGATAGCACCTACTAAAAACAAGCAGACTGGATCCAAACGCCCAAAAAAGCATTCGGGAACTTCGGAAAAAGTCGGGGCCGTCCTTGTAATTGGCGGCGGCATCGCCGGTATTCAGGGGGCACTTGATTTGGCTGAATCCGGACAGAAGGTCTATCTGCTGGAAAGCTCCCCAGCTATTGGCGGAAACATGGCCAGATTAGACAAGACCTTTCCTACGAATGACTGTGCAATGTGTATTTTGTCCCCCAAGATCGTTGAGTGCGGGCGACACTTAAATATCGAAACAATTACCTGGGCCAGCCTGGAAGAGGTTTCCGGCACCGCGGGTCACTTTACCGCAAAGATTCGAAAAAGGGCAAGATTCGTTGACTTGGAAAAGTGCACCGGGTGTGGCGAATGTGTCGAAACGTGCCCGGTAACGGTTGCCAGTGAGTTTGATGCCACGCTTGTCGAAAGGAAAGCGATTTTCCGTCCTTACCCGCAGGCGTATCCCAACGCATTTGTTATTAACAAAGGTCTTCCTGCCCCCTGCCGAAACGCCTGCCCCGCGGGAGTGAATGTACAGGGATTCGTTGCACTTTTGGCCCAGGGCAAATTCGATGAGGCCCTGGAGCTGTACAGGGCTCGGAATCCCTTTCCTGCCACGTGCGGCCGAATCTGCACTCACCCCTGTCAAGACGTTTGTAACAGAGGTAGGTTGGACGAAGCGTTGGCAGTCCGAGATTTGCACCGGTTCCTTGCCGACCGCGAAATTAGCGCCGTCAAAGAAGGACGTGCGCCGGAACTGACCGAGCATTTGATTGCAAGGCGTAAAGCAGAATTTCCTCAACAACGCGGCGCCGGAAGACAGGTTGCTATCATTGGCTCGGGACCGGCAGGGCTTACTTGTGCCTGGGACCTGGCTAATATGGGCTATAAGCCCGTCGTTTTCGAGGCGCTCAGTGTAGCTGGAGGGATGCTGCGGGTTGGTGTGCCTCGTTACCGGCTGCCAGTCGAAGTGTTAGATTATGAGATTGAGGCTATAAAGCGAGCAAACGTAGAAATAAGACTATCAACGCCGGTCGGACCCGACCTTACACTAAACGATTTGTTCGACAAAGGCTTCGAGGCCATTTTTATTGCCATCGGGACCCACCAGAGCCGCAAACTGGGTATTGAGGGCGAAGACCTTAACGGTGTGATTCACGGCACAACATTCCTACATCGCACCAAGATGGGGCAACCGACTGATATTGCCAACAAGGTTGTGGTTGTCGTAGGAGGTGGCAATGCGGCCGCTGATGCCTGTCGAACCTCCTTGCGTCTCGGTGCCCGGCGAGTAACGGTTCTGTATCGCCGCAGCAGAGTCGAATTGCCCGCCAGTGAAGAAGAAATAAAAGCGTGCGAAGAAGAAGGTGTAGATTTTCGCTTTCTGGCCTCACCGGTTCGAATCCTTGGAACAGCGGGCAAAGTAGCCGCTCTGGAATGTGTTCGAATGGCTCTCGGTGAACCTGATGCCTCCGGCCGAAGAAGACCTATCCCCATTAAGGACTCCAATTTCATAATTGAGGCCGATGTGGTAATCCCCGCAGTAAGCCAGGAAGCTGACATAAGCGTCTTAACCGACCTTAAAGCGGTCCAGGTTACTGAGACCGGTTTGGTTCCCATATCCGGTACCGAATTGGAAGGAGTGCGAGGTTTTACAGACTTATTACGGGCAGCCAGTTTGGGTGAACGTGTTGACCTCGGTCGAAGAGCAATAATCATCGGCGGAGGAAATGTGGCCATAGATGTTGCCCGTACTATCATTCGTTTAGGAGTCAAGGAGGTTCATCTCGCCTGCCTTGAATCCCCGGAGGAGATGTTCGCCACCCCTAAAGAAATCCAGACTGCCACGGAAGAAGGCGTGATGATTCACAACAGAGTTTCCCCCAAGCGCATTGTTGGCGATAATGGACACGTATCTGGTGTTGAATTTAGAGAATGCTTGTCGGTTTTCGATAAAGAAGGTCACTTCAGTCCGGTGGTCAGGCCCGGCTCTGAGACAACTATGCAGGCCGACTCGGTTGTAGTTGCCATTGGCCAGGCTGTTGATTGGGAATTATTAAAAGCAGCAGACGGCCTGTTGGAAACACGGACGGGATTTATTAATGTTGACGATAACACGTTAGCTACCAACGTCAAGCGGATTTTTGCCGGTGGAGACGTGGTCACAGGCCCGGATGTTGCAGTCAATGCCATCGTCGCAGGCCATAAATCAGCCATATCTATCGACCGATTCTTGAATGGTGAAGACCTCCTGGAAGGGCGTGACGATATAAAGCCACGGCTTTCGCCAAAGGATTTGGCTCCCGTACCCGAGGGTTCTCATAGCCGAGAGTTAAAAGTATCTATGCCCGCCTTGGCCGTGGACGAGAGGATTAAGGGTTTTGATGAAGTTGAACTTGGATACAGCCAGGAGCAAGCTATTCAAGAAGCAAAACGCTGCTTGCACTGTAGTATATGTTCTGAGTGCTTACAGTGCGTAAGCGTCTGCAAGGCCGAAGCCATTTGCCATCAGCAGGAAGATACTATCGAGCAGATTGATGTTGGTTCAATTGTGGTTGTACCGGGTTTTGAAGAATTTTTGGCCCAGCTTAAATATGATTTTGGATACAGCCGCTATCCCGATGTCGTCAGCAGCATCCAGTTTGAGCGGATTCTTTCTGCCTCCGGTCCGTTTACCGGACATGTCAAAAGGCTCAGTGACGGCAAAGAACCCAAGAAAATAGCTTTCCTTCAATGCATCGGCTCGCGGGACATATCCTGCCGCAATGCCTACTGTTCATCGGTATGCTGTATGTATGCAATCAAAGAGGCCGTAATTGCCAAAGAGCATCTAAAAGATGTGGATGTTACTATCTTCTTTATGGACCTCCGCGCCTTCGGCAAAGACTTTGATAAATACTACGAAAGGGCCAAATCGCAATACGGTGTGAACTTTAAGCGGGCACGTGTCTGTGATGTTTACGGGAAAAATGGCAATGGCGAACTAACGGTCAAATATTCACCCGAATCCGGACAGGTGGCTGAAGAAGAATTCGATATGGTCGTACTGTCGGTGGGCCTGGAACCCAGCGAGAAGCAAAGAAGATTGGCTTCGCAGCTGGGTATTCGCCTTGAGCCCAACGGCTTTATCTGGACCAATTCTTTGCGACCGCTCGAGACTTCTCGCCCGGGAATTTTTGTTGGCGGCGCGGCTTCCGGTCCGAAAGACATACCCGAGACCGTAATCCAGGCCAGCGGCACAGCCGGCAAAGCCTCACAACTTTTGGCCGACGTCAGAGGAACACTCACAGTCGAGCAGGAATTTCCGCCGGAGAAGGATATCAGCGAGCAGGAGCCGCGGATAGGTGTGTTCGTATGTCACTGTGGAATCAATATCGGTTCGGTTGTTGATGTGCCGGTAACAGCCGAATATGCCAAATCCCTCCCATACGTAGTTTACGCCGAAGACAACCTTTATACCTGCTCTCAGGACACGCAGGACCACATTCGTGAAATGATCACCGAACACAAACTAAACCGGGTGGTGGTGGCATCCTGTTCGCCGCGCACACATGAGCCGCTTTTCCAGCAGACCTTACGTGAGGCAGGCCTTAATCCTCACCTGTTCGAGATGGCCAACATCAGAGACCAGTGTTCCTGGATTCATATGAATCAGCCCGAAGAAGCCACCGAAAAAGCTAAAGACCTGGTGCGGATGGCGGTTGCCAAAGTTGCTTTGGTTGAGCCTTTGTCCGCAGCGAGTCTGGACGTTACTCCTTCGGCCCTTGTAATCGGCGGTGGATTAGCGGGTATGACGGCAGCCCTGGGCATAGCCAACCAGGGCTTTGAGGTCACATTGGTAGAACGCCAAAAGCAGCTCGGCGGAAATCTCAGAAACCTCCGCTCCACATTTGCCGAGCCGAATGTCCAGGCCTATCTGGCGCACCTTCAAGAGCACGTACAAAAACATAAAAACATATCTGTCTATACAGGTACTGAACTCGAGAGTATAGAAGGATTTGTCGGCAATTTCGAAAGCACTTTGAAAACCGGCCCCAAAGAGGGACCCCGCCTTGCGGGAACCCAAACGAAGATAGAACATGGCGCCATTATTGTTGCTATCGGCGGAAACGAACACAAACCTGATGAGTATCTCTACGGCCAGAATAAGCGCGTTGTAACGCAACTGGAGCTTGAGGATTTACTTTCCCGTCAGGAACCACTATCGGGAGTAAAAACGGCGGTTTTCATTCAGTGTGTCGGCTCCCGTGAAGAAGGGCATATGTATTGCAGCAGGCTTTGCTGCAGTACTGCTGTGAAAAACGCCCTGAAAATTAAAGAGCTTTCCCCGGAAACCGAAGTTTACGTTTTATACCGTGACATCCGCACCTATGGCCTCAATGAACAATATTTCCAGACCGCCCGTGACAAAGGTGTTATTTTTGTACGATACGAAGCGGACAATAAGCCCAAAGTAACAGGCAGGGACAAACTGAAGCTAACAGTACGTGAGCCGCTTTTGGACTGCGAGCTGGTATTAGAACCGGATTTACTTATCTTGAGCAGCAGAATCGACCCCGACAGTAACAACGAATCGCTTGCTCAAATGCTAAAGGTCCCGATGAACGAAGATGGATTTTTATTAGAGGCCCATGTCAAGCTGCGGCCCGTCGAATTCGCCACAGAGGGCATCTTCGTAGCCGGCCTCGCTCACAGTCCGAAATCTATGGCCGAAACAATCGCCCAGGCCGAGGCCGCTTCAGCAAAGGTCTGTACCATTATCTCAAAGGACAAATACGAGGCCGAGCCGACGATAGCCGCCGTGAACGACGACCTCTGCGACGGCTGCGGAATCTGTGTGCCGGTGTGCGAATACAACGCACTGGAGGTTGTGGACAGACCCGGCGGCAAAGAGGAAGAGAAAATCGTACAAATCAACGAGGCGATGTGCAAGGGCTGTGGTGGATGCGTCGCCGCTTGTCCGAGCGGTGCGATGGAGCAAAAGGGATTCAAAGACGAACAAATGCTCGCAATGATTAAAGCTGCATTAGTTGACTAAAGCAGAAACAGTGATACGAAATACGAGATGTGAAATGACATTTAAGCCCAAGATTATCGTTTTTTGCTGTAATTGGTGTGCATACGCCGGCGGCGATTTAGCCGGTATAAGCAGATACCAGATTAAACCATATTTTCGTGTTATACGAACAATGTGCAGTGCCCGCGTTGACCCCGCATGGATTATGGAAGCTTTTCGGCTGGGAGCCGACGGCGTGATGGTGGCCGGCTGTCACCCGGGCGACTGCCATTATATCGGCGGCAACTATCGAACAAGAAGACGCATTGCAATGCTGCGTTCGTTATTAAAACAGTTTGGGCTCAATGAGCAGCGTCTGGAACTGGCCTGGATTTCCGCCGGTGAGGCCGAAAAGTTCGCCACTACTATGAACAGCTTTATTGAGCGCATCACCGAGATTGGTCCCAGTCCTTACCGAACCATCGCCGCAGACTCCCGCCCCGCAGGTGTAGCGAAGGAGGCCGCAGATGTCTGAGAAGATAAAAATCGCCATAGCCCAGGGTGCTACCTGCTCCGGATGTGACATCGCAATACTCGATTTGGATGTCGAGCTTCTCAAGCTTTTCGAAGTAGCCGACCTTACATTCGCACCTCTGATGACCGATATAAAATACAAAGACGTCGAAGCAATGGAGGACGGCGAAATCACTATATGCCTGTATCATGGCGCCGTCCGCAACAGCGAAAATGAGCACATAGCCAAGCTCTTGCGCAAAAAATCGAAGATTATGGTTGCTTACGGCACATGTGCCGCTTTCGGCGGAATCCCGGGCCTGGCTAATGTCACCACCAGAAACAAAATTCTTGATACCGTCTATGAACAGACCGCAACAACGGTAAATCCTGACCACACTCGTCCACAGACACACTATGTAAGTCCTGAAGGTCACGAGCTGGAACTGCCCGAGTTATTTGAATCTGTCAAGACCTTGGACGACGTTGTTGATGTGGATTACATTATTGGTGCCTGCCCGCCCACAAGAGAAATGAATGTAAAGCTGCTTGGCGTTGTCCTCGATTTTGTCCAAGGCAAAGCTGACCTGCCGCCAAAAGGAATAATCTTAGCCTCCGAAAGAACTCTCTGTGACGAGTGCCCCAGGCAAAAACCCGACAAGGTCTTTATAGATGAAATCAAAAGCGTCGATTATACGGAGCTGGACCCCGAAAAGTGTTTTCTTGAGCAGGGAATAATGTGTTTTGGTCCTGCAACTCGTGCCGGCTGCGACTCCAAGTGTATAAATGTTAATATGCCCTGCCGCGGATGTATGGGGCCGACAGCGGCTGTGCTTGACCACGGTGCCAGTTGTCTTAGCGCCTTCACGTCGATATTGAAGCTCAGCGGCTCAGAGTCGGAACTACCCGAAGAAGAAATCGAAAAACTAATGTCAAAAATGCGCGACCCCCTGGGAACATTCTACCGCTTTACATTACCAAAGTCACTCTTGCAGCGAGTGGTAAAAGAAACAAAAGTGAACTAAAGTTACAAGTGACTAAAGTGCCTAAAGTTTAGAGAGACCAATTCGATCAACACTAATTTATAACTTTAGTTCACTTTAGCTCACTTTAGGCACTTACGAGGTTTATATGAGCTACCCGAAACTTGAAGATAAGAAATATAAAGTTAAAGAAAAAATTATCCGCATAGCGCCAGCCACTCGGCTGGAAGGCCACGCACAGATAAACGTCTTCCTCGATGACCAGGGTGAGGTTGAGGATACTTACTTTCAGGTCGTCGAACTGCGGGGTTTCGAAGAATTCTGCAAAGGCAGACCGATTGAGGAAATACCGCGAATCACAACCCGTCTTTGCGGTGTATGTCCCTGGCCGCATCATTTGGCAGCAGTAAAAGCCCTGGATATGGCATACAACGTCGAACCGACGCCGGTCGCCAAAAAACTACGAGAGCTGGGTTATTGTGCCCATATGCTCCACAGCCATATCGCCCATATTTATGCGATGGCCGTAGGCCCGGATTTTATATGCGGCTGGGCAGCAGAGCCGGAAGAGAGAAATATCGTTGGCGTTATTAATATCGTCGGCCCCGAAATCGGTAAAAAAGTACTCACAAACAGAGCATACAGCGCACAAATTCAGGAAATTATTGGAGGCAAGGCTACACACCCAATTTTTGGTCTGCCCGGCGGAGTATCCCAGCCCCTATCGCAGGAGAACCGCGACAAAATCGCAAAAATGGCAGATGAGCTTGTCGAATTTGGCAAGTTCACCCTCCAAGTCGTTGACGATTTTATTCTTAAGAACAAACAATTAGTTGATGTCGTTGTAAACAAGGACTTGTTCTACCACGAAACTTATTATATGGGGATGGTCAATAAAAACAACGAGCTTAATTTCTACGATGGTGACATTCGTATCATCGACCCGACCGGCAAAGAGTTCGGCCGATTCGGACCCAAAACGTATCTCGAATATATGGCTGAGCATGTCGTGCCCTGGAGTTATCTCAAGATGCCGTACCTGCGCAAAGTAGGCTGGCACGGCTTTAAGGACGGCCCGGACAGTGGCATCGTGCGGGTCGCCCCGCTGGCGCGACTGAATGTGGCTGATAAAATCCCCACGCCTTTAGCACGGGAGGCTACGGATTTTTTCTTCAAGACCTTGGGGGGTAAGCCTGCTCATTATACCCTGGCGTTCCATTGGGCCCGCGCTATCGAGGTTATGTACGCAACCGAAAGACTTAAAGAGTTGATTGAAGAGCCCGAAATAACCTCCAAGGAAGTTCGCAATATCCCGACCGAAAAGCCCACCGAGGGCATCGGCATCATCGCTGCGCCTCGCGGGACGCTCATACATCATTACGAATGTGATGACAACGGCCTCATCAAAAAACTCAATCTTCTGGTCGCTTCCAGCATCAATTACCCTGCGATGAATCTGTCGATGAAAAAGGTCGCAAAAGCGGTCATCCACAAAGCCCAGGTCAGCAACGGCATACTGAATATGCTGGAGATGTGCTTCCGAGCTTATGACCCTTGTTTTTCCTGTTCGACTCACGCCCTGCCGGGCCAGATGCCGATGGAAGTCAATATCTTCGACAGCAAAAAAGAACTGATTAAAACCATCAAGCGTGAATGAGTGGATGAGTATATGAGTGAATGAGTAAGCATATCAACTCATTTACCCATCTAAGCATAAACTTTTTTACAATATCTTAAATATGAAAACGCTGATACTTGCTCTCGGCAATCCAATTCTCTCAGATGATGGTGTGGCTCACGAAGTAGCCGACCACCTGGCAAAACGTCTAAAGTCCTCATCCGCAACAACGAATCCTGCCCTGAGCGAAAAAAAAGCTTGCCCTGAGCGCAGCCCAAGGGTCGAAGGGACGCAATACGACATTATCAAGTCTTCTGCTGCAACAATGGATATCATTCCCAAACTGGCCGGCTACCATCGATTGGTAGTGATCGATGCTGTTCAGCTTGGCTCAGCACCCTTTGGCACAGTGCACCGATTTAGTCTCACTGACTTGGCCTCGACTGTCCGCCCAAGCAGCCCACACGATATCAATTTTGCGACCGCCTTCCAGATGGCCAGGCAATGGGGATACCATATCCCTGAAGATATTCGCATCTATGGTATAGAGGTGAAAGAGCTGTCCAGATTTTCCCAGGGCTGCACGCCGGAAATCACAGAAAAGCTCAACAAAATAGTCGAACATATCCTCGGCGACCTTGCAGAAAATTAAAAATTGTGTAGCAATTTTTCATCTCATATCCAATGATTTTACCCCGTATTGATTGACATTATTTAACCTTTGCGTATAATTACGCTTCTTTACGCTGAGAGAATCATAACACCTTATTACGGAGAAAAAGTTTTGAAAAAGATGATTTTGTTGACTGCCGTGTTTTTGTCGTCTGTGGTGGGAACAGTCCAGGCTGAGGAAAGTCAATTAGGTGTTACTTTTGATCTTACTTATAGTAGTAAGTGGTTGTCCAAAGGCACCTATGGCTACGGCGTACAGGGCGCGCTTTTCAAAACCATCGACCTTGACTTTTATAACACAGGCTACGGTGTAAAAGTTACCCATCGCAACGCCACAGCAAGCGGCTACGTTGATAAACAAAGGTTCGATTACAGACCTTATTACAAAAGCGTTCTCTTCGAGGACGAAACTTATGCCACAAACTATAATATAAGTGCCGGCTACGAACACTATCCCGGGCTGGCACGAGACAGAAGTAACACAACGTGGGAGTGGATATTCGCCTTTTCCTGGCCGAATATTATGCCGCAGGGCATCGTACCACAATACATCGCTCATTACGAATATGCCGCTGGAAGTAATTATACCAAACCAAACGGCGCCGATATGCCGACCGGCTGGGTTCATCGCTTCATACTTGGTTATGAACTGGAAATGTTAGAGCTTCCGGCACCCATACATCTGTCCTCAGAGCTTGCTTACACAGATGGTCTTGGAGGAGCAGCCCACGATTGGTCATACGCGGTATTTGGTGCTTCAACAAAAGTTGAAATTACTGATAATCTCTCGTTTGTCCCGGGGATATACCATCAGATAACAATGGACAAATCAGTCAATCCCGATAAAGACGTGACGTATTGCATCCTGAGTATGAAGTACAAATTCTAAATAAGAATTTTTTCAGTTGACATTTTTAAGAGACCCGGATAATAATGTGAGGAGCTCATCGTTTCTACATCAGGGGGAAAGTAAGACTTCGCCTGGTAGCGTCAAATACATTGTTTTGGAACCGAACATATAATTAGTTATAGAGTATAAATAGAAACTATCGAGGTATAATAATCCTCAGTTACTAAAAGGAGAACGTTATGACACAAGAAAAGGCAATTAACTCCCTTATGACCGAAAAGCGGACATTTCCGCCGCCGGCATCAGTTAAAGCCAATGCTTATATAACCAGCACTGAGCAATACCAACAAATGTGGGAGAAATCAATTAACGACCCGGACGGCTTCTGGCTGGAGCAGGCAAAAACACTATCCTGGTTTAAGGAGCCAACTAAGAGTCTCCGTTATACCTGGGATACGAAGAGTCGAAAAATTGAGCACACCTGGTTTGCCGATGGGCAGATAAACGTTGCATATAACTGCCTCGACCGTCATCTTGGAACGCCAATCGAAAACAAGACCGCACTGCTCTGGCAGGGTGAAGCTGAAGATGCTGTCAAGAAACTCACCTACAAAGAGCTGCATAAGCAGGTCTGCAAATTCGCCAATGTCCTCAAATCAAAAGGTATACAAAAAGGTGACCGTGTGGCGATTTACCTGCCAATGGTCCCCGAGCTTTCGATAGTTATGCTTGCATGTGCCCGCATCGGCGCTATTCACTCGGTCATCTTCGGCGGATTCAGCGCAGACGCCATCGAGGGCCGTATAAACGACTCAGACTGCAAAATGTTCATCACTTCCAATGTCTCGCTGCGTGCCGGCAAGCATATCAAGCTCAAGGATATCGCCGACGCTGCATTAGAAAAAACACCTACAATTGAAAATGTAATAGTCGTTAAAGTCAATGATGAGCCCTGCGATATGAAAGACGGCAGGGACGTATGGTATCACGATGAGATGGCAAATGCAGCCGAACAATGCCAAGCCGAACCTATGAATGCCGAGGACACGCTGTTTATCCTTTACACATCCGGCTCGACCGGCAAGCCCAAGGGCGTTGTACACACTACGGGCGGATACCTGTTGCATATCACCCTCACGCACAAAATCGTCTTCAACATTCACGACGACGACATTTACTGGTGCACTGCCGACATTGGCTGGGTAACGGGACACAGCTACATCGTCTATGGCCCCCTTGCAAACGGCAGCACATCACTGATGTTTGAAGGAGTTCCTACTTACCCGGATGCCGGCCGCTTCTGGCACATTTGTGACAAATTCGGCGTTACCGTCTTCTATACCGCACCTACGGCCATTCGTGCTCTTATGCGCCTCGGTGATGAATGGCCCACTAAGTACAAGCTCGATTCACTCAGGATTCTCGGCTCCGTCGGCGAGCCGATAAATCCCGAGGCCTGGATGTGGTATTATGAGAAAATCGGCCGCAATCGCTGTCCGATTGTAGATACCTGGTGGCAGACGGAAACCGGCGGATTTATGATTACACCAATTCCAGGCGCACACACACTAAAACCAGGCAGCGCTTCTCGGCCATTCTTTGGCGTTGACTCCGTCGTCCTGCGAGATGACGCAAGCCAATGCGACGTAAACGAAGGCGGCAAGCTGTGCATACGCAAACCCTGGCCCGGAATGATGCGCACGATGTGGGGCGACCACGACAGGTTCATAAACACATACTTCACAATGTTCGATAATGTTTACTTCGCCGGCGATGGCTGCCGTGTTGATGAGGACGGCGATTACTGGCTAATGGGCAGAATCGACGATGTGGTCAACGTCTCCGGCCACCGCATAGGAACCGCCGAGGTAGAAAGCGCCCTGGTCAGCCATGAGAAAGTCGCCGAAGCTGCCGTTACACCGATGCCTCACGACATTAAAGGCCAGACACTGTACGCCTTTGTTACACTTGTAAGCGGCATCGAGGAAAGCGATGAGCTAAAGAAAGAGCTTGTTATGCACGTGCGAAAGCAAATCGGCCCTATCGCAACACCCGAAGCCATTCAGTTTGCACCATCCCTTCCGAAGACCCGCTCCGGCAAGATTATGCGACGAATCCTGCGCAAAATAGCTGAAAAGAACACAGACAACCTCGGTGACATTACCACACTTGCAGACCCGAGCGTAGTAGAAGCATTAATCAAAGGCCGAGGCGAATAAACTCACCTGCGTTAACACACAAACAAGCCGGACGTGTGTTTTAAGCACACGTCCGGTCTATTATCAAGTAAAGGAACTATAATTATGAGCGAAGAAATAACAACGGCGCAACCAGAGATCGAAAATCATGGCTGGCGTGTCACGTTTGCGGGAATGGGCATTAATCTTGCCCTTGGTATTCTATATACCTGGAGCGTTATAAGCAAACGTATTCCTGAGGACTGGGGCTGGAATGAGGATGATAAGTCTTTGCCATATATGATTGCCTGCCTTATCTTTTCGCTCATTATGGTACCCGCCGGCAGAATGCAGGACAAAATTAGCCCACGCCTTGTAGCCACAATAGGCGGTATATTGGTTGGACTCGGATTCATAATCGCCAGCATGACAACATCGCTTATGGTCTTCGTCATCGGCTTTGGCATTCTTGTCGGTGCAGGCCTTGGTTTTGGCTACGCCTCCGCGACACCGCCGGCGGTAAAGTGGTTCCCCGCAGCAAAGACAGGCCTTATCGCAGGAATCGTAGTTTCAGGTTTCGGTTTGGCTTCAGTATATGCCGCCCCACTAACAACATGGCTGATAGTTAATCTTGGTTTCAACACTGCGGTACTGCTGTTGGGTATTGCGTTTTTAGTTGTTGTGGTCGGATTTGCTCAGATATTAAAACCACCACCGGCCGATTACATCTCCCTTGGTGCCGTACCGGCAAATGCAGATACAAAATCTAATAAAAAAGAAGATTTTCTTTCAAAAGAAATGCTTACCACCTGGCAATTCTACCTTATTTGGTTCATGTATGTATGCGGTGCCGGCGCTGGTCTTATGGTCATCTCAAAACTTGCCGCAATTGCAGACAAACAGGTCGGAATAACTATGGGATTTGTGCTGGTTGCGGTGCTTGCCCTCGGCAATGGTGGCGGACGCATAGTTGCCGGTATGCTCAGCGACAAAATCGGGCGCAAAGCAATGATGTTTATCTGCTTCGTATCTCAGGCCTTTTTGATACTTCTGCTCTCAAGAGCAACCGGTGAAAACGCCCTGGGGACGATACCCGCAATGGCGATTATCTCAGCCCTAATTGGCGCAAACTACGGGGCAAACCTTTCGCTTTTCCCGTCCATCACCAAAGATTTTTATGGTCTGAAGAACTTTGGAATGAATTACGGACTGGTATTTACCGCCTGGGGTGTCGGCGGTTTTATGTTGGCAAAGCTCGCCGGAGCAATGTATGTCAGGCATCAAACTTTTGCAATCGCCTATTACGGCGCTTCGGTACTGCTGATACTCGCTGCGATAATGACAACACTCATCAAAGCTCCACACCACAAACTCGAAACTGCCGAAACGTAATACCAGTCAGAAATTGAATTTATTGATTAGCCGACTACTGTCATTCCTGCACCTTCTTTCGCAGGTGTAAACTCGTCCGGCGTGAAAGCGTGGAGCAGGAATCCGCAACTAAAGTTTGTGAATTGGAAAGATATTGGCCTTAACTGCTTCTATTGTCGCCTCGACTACAGGCACTACCATTTCGCGCTGGCTCTGACTCACAACAAATGCTCTGTCTCGCAATCCCCCCTGCCAGTCCGTACTTTCGAGCATAACACCCCCGACGGCTTGGTCCATATCACTACCGCTGCCGGTACCGGTGAGGATACTCCAGGCCAAAGCCCAGGCTCTGACGGTGTTGCTGACATTGTAACCACCGCCGCCGGTTGCAACGATGGGCTTGTCAAAACTTAACAGATGCTCGATGATATCGGCATAAACATTATTGGTCAGACATAAATGTGCAAGCGGGTCGCCCGCAAGAGCATCAGCCCCTAATTCAAAAACAATTACGTCCGGATTGTACACGGTAATTAACGGCAGAGCTATAGTCTCAAATGCCTTCATATACACTTCGTCGTAAGTCCCCACCGGAAGAGGGACATTTACGCAGTAGCCCTTGCCTTGCCCGCTGCCGATTTCATCCTCGCGCCCTGTCCCGGGAAACAGCGTCCCCGGACTCTCGTGGAACGATATGGTCATTACATCACGGCGGTCATAGAATCCGTATGCGACACCGTCACCGTGATGAACGTCCACATCAAGATACAGAACTCGCTTTCCTTCTTCAGCCAATATCGTGCAGGCCAGGGCCACGTCATTAATGTAGCAAAAGCCGGAGGCTCTTTCCGGCCCTGCGTGATGGAATCCGCCCGATGGATTAAACGCCACCTCAGCAGAGCCTGAGAGAATCAGCTTGGCCGCGGTAAGTGTCCCTCCGGTGGCCAGAACCGCATAGTCATACATACCCGAAAAGACCGGACAATCCAGCGTACCAATTCCCATATCCAGAGCTTCGGTATCCCACCGGCCTTTTGCAGCGGTCTTTAATGCATGCAGATAACGGGCCGAGTGAAACTTCTTCAGAACCAGTCTCTCGGCAGGCACCGGCGCTACCTCACTCCTGTTGTCACCGGAGAGCAGGTCCATAGAATTTAAAATCTTCCTCACCTGCCCCGCCCTGTCCGTACTAAACGGACAATCCGCCGGATAGCTGAATTTCTCAAGCTCCGGCGAATAAATAAAAGAAGCTTTTTTCGTTGCCAAAATTACTCCTATTGTTCTTGTTTTGTCAAATCGTACGTAATATCATAGGCGTAGCCGTCAAATTCAGTATTCACCTTGTAGCCGGAGTTATGAAAAATAGCAAGCATAGGCTCATTGGTCGGCAATACTTTTGCATAGAACTTTTTTACTCCGCGTTGTTTGGCAATTTGAGTAATATAGTCCAGCAGAAAAGTCCCCATTCCCTTTTTTTGCCATTCATCCTGGACAAGGAAGGCCACTTCCGCAGCCCTGGTTTTAGGATCAAAAAAATACTGGGCAAGGGCAACGATTTCCTCGCCCGAAACACGGGGGATAATACCAACGATGGCAATATCCTGCCGATAGTCGATATTGGTGAATCGTTGAATATCCCTATGAGGAAATACTGCTGTGTGGGTCATATAACGAGTGCGGACGGATTCTTCACTCAGCGAATACAGCATTTCCGAAAGTGCCGGCTCGTCGGTAGGTTTAACAGGCCTGAAGAACATTTCTGTACCATCACGCAATGTTTCATAGCGTTCCAGCTCTTCCGGGTAGGTAACCTGGTCCCAAGCCAACTCTATCTGGTCTTCATAAATATAGTTTTGCGCTTTAGCCGCCTGGATAAGCTCTTTTCGGAACTTAGGGTGTGCTATATTGACTAAGTCCAGGACCCTTGTTCTGATACTTTTACCGTGTAAATATGCAATTCCGTATTCGGTAACTACATAGTGGACATCTCCGCGCGTTGTAACCACCCCTGCGCCTTCGGTCAGACACGGCACAATCCTGCTAACTTTTCCATCTCTCGCGGTAGAAGGCATCGCAATTATAGCTTTACCCCCCCTACTCCGCGCAGACCCGCGAATAAAATCAACCTGACCACCGATACCGCTGTAGAATTTGTAACCCAACGAGTCCGAGCAGACCTGTCCTGTCAAATCGATTTCCAGTCCGACGTTAATCCCTACCATTTTCTCATGCTGACTGATAATATTTATGTCATTCACATATTCGGTCGGATAAAATTCGAAAAATGGATTGTTGTCGATAAAGTCGTACAACCTCCGCGAACCCATACAAAAGCTTGCAACAATCTTGCCGCGATTGAGGGACTTTTTTGCACACGTAATTGCACCGCATTCAATCAAGTCAATAATCCAGTCGCCGAACATCTCGGTATGAACGCCAAGGTCTCTTTTGTCTCTCAGAAATTCAGCTAAGGCCTGAGGAATGCGCCCTATACCGCACTCAATAGTGCTGCCGTCTTCGACAAGCCTGGCAATATTCTGACCAATGCGGAGCAATGTCTCATCCGATTCAGGTATGGGAACCTCGATTATATCCTCATCATAAGGAACTAACATATCGATGCTATTGACATGAATGAAACTATCCCCGAATGTCCGAGGCATACGGCTGTTGACCTGTGCAATAACATACCCGGCATTGGCGACCGCGGATTTAACAACATCCACAGAGACACCAAGACTGCACAGCCCGTTTATATCAGGCGGCGTCACAGAAATCAAGGCAACATCGATGGGAATCCTTCCAGTCTCAAATTCAAGCGGTATCTCGGACAAGAATATCGGCGTGTAGTCTCCAATACCTTTCTGTAAAGCATCGCGCACGTTATCAGCAATAAAAAAGCTGTTCATCTTGAATTTCTCACGGAACTTCTCACCGGCATACGGCGCAGCCCCCATCGTCAACAGATGTACGATATGAGCATCGTAAATGTGGCTGGAATGTTCAACCAAAATGTTTACAAGATGTTGTGGCTGGCCGCAGCCGGTTCCAACAAATATACTGTTGCCGGACTTAATTAATTTCACTGCCGCCACAGCGGTACTTATCTTCTCTTTATATTTTTCTTTCCAGTCAAATTCCTGCATATTCATTTCTCTAAACTCATCCTGGCATCAACTGCAATCGGTGTTGTGCCTTCAGGACCAACAACATATGGATTTATGTCCATCTCCTGAATCTGAGGAAATTCCGTAACCAATTGTGAAAGTCTTTGCAATCCTTCGGCTATAGCTTCTATGTCCACACCCTCCTCGCCGCGTACTCCTTGTAGCATTTGGTACGTTTTTGTGTTAATGAGCATTTGCTTTGCCTCTTCAGCCGTTAGCGGCGCCAGGTAAAAGGACACATCCTTAAGGACCTCTACCATTATCCCTCCCATTCCGAACATCATCAAAGGACCAAAATGCGGGTCACGATTCATTCCGAGAATAACCTCTTTCCCGCTCTTGCACATCTCCTGCACAAGAACACCAAGTATATTAGCTTCGGGTCGTTTTTTGGGTATTCGATACATCATCAGGTCGAAAGCATCCTTAACTTCCTGCTCGTTTTCCAGACCAATCTTAACTCCCCCAACATCCGATTTATGCAATATGTCAGAGGACCAAATCTTCAATACGACCGGGAATCCTAATTGTTTGGCAATATTCTCCGCCTGCTCGGCTGAGGTCGCAATGGAACCCCTCGGAGTTACAAAGCCGTATGCTTCGAGTATTTCCTTTGATTCGGTCTCACCAATATCCTTTATTTTCTGCCTCTGGTGCCTTTCGATAATGCCTTCTACCTTGCGACGATTTACTGGAAACAGCTTTACTACCCGCTTCGGTCTTGACCGCCATCTGACATAGTTAACCATTCCTTTGATTGCCGCAACGGCACTGTCGGTGGCGTCATACTGGGGAATTTTCCCTTCTCGCAAAATTCTTACTCCCTCCGCCACTTTTTTTGCTCCAAGAAAACATGTAAGAATCGGCTTTAGGGGCTTTTGACGGGATATATTGACTATTACTCCGGCAGTAGCCGCAGCTTCAGTCATTGCCTGCGGGGTCAGCAATACCAGAACTATATCCACGTTAAGATCATCGAGAACAACATTCAACGCAAACTCGTAGCGGTCAGCCAGGGCATCTCCCAAAACGTCTATAGGATTATATAAATTAGCGGCCGGTGGCAGCTCGGATTCCAACTTGAGAACCGTCTCGTCATTGAGCTTCGCAAAGGTAAGTCCTCTTTGTTCGATAGAGTCTGCCGCCATTATTCCGGGCCCTCCGGCATTGGTGATAACAGCAACGCGCGGCCCTGCCGGAAGCGGCTGATTGGCAAATGCCTGGGCATAGTCAAACTGCTGCTTAATCGAATCGCAGCGAATGATTCCGGCACGTTCAAACGCGGACTCATAGGCCATCTCGCTGCCGGCAAGACTTCCGGTATGAGAGGATGCCGCCTTTGCACCGGCCTGCGTCCCGCCGGATTTTATCAGAAGGATAGGCTTTATATGGGAAATCTGCTCTGCCTGACTTACGAAAGCATTACCGTCGGTGATATTTTCGAGATACCCGGCTATAACCTTTGTGTCTTTATCACTGGAGAGGTCTTTTATTATGTCCAGCTCACCCACATCCGCCTTGTTGCCTATGCTGATAAGTTTGCTGAATCCAATGCCACTGGCTTTAGCAATATCAAAAATAGCCGCGAGCAGAGCCCCTGATTGCGAAAGATATGCTATGCTGCCGGCCGCGGGAAGATCGCCTCCGAAGCTGGCATTTAGCTTGTTTGCCGGTACTATCACTCCAAGGCAGTTCGGGCCAATGACCCTGATGCCAGCTT
>Ga0315537_1000792_pt1 | contig 25071 bp, 26 predicted proteins | sample SalMarSW160270MG_FD_203091 | JGI IMG/M metagenome (GOLD analysis project Ga0315537, IMG submission 203091) | Salt marsh sediment microbial communities from the Plum Island Ecosystem LTER, Massachusetts, United States - Salt Marsh Sediment SW1602-70 ...
CGCCCACTTTGTTGTGCCGAGAAAATCAATCGGTTTGAATCCAAAAAACATGATAACTGCATTCACTGCGCCCCAGCGCACGTCAAAAAGCATACGCCAGAGATTGCCGCTCGCAATAAGAGGAAGCATCATCGGACTGAGAATGAGAACCATCCATAAAAAATCGGCCTTCACATTCTTCTTGTTGAGCAGGTGGGCGATTAACAGGCCCAGGCCGAATTCAATACTGACTGCAATAAAAAGAATGAGAAAGGTCTTGTACAGCGAGAGAAGGAAATAGGGATCGGTGAATGCAGTGATAAAATTGTCGAATCCGACCCACGGCATACCCCAGAAGCTCAGGCCTCTCTGAAGCTTGAACCGTTTGAAAGCCATGACCAGAGCGAATATAAGTGGATATACGATGAAGAACAGGAGCCAGATCATAGTCGGCGCCATATACATATACGGTGCAGTCTTCTTTTTCAGGTACCCTTTTCTCGATACAACCGAAAGCATTGAGTTCTCCATTCTTTATCGAATAGTGCAACAAAGTAAGACAGCCGTGTACCGGAAACAAGGAAATAGAGCCAATCACATTGTCGCTCTTATTACTCGGGGATATAGAGTCTCCCCTATATCCCCGTTACTGTTTCCTCACCACAAATTTTTGCGGGGTACGGGACAATAGTGAATGCACCAGGGTTCATATATCCGTTAAGGATTTATTCGGACATGATTTTCTTCCAGTCCTTCACTACCCTGTCATAAGCCTGCGCAGATGTCTGGCTGCCCGACCACGATCGATGCAGTTCGTTCAGCAGTGTTTCGTACAGCTTCGAGGCCTGCGGAACCTTGATATCGCCGATGCCGATATCCAGTGACTTCATTGTCGGTTCTACGAGCGGTCCCCACACATCCTTGACACGCTGATCAGCCCATACGGAGTACCTGTTCGGATCGACCCCCGAGCCGTTGTTGGTTTCATATAGCTGCATGGCGGCGCTCGCAAGCCACTGAGCGTAGAGAAATGCAACATCACGATGCTTGGTGCCGGTTGGTATAACAAGGGCCTTCCCGACCGCAAGGGAGGTAACGGGCGAAACGCTCCCGTCTCTTTTCTTGAATCCCGGCATTGTTGTTGCGTATACCTTATCCCAGTACTTCGCCTGACGCGGGTCGCGGAAGACTGCGGTCGCCCATTGCATGGTCATAGCAACCGTGCCGTTGCCGAGACCTTCCTTGGTTTCAGGATATCCCCAGGAAAGAATACCCGGAGGCGAAAACTTCATCAAATTCATGTAGAAATCATTGGCCTTAACAAACGAATCCCGGTTGAGCTCTATCCGGCCGCTGTCATTGACAAGCCCGTTTTCGAATTTCACTCCATCGGCGACGAGCCTGTTTCTATACACATTTGCCCAGTAGTCTACCGCCCACCAGGTTTTAAGCGCCAGGGTACCGAACCCGTAGAGACCCGGCTGCCTACCGGTGAAAAACTCGGCCATATCCCTGACCTGATCCCATGTCTGCGGAGCCTTGAGCTCATAGCCGTACTTACGTTTGAAATCGGCTTTGTTCTTCGGATCATCGAAAATATCCTTCCGATAATAGAAGATATTTACATCACCGTCATAGGGGATTGCGTACCATGATCCCTTGTACTTGTCGAAACCCACCTGTGCGCCTTCGATGAAGTCACTCGTATTAATCTCATCCGCATATTTTGTGTAAAGATCATCGAGATTGTCGATGAACATCGACTCGCCATATTCACCGACCCACGTCGGGTAGATCTCAAGCAGATCGTACTCCGACGAGCCGGACATGAAAAATGCGAGCTGCTTTTCATGGAGGTTCTCAGGCGGTATAACATCGATCTCCAGATTGAGACCCGTCTGTTCACGGATTAGATCCTTCATGTCGATCGGCGGCGCTGAATCTCCTCCGCCCTGAAACATAATCCTGATTGTTTTCCTCTTGCCGAGCTTTTTCAGCGACGGCGGGATTGCCTTGATGAGCTCTGCCTGAGTTGGAAGAACCTCCGGTGAACCTGCCACCTTCACTCCCTTCGGCACCTCCAACTCATCGGCGAGTGCAATACCTGCGATAAAAATCACGGCGCAGAGAACAAGTAATACCTTCTTCATATTCAATCCTCCTCTCAAAATTTCACATCGTGTTCAACTCTAAATCTAAAACGTGAAAATTGTTTGTTTCCTCGAGTACAGGAAACAATACTTCAATTCTTTTATCACCCCCTCTCACATTGATCAGTACCTTCCATATTCATACGCTGCCTCAAAAAATGCAACTACATTTTCAGGCGGCACGTCCGCCTGTATATTGTGAATCGATGCGAATACGAATCCACCGCCCGGCGCAAAGTCTCCGATGCGCCTTTTTACCTCTTTTCTGACATCCTCTGGCTTTCCCTGTGACATAACCTCAACGGGATTTGCTCCCCCGCCCCAGAAGCTCAGGTCTTTTCCAAATTCGCGGTTTAAAAGGTCGCTATCCATGTGGGCCGCATGAACTTGCACCGGATTGAGGACCTCGACTCCGACCTCGATAAGATCTGGTATATACTCGAATATTGAACCGCATGAATGAAAATACACCTTTGCATCCGTATGGCGGTTGATAAGGGAGATAAGTTTTTTGTGCTTCGGCTTATACAGCGATCTGTAAAGTTTTGGGGAAAAGAGCGGACCGTCCTGGCCGCCGAGGTCGTCGCCAATCTGCACTACCTGTATCAGGTCACCGATCTCCCTGAGATATGCCTCCCAGAATGCAAGCATCCACTCGAGTATTCTATCAGTCAGAACCTCTAATAATGGAATGTTCAACACCATATCATTGAAAGATTCTTCTATACCGCGTAGCCAGTAGGTATGCTCGTATATTCCGCCTGTCGGCGCATATGCAACAATTGCCTTGTCCGTTTCATCGTACAGTTTCTGTACCTTCTCGCGAAGCCCGGTAAACCGCGAAGGGTGGGCAGGCTCGGGGAATTTGTGCGCTTTGATATACTCGATATCCTTGTCCTCAAATATGTGACGTTTGAAGTCGAAATACAGCCCACTCTTTTTAGGCTTTCTATATATAGTGCCCCATTCATCGACATACGTTATATTCTTTCCCTCGTCCCTGTACTCAAGCACGAAGGGATCGGCAGGTTTTGCATACACAGGGATGAAATCGGATCGAAATGTATTAAGAAGCCTCTGATCGGGAAATACTATCTGCTGAAACGGATCCTGAATCACCTCATCACCGCCCTCCAAACCGAGGTAGCCCTTCAAAGCCCTGTGTCCGTATACATGTATACTGTCGTGCAGTCCCCCGAATGCAATTGGAACCCTGTCCGGCTCATTGTGATTCAACGCTGTACGAATCCTTTCCCGTGACGTGCATTCCATTCTGCCGTCCCTCTTTCGAATATGTCAATGCATACCGCAATCCTGCCGCATCATCCTCCGGAATCTTTTAAAAACCGACGGACCTCAATGTCCGCCGGTATGGATGTCTGGGCGCCAAACCGGGTAACCGAAATGGCTGCAGCAGCGGACCCGTATCGCATTGCAGATACAACGTCTCCTGTCCTGAGCCATTCAGTGCAAAAACCGCCGATATAGGTGTCGCCAGCTGCGGTCGTGTCTACTGCATCCACAGCAAACGCTTTAACGGTTTCCTGCAGTGTATTCGATACCACTACAGACCCCTGTTCACCGAGTGTAACTACAGCAAACTCTACTCCTCTGCTTAAAACCGCCCTCCCAGCTTCCAGTGCATCGGAGGGTACATGAACCGGGATGCCACTGTAATACTCCGCTTCGATTTCATTCATTACAAAAACAGTTGATTTCCAGAGTACACTGCTGTCGGGGATAGTCCGCACAGGCGACGGATTCAACACCGTTTTTCTCCCACCGGATACGGCGATCTCAAAAGCCCTTTCAACAGATTCGAGTGGTGTCTCGAGCTGCACAAGAACAATATCCGCAGCCTTGATGACATCGGGGTCAACTATATCAGGTGTTACTTTCCGATTCGCGCCGCCCGATACAATAATGCTGTTTTCACCCCTATCATCGATGGTGATAAACGCTGCCCCTGTCGGTGTCCGCGGCAGAACATGGAGTGCCGATGTGTCGATACCGTTTTTTGCCAGGCTCTCTAAAAGCATTTCACCGAGTTGGTCCTCCCCGATACAGCCGATGATCGAAACTTCTCCGCCGAGCAGCGAACCTGCACACGCCTGGTTTGCCCCCTTCCCCCCGGGAACAAGCGCATGGTATTCCCCCATCACCGTCTCTCCCGGACGCGGTCTTTTCCTACATTTAACCACCACATCTATATTCAGACTGCCGAGAACCGTGAGGCGGGGTTTCAAAAAGGTCCCCCTGTTCAGGTTTCAAAGTTCGCATCTCAATCTTTCTGCATATAGGCAGCATCGAGACACGGAACCTGCAATTTGGGTTTCCTTCATAATACAACACATGAATGTATTGTCAAGAAAATTATTATTATTTTCATAATTTTTCTTGCTATTTTCTGAAAATAAATCCATAATGGGAATTCAACAGCAGTTTAGAACCCGGCCGGAAGATGGCAGAGATGGATACACAGAAGAGTATAACGATACACGATGTTGCGCGTAAGGCGGGTGTATCGATTTCGACCGTATCACGGGTTATTAACGAAAATCCATCGGTCAAGCAAAATACCCGCGACAGGGTACATAAAGCTCTCGAAGAGCTGCACTACCGGAGGAAAAGAATTTCCACCCGGAAAAAAGCCGTTGCGGCGAAAATAATAGGGCTCATCATCCCCGATATACTGAACCCGTTCTTTACGGTACTTATAAAGGGTATTGAAAACGCCGCTAAAATCCAGGGGTACAGTATTATTCTCTGTGATTCTGAAAACGATGCTGATATCGAGGCCCGGCATATTGAAAATCTTTTAAAAAACGGCATCGAGGGCCTCGTCTTCATTCCCGCACCCGGTAGAAACAGTCTCATATATGCATTGATGGCGGATGATTTTCCTCTCGTTTTTCTCGACAGGAAGATCGATAATGATCGAATTAACTATGTTGTTTCAGCAAACGAAGAAGGTGCATACCATGCCGTCAAGTACCTCCTGTCGCTCGGGCATATTGATATCATGTATATTGCGGGAGACAGGCAGCTTAGCACCGAAATCGAACGATTCAACGGCTACAGGAGGGCTATCGAAGAAGCTGGCATCCCCCTGAATAGCGAACTGCTGGTAAATGGAGAGTACAGCTGGAAAAAGGCCTACGAAGAGGTACACAGTTTGATCGATGCCGGGGCACGGTTCACTTCGATCTTTGCATCGAGCGATATCATGGCTTTTGGCGCAAAACAGGCTATCGAAGACATGGGAAAAAAGATTCCCGAGGATATTTCGATAATCGGGTTTGATGATATTCCCTTTTCATCCGCCATCTCTCTCACAACTGTCTCGCAACCGGCATATGAAATGGGGAAGAACGCAATGCTCCTGCTTATAGATCTTATGAAGGGAAGGATTTCTTCACCCCAGCGAATTATCCTTCGGCCGAGCATGATAATTCGGGGAACATGCGTAAAGAGATAACAAGTTTCGTGGATATTCGGGTAAGGATGGCGAAACTCATCGTCTGTTTGCGAAAACATCCTTCATCGTGCGGATGAATGCATCGTTCTGCTCTGGAGTTCCAATGGTGATACGTATAGACCGAGGTATTCCGTAATTTTTCGCACTTCTGACGATAACACCCCTTTTCATGAGCTCCTCCGTTATCTCATTACCATCCATCCCCGTATCGATAAGAATAAAGTTCGTGCTTGATTCCACGCAGTCGAGCCCGAGTTCTTTCATGGCGCGGCAAATCGTCTGCTTTCCCTTTTTCGTGTTTTCTATCGTTTTCATCAAAAAATCGTCATCGGAGAGCGCCCCTACTGCCGCGGCCTGGGATACGATACTTACGTTGAATGGAAGCTTAATACGGTTCATGAGAGCGGTAAGCCCGAAGTCGGCAATGCCGTATCCAACTCTGAATCCGGCGATACCGTATGCCTTCGAAAGTGTCCTCACGATTATCAGGTTGTCAGCTCCCTTTTTAAAAAGAGAGATCGTATCTGGAAACTCTTCCAAATTTGCGAAATCCATATAGGCTTCATCCATGAGGATGAGTACCTCATTCGGCATCGTTTCGATAAACCGATAGACTTCATTCTTCTCAAGCGCATGCCCGGTCGGGTTGTTCGGATTACAGAGGGCTATAACCTTTGTGCGGCCGGTGATACGCGCCTTAATATCCGCAAGATCAATTCGCATACCATCCATAGCGCTCGTAACAATTTTCGCGCGCATCATCTTGAATGCAATTTCATATATGGGGAAGGTAATGGCCGGAATTATCACCTCATCACCGTCATTGATCAGGCTCATGGCCGTATAGTATATAATCTCATCTGCGCCGTTTCCCACCAGTACACAGTCCGGCTCGAGTCCTAACTTTTGTGCAATCTTTTCACGAAGCACCCTGTTTGATCCCTCGGGATAGAGATTTGCCTGCGGCAGCGCTTCAGTTGCGGATTCGACGGCTGCCGGAGAAACTCCAAGCGGATTTTCATTACTGCTCAACTTTACGGGGTCTTTCACCCCGTATTTTTTTACTGCATCCTCCTTGTGCTTTCCTCCCGCATAGGGCGTTATCTCAGATAATCCGCTGTTCATTCGATTTTTCCAGTCCATACAATCCCACCATTCCCCTTGTTTTTATCACTACCCGGTTTCAGCCAGTCCGTTTGGATTTTTCCCCTTCATGTTTTACAGCTTCTCCGGTCCATTGTTGATTCGATTACGCATAAAGAAGGCGAAAATCAAGCCCCAGGGCGCTGAATGCAAACAGGCCGAGAAAGTGGTGCGCGACGAGCACTACCGCGGTTGCAGCAGGTCCACCGGCGTACCCTCCCATGAGCGGCCCGTACAGCCCACCGATAACATACTATGTATGGAGCTGAAAGGCGATTCTCTTCAGTCTCTCGAAATCGACCTTCATCTCCGCGATCGCAGCGGTAAAAAGGCCGTCATTCTCCTTTACTCCGAATTCAGGGCGCGCCGCCTGCTATTGTCGCGTCGGTGAGTTCAGCAACCGATATGAAGTTGTGTATCCCAATGTTGGGCCTGCCCGCAAAACGCGCCGCCTCCCTGAGTTTCACCACATTCCAAATACCGGCTTCGACCTCCACGGGTGAACCGGAGGCGATGGGCATTCCCCTGTAGCTCGTAATCAGTGGACCGGAAAAGGTATCAGCGAGCGGTTCGGCGGCATAGCTCTGGCAGACTTTGACAAAATCTTCTTCGCTGTGGGGTGTGCCGACTGCAGAAAAGAAGACAACCGGATCCCTCGTATCCTCGATATTCCTATGGGGCACCACTACCTTTTCATTACCGGTCCCGTATACAACTTCGGAAGGTGCGTGTGAGAGCACCTCAAGGCCCTCATTCATAATGTCCGCTGCCCTAATTATGTCCGGAATGAATATCTCAAGATCGGCGAACATATCACCTATTTTTTCCATTCCCCTCTTGAACCCCTTCTCGACAGCCTCCTCCGGGTCGATCCCCTCTTCCAGCACCTGCTTCGCCAGAGAAACGACCTCGTCACGCTTTCTCTGAACGATCGATTCATAGATTCCGTCGAAAATATCCATTGCTCACTCCTTCACGCATGATGAATAGTATCCGGTAGCCCAGCTAATATACATGTACCGACTGCATCAGTCAAAGAATTGAAAAGGCGGGACGGCAAACGCCCTGCCTTTTAATTTGCAAAAGAGAAATTGTGGTCGTAACAATGCCCTGCCCGGCCGATGCGGCCGAGTCCGACAATACCGAGGGTTTTTCCCGCTATATCAAAGAGCGGCTCCCCGACCTTGTAGTTCCAGCCTCCTCCTGCGGTCTCCCCGATCATGATCTTTAATTTTCTATGTACCGCGAGCATCAGTGTAAAGGCGTGCACAGCCACCTGGTTCCTGCAGTAGGCAGGAACATTGGAGACGACGATACCTCTACCGGTTGCAGCCGCGACATCGATGAAATCATACCCCACCTCGAGGGCCAGAACAATCCTGCACTTATTCATCACCTGGATATGTCCGGCAGTCAATGGTCTGTCGATGAGAACGAGCGCATCCGCATCTGCTATCGCTTTTTTGAATTTTTGCTCATCGAATTCTCGAAAAGACACAAACTTGGCGTTCACCTCACGCGCTTTTTCGTGAAAGAACTGAAGATCGAAAAACTTGAGGTATACCCTGTCTCCCGCAGCAACTATCTTCTTCTTCATAAAATTTCTCCCCGTTTTTACCGTTCTCACTGCACATCAGCCGTGGAAATTTTACTGTAAAAGTGGCGTATGTCCCTGGCGGGACCGAGTATCAAAACGTAGCTTGCTCGAAGTTACTTAGAAGGTATATAATAGAACTTCTTCCAGCAACAAAAAGAAAATATACAGTATTTACATTGAGGATGACGCCGAAATGAAAAAAAACAGGCTGAAACGCCAGATCGATTTTATCGTCGAGCTCGATAAACTGAAGCATATCTTCAGGCAAACACCGCTCATAAACGGCAACAGGTACGAAAACGACGCCGAACACTCGTGGCATGTCGCACTTATGACCCTGCTGCTGTCAGAATACGCGGATGCAAAGGATACCAACCTGCCCTGTGTCGTCCGGATGCTGCTCATTCATGACCTGGTAGAGATAGATGCCGGTGATACATTTGTCTATGATGAAGAAAAAAACAGGGATAAGAGCACCCGTGAAAATGTGGCCGCACAAAGAATATTCAGCATCCTGCCTACTGACCAGGCTCGCGAGTTCCGCTCTCTGTGGGAAGAGTTTGAAAAAAGAGAAAGCAAAGAAGCAAAGTTTGCAGCCAGCATGGACAGTCTCGAACCGCTTCTGTACAACTACAACACAAAGGGGTCTTCGTGGAAGGAACACAGGATAAAAAGCTCGCAGGTGCTTGAACGAAACAGACATATAGGGGAAGCATCTTCAGTATTATGGGAGTACGTAAAAAATCTCATTGCAGACTCGGTTGCAAAGGGGTATCTTACGGAATAACCGGTTTTTTACATCCAAATGAAGGGCGCTAAAACATACGAAAATGAAGATCAGCATCCGATATTCCGCACACCTGAATATCAACGGACTTGACAACGTGGCCGCTGTCGATATCGCGCCCAGTACCACGGTATCCGATCTTCTAACCTCGTACAGGGTCCGGGACAACCACAAGAAATTCATCACTGCAGCGGTAAACGGCGAGAAGAAGAGCCTCTCATATACTCTGAACGACAACGATTCCCTGTTTCTGCTTCTTCCAGTCGGCGGCGGCTGAATACAGAATATGAGATCTCCATTACATTATGAATTTTTCCGTGTTATCACAACAGGAAAACGTACTGTAATGATTTTTAGTATCGCGCGATACTGCTCTGGAGGGCGGGATGGTTGAAACACGGACAGAATGCGTCATGCTCGCAGCGGGAGAATCTTCCAGGATGAAGGACTGGAAGATGATGCTCCCATTTATGGGCTCAACGATTATAGAAAAGAGCGTGGAAAACGCACTCAAGGTTTCAAGCCGTGTGATTCTCGTTACCGGGTATCGAACAGCCGAACTAAAAAAACACTTCTCTATTAAAAAGAGCGTTGAAATCGTTGAAAATACACAATTTGAAAAGGGTATGTTCAGCTCCATTAAGCTCGGTACGGCGCAGGTTACAGGCGACCGCTTTTATATTGCGCTCGGGGACATGCCGCTCGTGGATGCGGCTGTATACAGAATTCTGCTGGGATATACCTGTGCTCCTGTTATCATACCCAAGTATCAGGGTAAAAAAGGGCACCCGGTTCTTCTATCACGGGAGGTTGCCGAAAGTATTATGAAAACCCCTGAAACGAAAACACTGCGTGACGTTCTGGCACTGTTTCCAACACTTGCCGTCCCGGTGCAGACCGCCCATATTCTCAAGGATATAGACAGTGCAGAGGATTACGAACACCTTGCAGGCGGGAATCAATAGAGAGAACCTGGTTTCCCAGGCGGGTACACTGCAAACGATGCAGTCTGCAGGAGAAGGTTCTATACACCGGCACTCAACGCATAAATACCGAACGGAAAATACGTCATGCTCCATGTAAAGAATCTCACGGTTTCATACAAGGCCGTAGAAACTGTGAAAGCAGCCCTCGAAAATATTTCTTTTGACGTAGAGGACGGTGAATTCATCCTCCTGTGCGGCCCTTCCGGATGCGGAAAAACGACACTCGCCCTCTCACTAACCGGTCTTATACCACAGGCACGGAGTGTTAACATGAAGGGATCCGTTTTGATCGAGGGGCTCGATACGAAAACGGCTCCCATTCGCCAGCTGTCCGGTCATATCAGTATCGTATTTCAAAACCCTGAAACCCAGCTCTTTCAGTCACGGGTCGAAGAAGAGATCTCATTTGCGCCGCATAATCTTGGCCTTGACGCAAACGAGATTTCCGAAAGAACCTCTTTTGCACTTGCAGGTACGGGCATACTGCATCTTAGAAACCGTTTTTTACGTACCCTGTCGAGCGGCGAAAAACAGCGAGTAGCGATTGCATCGGTTTTAAGCATGCAGCCGAAGATCATGGTGCTCGACGAACCCACTGCCAACCTCGACTGGCTCGGTGTGGAAGAGGTAATGCAAACCCTCAAGTGCCTGAACAGAGAATTGAAGATTACCGTCATTATTATCGAGCACCGGCTGAGTGCGGTTTTCGGACTTGCAACCAGGATGCTCGTCATGAACGAGGGGCGCGTCACCGCTGATGTACAAGGTCCGGACATAACAGGAGAAAAAAAACATTTTGTGCAACTCGGCCTGCGTTTTCCGTGGCGCCATGTTCAGCGTGGCCTCGAACGGTATATACCCGAAGGGATAGAGCCGCCGGTCTCAAGTGTTGAGCCGCTCGTTACATTGACAGACGTGACAGCCGGCTACCGGCACACCGCTGTTATCGAGGACATCAATCTTTCAATTCACCCGGGTGATTTTATTGCCCTGGTTGGTAAAAACGGAACCGGCAAGAGCACGCTCGCTCGGGTTATCGCAGGGCTTCACAGGCAGTGGAATGGCAGGATAACCTGGAAGAAATCATTGAAGAGGCTTCCTGCAGGACGAAGGGTCGGCCTTATTTTTCAAAACCCGTCATCGCAGCTTCTGCTCGATACGGTGGAAGAGGAACTGACATTCGCCCCTGAGAATTTCGGTATGAACGCACCCGTGCGGGCACAGGTAATTCTTCAGAAGCTCGACCTTGCAGGGCTTCGTCACAGGCTGCCGGTCTCTTTAAGCCTTGGAGAAATACAGCGGACAGTTCTGGGCTCGGCACTTGCGGCCGATCCGGCGCTTATTATTTTAGACGAGCCGACAATCGGCCAGGACTGGTCGCATCTGAGCTCGTTCATGATTTTTCTCCAGCATTTAAGTCAAAGCGGCAGGGCGGTTTTAGTCATTACCCATGATGACAAACTCGTGTGCCGATTCGCAAAGAGAGTGGTATACATCGAAGGCGGACATATCGCAGCTGACGGCACACCGCCGCGCGGAAGATGGAGCGCCCGGACGCTGGAGGAAGCGGTGTAGCAGATTTTATTCGGACGTACATGGTACGAATATTGGGACGCACTGATCAGCGGTGGTGGAGGCACGCTTGCCCGCCACAGAGTAAAAAAACCGTAACAGGGAACAACGCAGAAAATAGAACACGCCGCACTCGCTGAGGTTTTGACTTGACAGGAGGCAGTAATGGGCAGACGCAGTGTTCGCGACTGGGTGTATATCGGCCTTTTCGGCGCTCTCTGGGGAGGGGTAGAGCTCAGCCTCGGTTCTCTGCTCCATATGCTCTTCCCGCCCCTTGCCGGGACCTATTTCACCGGCCTCATACTGGGGAGCCTCGGGTGCATAATTGCCCTGACCGGATATAGTTTTGTTCCCGGCAGGGGCACCGTGCTGCTCATCGGCTGTATCACGGCAATACTGAAACTGATCAGCCCCGGTGGAGTTAAGATTGGCCCTGTTGTCGCAATTCTGGCTGAAAGCCTCTTGATGGAGGCAGGTCTCTTATTGGAGGGGGGCCTGTTGTTGAAGGGAGCGCCCCCGGGCACGCGAATACGACGAATACGGCATATTCCGTATGTACTGGCCGGGATGCTCTGTCTGGCATGGAATCTTCCGCACCGGTTCATCATGCTTCGCATTCTCTTCGGCAAAAGCTTCACCGACGTGGCTTTGAAGATGGCAAAGGATGGAAGCAGGCTTTTGGGCCTGCAAACAGACGCCGTGCTTACAGTTATCATCGTGCTTTTGATCATACGCATTGCTGCAGGAGCCCTGTCCGGGTACGCGGCGTTGAAATTGGCACAAACCATACGAAGAAGGTCCATATTTCATGCTGAAATCAAAAATTAACCCCGTCTGGACTGCAATTGTTGCCGGCACTGTATTTATCGTACTTTCTGTTATTCTCAAAGGTCGGTACCTGTTCGCCCTTTCGATTGTGTTATTTACCGTCATGCTTCTTTTCAGGCGGCCCGAGCTCCGCATGTTTTTTCGAATCCGATTCTGGGTTTTTACCCTTTTGCCGGCACTGACCGGTGCTTTTTTCATAGGCGAGAAAAACCTGCACATCGCAGCCGTTCGTGTTTCATCGGAAGGGATATTTGAAGGTATTCAGATGTCCGGCCGTGCGCTGTGTCTGCTCTTCTCATTCAGCATCATCCTATCGAAAATAACGACCGGTAAAATAATCGTGTTTTTTGAAAAATACAGGTTGAAAGGTATGGGACTCGCCCTCGGAGTAGCAAGCAACACCCTTGCCACAATTGCGCAGAACAGCAGTTCGGTTTACCACACGCTCAGGCTTCGCGGCGGCTTCAAAAAGAGGCCGATTAAATCATTTTCTCTTTTCGTTGTAGTCGTAATCAGCAGCAGCATACGCCATGCCGACGATATCGTACATGCGGCAATGGTGCGCGGCTTCGATACCGATGCCAGCTGATTCCCGGTCGAATGAATGCGACAGGTCAAATGGTGCACAGCCTGTATGATTTATTGCTGAAAGATCGGCTTTCCCCGGGCAGTGAATACCCCTAACCACCAGTACAGCTCAGAGCGTTTCACCGGAGAGGATTACGCGTGTAATCCCTGCAGGCAGTAAATCCCTTGTCCGGTAATCAGCGGTATATACCATGATAGTCCGGTTACGGAGAAACGAACGCACCGAATTGATGAGTTCCGGCCGTACAACGAGAAGCAGATGTTTTTTTTTGTAAAACACAAGCCTTTTGTACGCCAGCCAGAAACCTCTGTGCGTTTCAAGTTCGAGGGGCCCGATCTCATCGAGTATAATAAGCCTGTAGTGTTTTTCCAATGATTCGAGAATACGCTCTACCGCTCTCTCAAATCCCTGGTTGGAAAATATGTATGGTCCGTATGTGGGTGCATCTGAATCCTCTTTAAAATCTTCGTCCGGCTGGCCAACCGGTGCATCCATATCTCTCTTTCTGCCGAGCGGCCACCATTCGCCGGTGGCCAGATCCTGTGCTTCAAATCCAGCCTTTTGTCCGCCGCGATCGAATACCGCTGCACTCACAATACCGGCATGCGGATATTTCACCTCACCAAGCAGTTCGGATAACTTCACGCATATTGTCGATTTTCCGATCCCACGCTCACCGGTGAGAATAATACATTTTTGTTCCACTGTTCGTCCAGGTATAGCGGCCGAAGATTCCGGCGGATAATTTTAGTTTTGTCATAACTTTACGGAGAAGAAATGAACATGCATTCCTCTGACACAACGTATTCGAAGAATGCCGGTGAGCTGCATTATCCGGACTCGAAGCGCCCGGATAACCACCTCTTTTCAGCGTACCCCCGGCTTATCGGTTGACAAGCCTCGATGCTATACGGTTCGCGTTTTCCACAATTTTTGCCTCATCATACCCCGTCAGACTTCCCTCCCTCACCACCACTCTTCCATTCACGATCGTATATTTTGTTTGATGGCTGTTCCCGCTAAAGAGAAGCGCGGCACATGGGTCGGATAAGGATCCGGCATAGGAAAGTGCATTAACATTGAAAAGCGCGAGGTCGGCAGCCCGCCCCTCCTCAATCCTACCAATGCTGTTAAATCCAAGGAGCCTGGCGCCGTTTTCCGTTGCCATTTCGTATACCTGCCGCGCGGTTAAAGCATCGGCGCCGTACTTCACCCTCTGCAGCAGGAGGGCGTTTCTCATCTCGCCGAGAAAATCGGAAGTGTCGTTTGAAGCCGATCCGTCAACACCGAGTGCGACATTGATACCCATTTCACGCATCTCTTTCACCCGCGCAATCCCGGATCCAAGCCGCATGTTCGATGACGGACAGTGCGCAATAGAGGTACCCGTCTCACGGAGGATATCGAGCTCTTCGTCGGTGAAGAATATACCGTGCGCGAATGAAACATCCTCACCGATAAAATTGTTATCGATCATCAATTGGAGCGGCCTTCGCCTATAGTGTTTCAGGCAGTAGGCATCTTCATCGGCGGTTTCCGCAAGGTGAGTATGCAGCCTCACTTTGAAGCTTCTCGCAAGCCTGACCGATTCACCCATGAGCTCTTCCGTAATCGAAAAAGGACTGCACGGTCCAAGAATCACCCTCCTCATAGACAGCTCCGAGGAATCATGGTATTTTTCAACAACCCGCCTGCTGTCCTGTATTATCTCGTCAGGAGTCTGCACCACACTGTCGGGAGGCAGTCCGCCATCTTTTCTCCCCAGAGACATAGACCCCCGGCACGGAGAAAACCGTATGCCGAGTGCCCCGGCAGCTTCGAACTGAATACCCATAATATCCCCGCCGAATCCGCGTGGATACAGGTAGTGATGGTCGGTCGTGCAACTGCAGCCGGTTTTCAAAAGCTCTCCTATTGCAACCATCGACGAGTAGAACACCGCTTCCTCATCGATATTCTTCCACACATCGTAGAGGTACAAAAGCCAGTCAAACAGCTTTGCGTTCTGTACTGCAGGCAGGTTTCTGGTCAGTGTCTGGTAGAAGTGGTGATGGGTATTGACGAAACCGGGAACAACGACGAGGTTCGAACAGTCGATGGTTTCAGTTTCCTTTTCAGCAGCTGGGTCAAGAGATATACCCTTTGCAATCCTGTCGATCCTGTTGCCGGAAATAAGTATATCACGACCGTCAGAACCCGTTTCAGGCGATTCTGCCGGTGTCGAGGTCTCCGGCCTCAAAACCTCTGGAGTCGTAATATTGCGGCAATTTTTTAAAAGTAGCATATATACCTGCTTCCTGAACTATTTATTTAGCTATCCTTACCGCTTACGATCTTTTGCAGTGCTGTAATTAGCGGGGGCAGGTCCGTCGTTACCGTGTCCCACAGCAAATCGAAATCGATAACATCATAACCGTGAACGAGCCGGTTGCGCATGCCGATAATCTGCAGCCATGGAATTCCCGTGGTTTTTTGCTGTGTCTCCTGAGAAACACGATTGGCCGCTTCACCCACGATTTCAACCAGCCTCGTAAGCGCAAGTTGAAGAACTCTGTCGTGTCCTAATTCCTCCCGGCTCGATCTACCCAGCAGATCGACAGCTTCGCGAGCGTGACTGAGCATGTCTCGGAGACTCACCTGGTCGTCATACTTGCTCATATTGCTCCTCTGCTGTTTTTAATACTTCATCCCGAAAGCGCGGGTTCAATCCCTTGACCGTATGCATCTCAACCTTCCTCCCCAGGAGTCGGCTCAACTCGATCTCCATGCCGGCAAGCAAGATCAATCCCACCCGAGCCCCCGGTTCGAATTCAACCAGCACGTCGATATCGCTCTCGGGCCCAAAATCATCCCGCAGTACCGATCCAAACAGCGCAAGCCGGCGAATTCGGTTCCGCTTGCAGAACTCGGCGATCTTTTCCTTTGGTATTTCGATCTTCAAGCTCATGCCTGAACCTCCGAGAATATCGTTACTTTGAATATTATCTTGTAGCTGTCCGAAACTTTCTCACGTATCCGTCCTTTACAATTTACTGTTTTTTTATATACGGCTTAGCTTCCTGGAACGGGCATTTCAATCCGCAAATGCGGAACCTCTTTTCCGTAGCGAACAGCCTGCATCTCCGAAACAATCGATACTGCGATTTCATCAACACTTCTTCCACCGATGTCAAGGCCGACAGGCATGAAGAGATTACGTGTATCGACATCCTTTCCCACATCCCTGTACAGCCTATCCATGATTTCCTTTGCCTTCTTTTTAGACGCAACCGCCCCAATATACCTCGGATGCCAGCCCGCGGTATATACACTCTTCAGCACCTGGTAGTCGTACTCATGGGAATGTGTTGCAATAACGATAAAACTCCCCTCTAAAACCGATATCTTTTCACTGACCACAGCATACGAATCGACCGGTAGCTTAAGCGCACCCTCCACAGTATCGAGAATATCTTTTCGGGAGTCGACAACTGTCGGCTCGTATCCAAGGCTCGAAAGGTGTCTGGCCAGCGCGCTTCCCACATGCCCTGCACCGAAGATGAATACCAAAAGTGTTGCAGCGAGAAATTCATAAAAAAGGGTGACATTGCCACCACAGACCATAGGAAGGGAAACGACGTCATCCGTGGTTTTCCCAATGTCCAAAGAGTACTTCTGGAGCATGCTTTTCCGGGTGGCCAGTATCTCCTTTGCCCTTTCTATTGCGTGGTTTTCAAGAGACCCGCCGCCAACCGTGCCGAATGTTTCTCCCTGGACTGTTACGAGCATCTTTGACCCGGGATCCGCAGGCACCGAACCGCTCCTCTCAACAACAGTAATGAGAACTCCGGTCTTGCCGCTTTTTTTCAGCAAAAGTATTCGTTCATATATATCAGACACTGCAGCTTTCCTCCAGTGCATTTTCAGAGTTACGGACCGGTATCATTGTTTTATCTGACTTCTCATTTCCGGTAAAATTCGCTCGTATAAAAAATGGCGTATCAGCCGCAAAGACACATTCTTTCTATAGCAGGCAGTGCTGCGCTGATCATCTATCGGTGTAATAATTTTTTCATATATGGCGATAATCTCTGGAACAATGGCAGCAAGTTCGTTTTTATTCTTCATCCGTTTCTCAGCCTCTTTTGACCGTACAACAGTCGGCGCCACCGAACCGAGAGTCATCCTCACATCCTCGAGTCTTCCATCCGTCAGCCGTGCACCGCCGAAAAAGCTCGCCTTCGAGCACGAGTATCCGCGCCTCGTTCCGATCTTCCGGTAAAAATAGATATTGAGGTCAACAGTCGGCAGCCTTATTTCCGTGAGAAGCTCTTTTTTCTGCAGTACTGTCTCACCCGGCCCCGTAATGAATTCATCAATCGGAAGAATCCTCTTTCCGTCCACTCTCTCCAGAACAACGGAGGCATCCAGGGCGTAGAGTAGCGGCAGTGTATCACCTGCCGGTGAGGCATTGCATACATTTCCTCCTATGGTGGCCCTGTTCCTCACCGCAGGGGAGGCAATCTCTAAAAAAACAGTTTTGAATATGTCGGGAATGACAGCGTCGTCAAGCAGGTCGGTAAACGTTGCTGCAGAACCTATTCGAAGCATGCCCTGATCCATACGCACGACCCTGAGATCCGTAAGGCCGCCGATGAAAACGACAGGTTCGTTGAAACGGGGCGGAATCCCCGCCCGTCTCCTCTTTGCTACCATGAGGTCGGTGCCGCCTGCAAGAGGTATTGCCCCTGTTTCTTCCCGTATCCTGAGCGCTTCATGCAGGCCGCGAGAATGGTACGCTGTTACCATAAATCCTTTCCCCCTGCAGAAGCTATCTTTACTGCTTCAACTATCATAGAATAACCGGTACATCTGCAGAGATTTCCAGATAGTGCTCTTCGGATATCATCCTCATCGGGGCTCGCATTTTCCCGAAGGAGCGCTTCCGCTGCCATGATGAACCCCGGTGTACAGAAACCGCACTGCACGGCCCCTGCCTCTTCGAATGCATCCTGAAGCGCACGGTAGCGCGCCGTGTCCCTGTACCCCTCTATGGTGACGATTTCAGAGCCCTCGACCGTTCCTGCAGGCACGATACATGAGTTTGCAAGTCTTCCGTCTATGAGAACAGCACAGGCACCGCACTCCCCCTCTCCGCAGCCCTCCTTCACACCGGTCAATTTGAAATCATTGCGAAGAATATCGAGCAGCCGTCTGGTTGGGTCCGTATCGATGACAGCAGGTTTACCGTTGAGAACAATTCGTATCTTCACCGTCCACCACCTCCATCAAATACTCCGGCGTCACCGGAATTCTTCGTACCGGCACACCCAACGCATGCTGTACTGCAGAAGCGAATGCAGGAGCCGCACCGATAAAGGGAAGCTCCCCCGCACATTTCGCACCAAAGGGCCCGAAATCGTATGAATTATCGATGAGTTTTATTTTCATCTCCGGAAAATCGACCGGGGTGGGAATTATGTAATCGGTCAGTGTACCCTGGCGCATCTTTCCGTTCGCACCCTCCATCACCTCCATTGAGGCATACCCCAACCCCTGTACCATGCCTCCCTCTATCTGCCCGCGAACGATTTTCTCATCGATAGGGGTACCCACGTCATACACACCCCATATACCCTTCACCGTGGCAACAAGAGTTACGGGATCGACCTCGACCTCAACGGCATTGACCCCCCATGAATAGACCGGATATGCATCACCCCTGAAGTTGTTCTGGTCCCACTGCACGTAGGCCGGCTGTTCATACTCGTTTTCCACTTCGAGCTCTGCAGCGCTGTCATACCGCTTTTTGAGCTTTTTCGCCGCCTCCTGCAGGAGAAAACCGACGATCACCACCGTCCGGGATGCAACGGTGGGACCGGAATCCGGCACCCGGTCCGTGTCAGGATTATCGTACAGCACTTTATCAAGTGGAATTTCAAGGGCTTCGGCAACTATCTTTCGCAGGGTTGTCTGCGGGCCCTGGCCCATTTCCACATTCGAAACGAGTATCTCCACCCTTCCGTCTGCATACTTTTTCAACTTCACATTTGCTTTGATAATATCTTTCTCTCCGCTTCCCGTAAACGCGCACCCGTGGAAAAAGAGGGAAAGCCCGACACCGCGGTATTTTTCAGGATCGGTATTCTGAAATGCTTTATATTTTTTACTGTAGCCCGACATCCTGTCAAGCGTCTGAACCATCTGCTGCAGCTTGACTTCCTCCCGCATCTGACCACCTGTTACAGTATACCCGCCATTTTTAACTGCATGCCTCATCTTGAAATAAAGGGGATTTTGACCTGTCCGCTCTGCCAGCTCATGCATGTGCATCTCTACGGCAAAAAATGCCTGCGGTCCACCGAATCCTCTAAATGCACCGGTGGGCACGGTATTGGTGGCATAAACGGCTCCCCTGACGCGAACGTTCGGAATATCGTACACTCCGGTGGCGGCAAACATGGCCCGCTGCAGAACAACGCTCGAAAGCCCGGCATATGCCCCGCCGTCGAGCGTTATATCGATATCCATTGCAGCAACACTCCCATTAGAATCAGAGACCGAACGTATGCGGATTCTTGACGGGTGCCGCTTTGTCGTGTACCGAATATCCTCCTCACGCTCGAAGATGATCTGCACGGGTCTTCCCGTTTTTATCGCCGCACATGCCGCATGCCCGGCTATGATCGAGGGATATTCTTCCTTGCCGCCGAACGCGCCTCCCGTGGTTGTCTGCACAACACGCACCCGGCCCGCATCCCATCCGAGCCCCTGCATGAGCGAGCGTTTGATGTAGTAGGGGCACTGCATCGACCCGTACACGGTAATTCGGTTATTCTCGAATACGGCAACCATCCCTTGCGGCTCGATATATACATGCTCCTGCAGGCCTGTTTCATACTCTGCTTCGAATGTCTCATCAGCAGAGAGAAATGCCCCTTCCGGGTCTCCCTTCAGCAGTTCGTACGATGTGATACGATTATCCGTTCCATATACAATTACCCCGCTTTTTTCAGCTTCCTCCATCGTGAACACCGGTTCGAGGTCTTCGTATTCAACCTCTATATGTGAAAGAATATACTCTATCTTCTCCTTATCAGGCCCGACCACCAGGAGTATCGGTTCTCCGATATAGTTGACCCGCTCCTCTGCAAAAAACGGCTGGTCGTTCACGAGCATCTTGACCCTGTTCAGACCCAGAACATGGTCTACGATGCAGTATCCTTCCGGTAAATGAGGGATGGAAATAGATTTAATTATTGCCCGCGCACGTAATGAACGGTATGTGGCAGCAAAAAGCATGCCTTCAAAATGAAGGTCGGATATATACCGGGCATACCCCCCTGTCTTCAGGGGCACATCGTTTCTCCTTGCGGGCCTGCTGATTTTTTTCATTGCTATTCAACCCTGAAAATTATATCCCTGCATTGAAAAGAACGGTTAACTCATGCCTTTGCGGATATAATCTGACTATATGCCATATTTTCGCCTGCGTCAAGAGCAAGGAATCAAGGCCGGGAGGATACATCCCGGGAGGATACATCCCAGGAGGATACATCCCAAGAGGATACATCCCAAGAGGATACATCCCAGGAGGATACATCCCAGGAGGATACATCGGTGCTGCAGTTTTGAATGGGGTTATTTCTCTTCACGGATATAGGGTTTGCAGAGTGCGGCAGGCGCACCGATTCGTTTACTCAGGGTCTCCCACCAGGTCACCACAACGAGTACGACAATCGTGGCAAGATAGGGGAGCATGTTCAAAAACGCTGCCGGGATTGTCGTCCCCGCGGCCTGGAGACGGAACTGAACAGCGTTTATACCGCCGAAAAGAACGGCGCCGAGAACAGCACGCGCAGGGTTCCACATGGCGAATATAACGAGGGCAATAACTATCCAGCCCCTTCCGCCCGTGATGTTTTCAGCCCAGCCAGGGGTGTAGGCAAGTGAGAGATGCGCACCTCCCAGGCTGACGAGCATACCACCCAGGATGGTCGCCATGTAGCGAACCAGAAACACGTTGACACCCATCGCATCTGCGGTGCCGGGATTTTCCCCCACCGCCCTGAGATTCAGTCCGTACCGGGTTTTATAGAGGAATACCCATGAAAGGGGCACGACAAGGTACACAATATAGGTCAATATATCCTGATTGAAGACTGCCCCCAGTATGGGAATCGACCCCAACCCCGAAATCGAAATTGGTATAAAACGCGGTCCAACCAGGCCGACAAGGTAGAAGCTGTTATCAGCTGGTCCAAGCCGCTGGCCCAGGTAGCTTGCCATACCGCTTCCAAAAATCGTTATACAGAGGCCGCTCACAACCTGGTTTGCACGCATGGTAATGGACAGAAACGCATGTATGGACGAAAGAACAATGCCCACCGCCATAGCGGCAACCACCGCTGCCAGCAGATTCCCTGTGTAGTATGCGGTGGCGAATGCGCTCACTGCCCCCATGAGCATCATTCCCTCCAGGCCCAGGTTGAGTATCCCGGATCGCTCGGTGAATATCTCACCGACTGTTGCGTAAATGAGTGATGTACCTGCGCGCAGAGTGATTGTAAAAATGGAGGCAACCAGAACAATCATAGAACCGCCCCCTCACCCCTGCCTTTCGAAGCTCTCCGCATGATAACAAGGCGGTGCTCGGTAAACAGCGCACCGGCTAGCATTGGAAACAGAATCATTCCCTGGAGCACAAGCCCCATCGCCGAGGGCAGGCCCATAATCATCTGCACCTGATCCCCGCCCACCGAAAGTCCCGCGATCAGTATTGCCACGAATATAATCGCAATTGGATTGAGCTGTGCCAGCCAGGAAACGATAATTGCAGTGTAGCCGTATCCGATTGAAAGTCCCTGCTGAAGCCGCCGGGAAATACCCGTTACCTCACATGCACCTGCAAGCCCGCTAATCGCCCCTGAAACCAGAAGCGAGACAACGATCATACGGGCTATATCAATACCGAGAAACCGCGCTGCGGTCCGATTCTTCCCGATTATATTGATTTCGAACCCCCAGCGGGTTCTGTTCAGGGCAAGCCAGAGAAGAAGCGCAAGAATCACTGCAAACACAAGCCCCAGATGCACCCTCCCCGTTATACGAAGCAGCCATGCCGACTCCGGAAACGGTGCAGTGCCCGGAAATCCGTATCCCTTCGGATCACGCCATGGCCCATAGTAGAGATGCTGGGAAAACAGGATGGCGACATAGTTGAGCATGAGAGTGGTGAGTGTTTCATTTACCTTCATATGCGCGTTGAGAAATGCCGGTATACCGGCCCACACGGCCCCTGCCAGCATGCCGACAACGAGCGCCGCTGGAAGAACGAGCCAAACAGGCAATCCCCAGAAAAGCACAACCCACGCTGTGGCAACACCGCCTAATGTGAGCTGACCCTCCGCGCCGATATTCCAGAATTCCATCCGAAAGGCAATAGAAACGGCAAGACCGGTGAGCATGAGGGGAATCGCCTTGACAAGAGTTTCCGTAAAGTTCGGCCATGTGCCGAATGCGCCTTTGAACATCGCCGTATAGGTGGCAATCGGGCTCACCCTGGAAATAACGAGGAGCACAGCTGCAAGGAGAAGTGAAAAGAGAAAGGATGCAATCGGTACAAGCACGGCAATGACTTGAGATGTACGTTCCCGTTTTTCCAGAACAAAGCGCATACCTGTAACCCCGCGATAATGATTATTCCTGCTGTTCAGTCTTCTCCATACCCGCCATCATAAGACCGAGAGTTTGAATATCAGCACGGTCACGGTCCAGAATTCCTATTATTCTGCCCTCGAAGAGCACGGCAATTCTGTCGGCGACACTCAAGAGCTCTTCAAGGTCCTCTGAAATGAGAAGTACAGCCGTACCGGAATCACGCTGTTCAAGAAGTCGTTTACGAACCGCCTCTGTTGCACCGACATCGAGCCCCCGCGAGGGATAGCCGGCGATGAGAAGCCCCCTGCAGGCGTCTATCTCGCGTGCCAGTATGGTTTTCTGTATATTGCCGCCGGACAGATACTTTACTTCTGTCTGCGGCCCGGGTGTGTCGATACGGAAGGCATCGATAAGCCTCAGGGCGCGCTCAAGAATGCGCCTCGGGCGGATTATCCCGTGTTTTGCAAGCGGAGGATTTCTGTACCCCTTCATCGCGAGGTTGTTTGCGACACTCATGGTTCCCACCACTCCCATTGCAATCCTGTCGGCGGGTACATGGCTCACTCCCGCCCGGATCATGTCGATGGGAGCGCGGTTCGTCATATCCTTATCGTTTATAGAAATCTTGCCCTGCGAAACAGGGCGCAATCCTGTTATCGTTTCTGTAAGCTCACGCTGACCGTTTCCTGCTACACCCGCAATGCCGAGTATTTCACCGCTGTGGATCCTCAATGTCACCCCTCTCAAAGCAGGGTTTCCCTTGTTGTCATCCGCATGTACCGCATCTACGCTGAGCACGACCTCACCCTTTTCACAGGGATGTCTTTCAATTCTAAAAAGAACATCACGGCCCACCATCATTTTTGCAAGTTCCTGCGGGCTGGTGTCTGACGTTTTCTTGACGGACACAACCCTTCCCTTTCGCAAAACCTCCACTCGGTTGGAGAAGGACATAACCTCCTCCATTTTATGTGTGATAAATATGGCGGACTTTCCCTCTGCAATCATGCTCTTTACAACCCCGTTCAGCTCTTCTGCCTCCTGCGGGGTCAACACCGCTGTTGGTTCGTCGAGAATAATAATCTCCGCACCCCGGTAGACAAGCTTGAGGATTTCAACCCTCTGCTGTTCGCCGATAGAGAGCTGCCAGATCGACGCACCGGGGTCGACCTTCAATCCGTACCTGAGTGCAAGCTCCTCAACCCGGCGTGACACTCCGTCTATATCGGGCATGAAAGAAACGTCCCGCATCCCCAGTATGATATTTTCAGCGACGGTCATGGTATCAACGAGCATGAAGTTCTGATGAACCATACCGATACCCAGAACTGCAGCATCACGGGGAGAGTGTATCTCGACGGTTTCTCCAAGGACAAATATCTGGCCCTCATCCTGCCGATAGAGACCAACGAGAATATTCATCAGGGTGCTCTTTCCAGCGCCGTTTTCCCCGAGAAGGGCGAGCACTTCTCCGGGGTAGAGTTTCAGATTCACATGATCGTTTGCGAGAACTCCGGGGAAGTGTTTTGTAATACCCCGCATCTCTAATACGGGCATTTCTGTATTCATTATGTCCGCCAGTACAATAGAAAATCACAGGAGATCATGCCGCGGCTATCGGATGAAGCCTTAAAACATGATCTCCTGCAGTTGCCTTTTGTTTATGGTCGTTTTGTTACCGTAAACCGGTAATGATCAGCTCCCCGGTATGGTTCCCACAACTCCCTCAACAAAGAAGTTCATATTGAGCATATCAGAATCGCTCATGCACTTACCCGATGGAACCACAATTTTTCCGTTTTGACCTTTAATCGGACCGCAGAAAATATCCCAATTTCCATTGAGAATTTTCTTCTCCGCCTTGTCCACCAGATCCTTCACATCGTTCGGTACTTTAGGGCTCAAATCGGAAAGTTTAACAGCGCCCTCCTTCAGCCCCCCCCAGTACTGATGGGTCTTCCAGGTGCCGTTCAATGCATTCTGTACCGTATCGATGTAGTAGGCTCCCCAGTTCCACACGGGACTTGCCAGAACACTGTCTCCGACAAAGGAACGCATATCCGAGTCATACCCGATACTGAGATCGCCTCGCTCCTGCGCAGCTTTCTGCGGTTCAGTCGTGTCCTGGTGCTGTGCAATTATATCCGCACCCTGGTCCAGCAGTGCCACGGCAGCCTCACGTTCCTTTACCGGGTCATACCAGGTATTCGTCCACACAACGCGAACTTCCGCACCAGGGTTTACGGACTTCACCCCGAGTGTAAAGGCATTGATACCTCTGATAACCTCCGGGATCGGGAATGCAGCCACATACCCTATTACA
>Ga0315537_1000798_pt1 | contig 24936 bp, 27 predicted proteins | sample SalMarSW160270MG_FD_203091 | JGI IMG/M metagenome (GOLD analysis project Ga0315537, IMG submission 203091) | Salt marsh sediment microbial communities from the Plum Island Ecosystem LTER, Massachusetts, United States - Salt Marsh Sediment SW1602-70 ...
GCTCTAGGCGGGCTTCCACGAGTTTGCGGAACTCGGCGCTAAGCGGCAGTTGCGTGCTCATGTGGTTTACACTTGGTGTGGAGTAGCTTACTTCATAGTTTATAAGGGTTTACTTATACAACAAGGTATAGAAAATATATCACATGTTCACGGAGGGCAATCACGTTGGAAAAGTTTGACGCCATAGTGGTTGGCGCTGGAACGGCAGGCTGCTTAGCCGCGAAAACCCTCGCCGAAAAGGGCTTGAAAGTATGTTTGGTTGAGAGGAAGAAGAGAGAGGAAGTCGGCGAGAAGATTTGCGGTGACGCCCTTGGGGAGCATCACTTGAAGACTTTGGGGTTGGAGAAGCCAAAGGGCGGCGAGCTTGAGAAGCGGATTGAAGGCATCAGAATTTTCTCGCCAGACCAGAACACGATTTTCACCATCGCTCATGAGGATTTTGTCGGTTACATTTTGAATAGGCAGCTTTTTGGGCAGTGGCTACTGGATAAAGCAGTCGACAGAGGCGCTACGCTCATGGATTCCACACTGTTTCTGGAGCCCACGTTTGAAAAGGGGTTCGTAACGGGAATTTCAGCTAAAAACGCTAAGGGCAAGATTGTGCATTTGAAAAGCAAGGTTGTGGTGGACGCCAGCGGCTTCAACGGCGTAGTTCGGCACAAGCTTCCCGCGGAGATGGGCATAGAACGTGAAATTGCGAACGAGGATGTGGAAGCCTGCTACAGAGAAATACGGCAGCTCCAGCAGGAAACGGAAAACACGAAGTACTGCGACATATACCTGAATCAAAAAGTAACGCCTGGAGGCTACACCTGGATTTTCCCGAAAGGCGGAGCCAAAGTAAACGCTGGCTTGGGCATTTGCATGCGCGGCAAGTTTCCCAACCCGAAAAAACAGTTTTACAATCACATTTTAACCAAGCCCCTTTTTGAGGGCTCGTTGCTTTTGCATGGCGGCGCGTGGTTCGACCCTACGCGGAGGCCGTTTGATAACATGGTTGGAAATGGAGTAATAATAACTGGGGACGCTGCTTCCCTAGTTAATCCGATTCACGGCGGCGGCATTGGGCCTTCGATGCTGAGCGGCTTTTACGCTGGAAAGGTAATCGCGGCGGCATTGGAGAAAGGTGAACCCACGCAGAAAGCGCTGTGGCCCTACAACAAGATGTACATGGAATCCTACGGGAAAAAGCAGGCAAGCCTAGACATTTTCCGTATGCTGCTGATAAAGAGCAACGACGCGGACTTGAACTACGGCATGGATTGCAAGCTGCTCACAGAGGATGACGTGCTGAAGGCAGGTTTGGGCGACGATTTCCACTTGAACATCACCGAAACCGCCAAGCGACTGTTCAGAGGCATAAAACGCGTGCGCTTCCTCAACAAGCTCAGGCTCACGGTCAAAATGATGCGGCAAGTTCAAGCGCACTACGACACTTACCCAGAAACGCCGGAAAACTTTGAAGAATGGCGCATGCAAACAGTAAACCTGATAGAACAGGCAAAAAACAAACTCATCGACTAAGCATAAGCCATAGAATGCTGCCTTGTTTCTCTTTAAGTAAAGTTTCATGTTTTGTTTTCCAATGCGAGAAGTAAGCTTTTCGGAGGAGCAGTGTTGATGGTCTCTTAAAAGTTGTAATAAGTGCGCAATCGAAAGAAATAAAACGGGGATACCCTACAATATTACTTGATGCACTAAAGGACTGTGAGTGTATGCGGGTTCTAGGCGTATTTTTTGTTCTGTTGAATGTCATCACGTTAGTTGGTCCCGTGTTAGGCGTAGTCTTAGCGTATCAAGATAACTTGAAGGGTATGGTGATTCCTCCTCAAGTCGAGAATATGATGAGCGGGAGTTTGTTCACGGGTGGGAAATTCAAGCTTCCGCAGTTTGTTAGTGCTGCGCCTGATTTAGCTGGCAGGACGGTTACGTTGGTTTTCGAGTTCACCAATCCTTTCAATTATGATTTGATGGTTAAGTCAATTTCTGCGGATATTGAATGCAGCCTGCACGGCTTTACACTTGGTCACGCTTCACTTATCGAGCCAACAAATATTCCTGCAGGCGCAACTGTCGAATTGACCATACGCTGTGAATGGACAGAGGAGGCTGAAAATCACTTCAACACGGAACATCCAGGCGCCACAAACATTGACGCCAACGTTGTTGGGCTGACAATCAACGTTAACGACATTACCATCGAGTCAGATGAGAAATACCCGATAAGCGTGCCAAAGGCAGGATCGTCGATGCTTCCACAGTTTGTAAGCGCAACACCTGATGTGTCAGGTCGAACCGTTACCATAGTTTTGAGTTACACTAATCCTTTCGATTATGACCTTATGATCGATTCGATTTCCGCCGATATCCAATGCAGTTTGCATGGATTTACACTCGGACACGCTTCTCTTGTTCAACCAACGAATATTGCTGCGGGCGCCACCGCAGAAGTAGTTATCCGGTGTGATTGGACGCAGGCAGCCGTTGATCATTTCCACGCGGAGCATGCGGGTGCTACACGCCTTGCCGCTAAAGTGGTGAACGTCACAATCAAGGTTAACGGCATCACTGTTCAATCAGATCAAGTGTACCCCATTGACGTACCCATATCTTAAAAGAGGCTAAGCATTGCGCAGAGACATTAACTGGTTTGGTCTCGCCGGAGGAGCGGCGATAATTTGTTTAATATTCGTCTCTTTCTTTGTTCCTTGGTGGCAACTTGTCGTGGGCGATGGCTTGGTCACGGCGAACGTGTCGCCTTTGTATACTGACTTTAATTTTGTGGGTTATTGGTTCACGGTTCCTCTGCTTTGGGCGTTGAATCTCGGAAGCATACTTTCTATGGCTGCGGGCGGCGTTGCCATGCTGATGTATTCAATTTATCCGGGAAAGTCCTACAGTAAGAATCTGCTGGGCTTTGGGTACAAGAAACCTCTGATCTCCGTGCTGATTTTTGTGATAATTCTCGTCGTCCTCACCCAAACAATCCAAGCGTTGTTCAGCTTGAGTGTCCCCTTAGTCGGTTCTGCAACAAGCGTGTTGCCTGAAACCATGACTTACGGTACTATCGTGAGGGTTCTGATTACAGCGAATTTCCAATGGCCATTCTATTTGGCTACAGTAGCGGCGGCGCTGTGTATCGCAGGGAAATTCTACCACAAGAAGCTTTTTGCGCCTTCACCGCCAGCGACAGCACCTGCGTCTTCTCCAGCAACAGTTAAAGAGGTTGCCCCTCCCGCCCAAGAATGAAGTGCAAATGGCGGAAACAGCGTGTTTTATGGTGCATTTGTCCACTCTGGCGTCATTTTCCAACTGTCTGCGTTTAGCGCTGATCCATCGTAGTCAAACTTGGCTTCTACTGACCTTGAGTCCTCCCTTGCGATTGTACCAATGTTATAATAGCTGTCTATGACTCGTTCGGAGCCTCGATATGCCGTTACGTGCAGTCTAACGTTGTATGCTGTTTCTGCTCCAATGTTGCAGACGTATCCGGAAACGTACAGGAAGGGGTCGTTAGGATTTGTTCTGTCGTCGCGTGCTCCCAAACCAACATTGATAACCCTTGCCGCCGTGCTCACCAGCTGGTTTTGTAGGCTTAGTATCTGGTTCTGCTGGGCTTCCACCTGATCTTGCAGGTCTGTTACCTGCTCCTCCAAGTCATCGACTTCATTTTGTAGGCTTAGTATCTCCTGATCTTTGGTGGCTATGCTGCTGTCTCTTTGAGCCACTGCTGCTGAATAATAAGCGAAAACCACGATTATGCCAGTAAACAAAACCATAGCGATTATTCCAAGGGCGATTGCCACGTTTTTGTCGACCATGTTTTCATTTTTTCCGCTCATTATTGTATCACTGGTTTTTTCTTTGGTTGATTTGAGGATATAAGGCTTCGTAAATTGCGCCGGCTTCAATCATTCTTTGGAAGTCTCCTTGGGAAACAAGCAACAGTGGACAGAGTGCCACTGACGTATAAAAACTTTGGATTGCAGCTTAATTCAGTCTTTAAATAAGGGGGGCTATAGTCTCCGAGAGCATAACAGTTCACGCAGGTTCCAGCCGCAGCGCAGCGATGCTTTTTATAAGGACAACACAGATAAGAAAACCCTAAACAAGGTGGCGGAAATGCCAAAAGTAAAAGTAGCATTAATCGGCGTGGGAAACTGCGCCTCAGCCTTCATCCAAGGCTTGCAATACTACGGAAAGAAAGAAGATTACACTGGACTGCGCAACCCCAGCTTAGGAGGCTTAACACCCAGCGATATTGAAGTGGTCGCAGCCTTAGACGTTGACAACCGAAAAGTTGGAAAAGACTTGGCGAAAGCCATTTTCGCAGCACCAAACAACGCGCCAAAAGTCGCCGAAGTCCCCGCAACCAGCATTATCGTCAACAAAGGTCCGTTGCTGGACGGCGTCGGCAAATCCACCAAAAACATCGTGCAAGTCAGCAACGCGCCTGACGTAAACGTTGCAAAGATACTGAAAGCCGCTGGCGCTGAAATAGTGGTTAATCTGCTTCCAAGCGGCGCAACCGAGGCTTCCCGCTGGTACGCTGAACAAGCACTTGCTGCGGGATGCGCCTTCGTGAATGCCACACCCGCCTTCATAGCCAGCGATGCAGCATGGGCAAAACGATTCGAAACAGCGGGGCTACCTTTGGTTGGCGACGACTTAGTCGACCAAGTCGGCTCAACCGCGCTGCACAAGACGCTACTGAAACTGCTCTCAGACAGCGGCGTAAAAATCACAGAAACCTACCAGCTAGACGTTGGCGGAGGAACAGAATCACTGGACACGTTAGACCGGAGCCGTGAAGCCAAACGCACCATCAAAACGCAGTCCGTAGCCTCCTCGCTGCCGTACAAGGCGGAAATCGTAGCGGGCTCAACAGACTACGTAGACTTCCTCCAAAACAACCGTGACAGCTACTTCTGGATCAGCGGCACCTACTTCTGCAACGCGCCAATGCGGATAGACCTAAAGTTTAGCACGGTTGACGCGCCGAACGCAGGCTCAGTCCTCTTCGACGTGGTAAGAGCTATGAAAATAGCGTTGAACAAGAAGCTTAAGGGCGTAATACTGCCAGTCTGTGCCTACGCCTTCAAACGGTCGCCCCAAATGTTGCCGCTTGAAACCGCAGAAGAAATGTTCAAAACGTTCATAAAAGAAAACGGTTCAGCGTGACGCAGCCAACTTCTCCAGTTCACGGATTATCTTCTCTTTTGTTCCGCTCTGCTTCATCTTCTCCTTCAAAAGCGCTATCGTTTTCACGGGAGTTGGATCCACTTTGCGAAGAATTGCCAGATAAACGCTTGTGAAGTCGCCGATGCAGATGGTGGACAACATTCTGGCGAGTGCGCTTTTGCCCTGAGCCCACACTTCGAACATCTTCGAATCATAGTGCATGAGTGCTTTGGTTGTTTCGATTCTACTACGTATCTCGTTGGGCTCGTTTTTGTCTCTGATGAATATTGTGGAAAAGCATTTTGCGAGCTTCCCAGCCTTTTCCCAGCCTACAATCTCATTGTGGTTAAGTTCGGAGAAAAACTCCCACTTCGAAGGAATCTTGCTGTTTTCATTGAACTGCTGCTTAAAACGTTGCGCCACGCTGCGGTAAACGCCAAACCCATAAACCACAGGAACAGACGCAGCAATTCCCAAAGCCAACGTCTTGGAAAAATTTTCGCGCGCAAGGTTTTCAGGCGCATTCTCGCCGCTAATTCGCTCTAAAATTTTGGTCGCTTCCGAAAAATCCTCAGAGACGCCTGAAACAAGCTTAATTTTTTCCAGTGCTTTGAGCAGAGGTGTGAACAGGTAGGGAAGAGCCGCACGTGGGGGCATGCCAGAAGGAACACGCAGGTACGGCACATTCAGCTTTTCGGCAAATTTCAGCAAGCTTCCTCCTGAACTTATGCAGTGGATCATGCAGTTCCTTTTTGCAGCGTCAAGGAAAGCGCTGAGGGATTCCTCGGTTTCTCCTGAATAACTCACGGTTAACACGAGGCTTTTCTCGTTTGCATACGCAGGCAACGAATAATTTCTGCTGACTTCTATAGGCATCTGCGCCTTGTCGCGTGCCCAGTCTTTTAGGAGTTCGCCGCCTATTCCCGAGCCGCCCATGCCAGCGACGATTATGTTTTCAGGTTTCGGATATCGCAGCGAGATTTTCTCAGCTATTTTCGCGGCTTTCTGATAGTGTTTAGCTGAGTTCACGCAGAATGAAAGCATGTTGCTCTTATCGATTTCCCTTATTTTGTCTATATCATCCAACACTGATGTCGCCAACTTTCGTTCACCTACTTACCCGCACTTTTATATTCAGTTTTTTACTTTTAAGCTGAACGCAGAGGCTCAGCGGTTTTCTGTGAAGGAGCAAAGTTGAAATGAATAAAAAGAAGTTAGCAATTGCGATACCTGCGTCGGTTATTTCGGACACGCCGCATTTGCGCGAAAAAACCTCGAAAATAGGCTTGATTGGAAGAGCCGCTGCGATTTTCAAAGTAAACGAAATCATCGTTTATCCCGATAACATTAAGGTTAATCAGGGCAGAGAGATTGAGCTAATTGCCATTTTATTGGCGTATATGGAAACGCCACAGTATCTTCGCAAGAGACTTTTCAAGCTGGAACCGCGCTTGCAGTTTGCGGGGATACTGCCGCCGTTGCGAACGCCGCATCATCCGCTGAACAAGAAAGCCCGAAATCTGCAGATGGGCGAGTACCGTGAAGGCATTGTCGTATCCAAAACCAAAGAGGATGCGCTTGTGGACATCGGCGTTGAACGGTCTGCCCTTATGCGAGAAAGGCAGTTCGCTGTGGGCAAGCGCTTAACATTGAAAATAGCGAAACTGGGTGAACAAATCGAAGTTCAAACGGCAAACAAAGATGAGATTCCCTCTTATTGGGGATACGCAGTTTCGGCGGAAAAGCGCTCTTTTAGCAAATTGGTGAAAAACAGAAAATTCGACTTGACTATTGCCACCTCCAAGTTCGGAACTAGATTCGCAGATGTTGCTGAAAAAATAGGTGAAAAATGGAAAAAAGCAGGCAGTATTCTCGTAAGCTTCGGCGCGCCAACGAGAGGATTGTTCGAAATAGCCAGAGACGAAGGCGCAAACCTTAATGACGTTGTGGATTTTGTGGTGAACACGATTCCTGAGCAGGGAACGGAGACTGTTAGAACGGAAGAAGCGCTCCTTGCGGCATTAGCCATCTTAAACGTGCAATTTGGCGTTTAAGGTTTAAATGTTCGTTTGGGTTATGTGCTGTTCATGCTGTCTTTCGACGTCGCTATGCCCGCAGCATTGTTCGTTGTAACTCTCGTGGCTCTGCTGTTGAACAAGCGAATTGAAGGCAAGTTAAAAACGACTTTTGAGGAGAGGGAATTCCGCAGGCGAGACGCCATCTTATTTGTGGCTATGATTAGCGTGGCAGTTTCGGTTATCGTTTTTGTTCCTCAGATGGCTATAACAGTGGTGTTCCTGTTCTCTTATTCAACGCTGCTCTTCATGTTTTCATACATTTTTTCAGGCATACGGAAGAGGAGAGCACAGCTTTTTTGTTTGGGCTTTGGGTTAGCCGCTTTGGTGGCTGGAACTGTTGCTTTATTGGACCCGTTAGCTGATAGCTGGCTGTTCTATGGAGGTTTGGCAACTTACGGTTTGGCTGCTTTCGCTTTCTTTGCCATTCTGTACGAGCAGATGAGGAAAACTTCTGGGGAAAGATGGTACTTGGCTGTTTTGCCGCCAGCTTTGTTTTTGCTGCTTTACCTGTTTTATCAAGGTACACCCTTATGGTTCCCGTATTTTTTTAATATTTTCGCAATAACATTCGCCATTCTGATAACCCTCTACTTAGCTTCTCTGTTTACGTGGAAAGTTGTATTCATTTTCGCCGGGCTTCTAACCGTAATGGACATAATATTAGTGTTTGGAACTGGGACTATGGGGGAAGCCGCGACAACCCTTCTCAATTTGGGTCTTCCAATTGCTGTGGTATTGCCTCGTATCCCAGTACAAGGGGCTATTAGTTTTGGTGGGTTGGGTTTAGGTGATTTCTTTTTTGCGGGAATATTAGCCACGCAGACTTACAAGAAATTCGGCGAAAAAGCTGCGGTGATATCGGCGCTAGTTATGGCGTTTTCTCTTGGATTATTCTACGTTATCCAATTATACTTTGAAATAATGTTTTTCCCCGCCACAGTGAGTATTCTTTGCGGTTGGCTGCTTGTTGTGGCTTGGAAACTGGTTGCTGAAAGAAAAACAAAAGACAAGGCAGTAATTCAAAATTAAAGAAAATAGAGTGCTGATTTTAGCCGAATAGGGCGCCTAAACCTTCGAGCGCTGCGTCTTCTTTAGCTTTTTCCTCTTCTACTTTCTTCTTCTTGTCTTCTTCCTTCGGCTTGGTTTCTGTTTCTGGTGCGGCGGATGCTTGTGCAGCTGCTGGCGCAGCGGCCATCATCGTCGGCGCAGCTTTGATCGCCTCGTCAATGTTGACTTCGCTTAAAGAAGCGATTAGGGCTTTTACTCTAACAGCGTCAACTTTTATTCCCGCAGCTGTCAAAACGTTCGAGACACTTTTTTCGTTTATTTCTTTTCCAGCTTTGTGAAGGAGCATCGCAGCGTAAACGTATTCCATACTTTTTCACCTCTTCATTCAACTATTTTAACTTTTTCTGGTTGATATAGCCCTTTTCCCTTAAAGGGGATGAGCTAATACTTAAACCTAGGCGTTGCCTGCGGCGTTTTTCTTGCCGTTTAGAAGAATGCCCAATCGCTTAAGAACTTTTCGTCGCTCATGCAGCTTGATTTTTTCTGGAGTTAGACTGAAGTGGCGATGTCTCCCGCACAACCTTCCCTTTTTTATTGTGATATGAATTGTGAGAACAAGGGTAATAAGACTAAATCGGTGTATAATTGGTAGATTGGTGTAAAACATGTCAGTAGATGTCCTTATAGGACTTGCGGGGGTAGCCATCGGTTCTATAATATCGTTGATGTCCGTTTACTTGAATCAGAAGCTTACAGAAAAAAGAGAAGATCACAAGACCAAGATTGCGCGTGAGGAAGAAGCGATTTCACAAGTGTATTCCCCTTTAGTCTTTGTTTTGGAGAAAACTAGAGACCTATTTGCGATTATACTTGCTTTAAAGGGCGCGTATAAGAGTATGTGTGATTCACAAGAAGAAGACAACAAAGCGATCTCTATGATACAAGTTTTTATACCATATTTTGCAGCCAGAAGAGCAGCTTCCCATCCCAAAGTAATTGAAGATTTGCTATTGCACAAAGCAGGGTTAATAGAGTCAAAATTCTTTTATGCTGATCTTGTAATGCTGCAGAGTTATCTATCAACGGTTGTTGGGTTTCTAGATAGCTTGATTCCTAAGAGCAGGGAAAAGCCAAATCTATTGAAACAATATGTTTCTTCGTTTGGTCCCATGATAGTTGAACTAGAGCGAGCTGTCGGCGAAATGCGTAAATACGTACTTGCTAAGACTATGAGGCATAAAGTTGAGTACAAAGAGTTTTTTGATGAGAATAAATATTCGGAAATGGAGCGGTATGTAAGTGAGGTAAATAAAACCATCATGGGTATTGATGTACCTGACTGGGAAAATGAACTAGGGAAACTTGGGAAATAATTGTGGCGTTCTTCGCTGTAGTCCACTTTAATCTTGCTCTCCAAAGTCGGCGCTGTCTGTTTGAGCACTTGACTTTTATGCCATAATAGATAATGAAACATACTATGTTCGAGGAAGATCTGAGCAGACCCTGTGACGCTTGAGGGAAACCTATTGGTGGCGGCTATAAGCACTGTCCGAAATGCAACATTTACTTCTGCTTTATTTGCAGATACACTCTGCAGAACCTTTCGGATGAGTTTCCAGCGAAGTATTCGATGTGCGGTGTAGAATTTAGGGATTGAACATGATAAGAAAATAGACGCATATAGGTATGACCCGAGTTTTCGCCAGAATAGGAAACATAATGGAAAAGGTTTATTTTTAACCACGGCGCTAACATTCAAAATTGCAGGCGGACCAACCGTGTCCGCTGGGATGTAGCCCAAACCGGGCTGAACCGCAAACATAAGATGAGAGGTGAAAAAAGAAAGATGGCATACAAGTACATAGCCGAAGCATGGTCTAAGCCAGAGAAATCCTACATAGACGAACTTATGCAGCAGAGGCTAATCGAGTGGCGGAAGCAACCAACCGTAATCCGCATAGAAAAGCCCACACGCCTCGACCGCGCCAGAAAACTCGGCTACAAAGCCAAACAAGGCTTCGTCATAGCCCGCACCCGCGTGAGAAGAGGCGGCCGGCGAAAGCAGAGACCGCGATCGGGACGCAGACCAAAACGCATGGGAGTCGCCAAATTCAAACCCGCCAAAAGCATAAGGCTGATCGCCGAAGAACGCACGGCTAGAAAATTCCCAAACCTAGAAGTCCTAAACAGCTATTGGGTTGGCGAAGACGGACGCCACAAATGGTTCGAAATAATCCTCGTAGACCCAAGTCATCCTGTGATAAAAACCGACAAAGACGTGAATTGGATAACCGAGAAGCAGCATCACCGCCGCGTTTTCCGAAGCCTAACAAGCGCAGGCAAAAAGGTTCGAAGTTTACGCAGGAAAGGCAAAGGCGCAGAAAAAGTCAGACCCAGCAAACGCAGAGGCGCAAAAGGAGCCCAGTAGAATGCACCACATAAAACCCAAAATCCTTAAGCCAGACGGAAAACAACGCAGCGGCAGAGGCTTCAGCCTCGAAGAACTCAAAAAAGCAGGCTTAAACCCAGCAGAAGCAAAACGGCTGGAAATACCCGTTGATAGGCGAAGAAAAACCGCCCACGACCAAAACGTCGAAGCTATAAAAGCCTACGCGGAAAAGAAAAAAGCCGAAGCCAAGCCTAAACCCAAACCGAAGCCGCAAACTAAGAAAAAACCTAAAAGCTAAACCGCCCAAACAAGAAGCGGTGCTTCCTTGCCTTCTAAAACGCCCATAGGATACATAAATGTGCGAGCCTTCGCCCACGCTACCGAAGACCCCGAAAAAGTTCTGACCGCAATCCGCAACACCTTGCCAAAAGAACTCGGCGAAAACGCCATTTTCCAAAAAACCAGTCTAACAGGGCATCATAAAAACCCAATAATCCTTTTCGAAACCAAACTCACGGATAAGCAGCAGCTTCCAGCCGCTCTAGAAAAAATCGCCGCTGGTCTAAGCTCACTAGACAAGGAAAAATTGGACAGCGAAATCAAGCTGCACTTGGAAAAGCGAAACCTTTACCTCAGATTCAACAAGCAATCCGCCTATCGCGGCGAGTTAAGGTTTTCGTCAAACGACCCAATACACTTCAAGATTCACTTCAAGAATAAGACTCCTGAAGAAATAGTGGAGATTTGCAGAAAAACAGGGGTACTGCCATGAGAAAAACCTTTGCGGATTTGCACCTGCGCCTAAACGTGAAAGACCACGCCAAAGCTTTGCAGGTGATAACTAAGGCAGCAGCGCTTGGCTACCGCTTGATTGCAGTTCCTTTTCCACCTGAAACGCGCCGAGATGAAATCGCGAAGCTGAGGGCAGTCTGCAGCGAAGCTAAAATAGACTTTGCCTCACGGATAGACCTGCGACCGAGAACGCAGAATGAACTTATACAACAGCTGAGATGGCTGAGACGAAAATTTGAAGTAATCTGCGTCAACTGCGAGAACAAGCAGGTTGCGAGGCAAGCAGCCAAAGACCACCGCGTTGACCTCCTAAATTTTCCTTCACTATATTTCCGCAAGAGATTTTTCGACAGGGCAGAAGCTGGATTAGCCAGCAGCAGTCTGGCAGCGTTGGAAATTGATGTGAAGCCCCTGCTTGTTTTGGAAGGACCTGCAAGAATCAGGTTTCTCTCCAGCCTGCGCCGAGAAGCCGCCATCGCCAAAGAATTTCACGTGCCAATCGTCGTCTCAAGTGGCATCTCAGAGGCGAAGCTCCTGAGGAGCCCACGGGAAATGGCTGCGCTGACGTTTCTCTTCGGTTTGGATGAGGCTTCCGCGTTGAAGGCGGTTTTGCAGGAACCTGTGGCGATTGTTAAGCGTAACAGGGAGAAGCTCAGCGCCAAGTTTGTGGCGCCGGGAATACGTGTAATCAAGGAAGGGAAGGACTGTTGAAACGAGTTAAACGACGATACTTAGCGCTGCAAGTAGACTCTGACGGATTGCCCAGCCAGAAAGATTTTATGGATGCCGTTTGGAGCGCTGTGGCTAAGCTTTACGGAGAATATGGCGCAAGTCTCACGAATTTGGCGCTTATTGATTATGATGTGGAGAAGAAGACGGCGGTAATTCGCACTTCGCTCGCCACGGTGGATTTGGTTAGGACTTCGTTGGCTTCAATTACGTCTGTGGCGGATAGGGAAGCGGCAGTGCACATTTTGGCTGTTTCAGGCACAATAAAGGCTTTACGCAAGAAAGCAAGATTATAGTCTCGCTACACGTTCAAAAAGTAAACTTTTTTATTATAATAAGTAAAGACAAAACGCATTAGAGTCTCGTTATCGGTTGGACAAACTATCAAATAATATACAGAAACATTTATCAACGACTACAATGCGTAATTTAGCATTACACAATCGCAAAGAGAAGGCATAAACAAGCAGAGTAGTGCAAAAATGGAATTAGAAAACTTTTATTTCAAAATGGCATTAAAAACCGAACCCATAATAGATGACACCACACTGCGAGACGGCATCCAAATGCCCGGCTTAGCCGTAGGACCAAAAGACGCCGCGAAACTGGCTCAGCTTCTGAGCGAGGCAGGCGTGGAAAGAATAGAAATTTTCCATTACCAGAAACCTGACAAGAAAGCGGCTGAACTCATCCAAAAAATGAATCTTAACCTTAGAGTGGCGGGGTGGTGCCGCGCCGTTAAAGAAGACGTTGACAGCGCCGTTCAGTGCGGTTTCAGGGAAGTAGGAATCTCGCATCCAGTTTCGGATATACACTTCAAGGCTAAATGGCCTGACAAGACTCGAGACCAGATATTGGCTAACGTAGTCGAAGTGGTTGAGTACGCGGCTAAAACGCAGGGGTTAAGAACGTTTGTCCATGGCGAAGATAGCACGCGCGCAGATTGGAATTTTGAAAAGAAGTTCATCAACGCCGTAGCCCAAGCAGGGGCAGAATGTTACCGCGTGTGCGACACAGTCGGAATAGGGCTTTCAGACCTGAACGCGCCGCTGCCGAACGGAATCCCAGCTAAAGTGAAAGCAATTAAAAAAGAAACGAAAATTAGAGACATTGAAATCCACGCGCATGATGATTTTGGAAACGCCGTTGAAAACACTATGGCTGCCATACGGGCAGCGTCAGGCTTGTGGGATAAGATTTACGCGAGCACAACGTTTCTTGGAATAGGTGAAAGGGCTGGGAACGCTGAAACTGAGAAGGTTCTCTTGAACCTGTACCTGCAGTATGGGGTCAAAAAGTTCGAAGGCAAATCTGAAAAGCTCAAGCAGACAGCGGATTTCATTGGCAAGGCAACGGGTTACGTGGTTCCGCCCAACAAGGCTATTGTGGGCGATTACGGCTTTGCTCATGAATCAGGAATCCACACTCATGGAGTCTTAAGTAATCCTTGGACGTATGAGCCTTACCCGCCTGAACTTGTGGGCAATAAGCGGCGCTTAACCATAGGAAAGCAGTCGGGAAAAGGCATAATCAAGCATAAAATAACGGAAATCACGGGAAAAACTCCAACCGCCCAAACCCTGACGACAGTGGTAGAGAAAGTTAAGGAAATCTATGCGAATGGCAGACGCGCTTCGCTGAAAGAAGAAGAATTCAAAAAACTCCTTATAACACTCAAGCTACTCCAAGGATAAGCGCGCGTTTCGGCTTGAACGGCTTCACTGAGACAGTTATTGATTCTCTGATGACTATTGCGCTCTGCGGAGACTATAGCCCCCTTATTTAAAGACTGAAATGTAGATTGAACCTCTGCTTCGATACTTAACCAATGAAGTGCTAAAAGAATAGCGCGTTTAAGAACGCTTATTCTGCGTATATCACCTCCCTTGAGAATGAGTTGGCCGGCTGTTGTTTAGAATAAGCTTCTCAACATTTTTTGTAGCAGTCGAAGTTGCTGTTATGTCAATGATAACAACTCTTTTATTTATTCAGCGAATAAAGGGAATGCTGTGGTTTAAATGTCAATCAAGAGCAGGGACCTTCGTTGGAAGAAAGTTATTTGCGAAGACTTAACCGTAGGCGAGGTAAGAGAAGTTATAATCGACCCCTCCAACTGGAAAGTTACCCATCTTGAGGTCATTCTTTCTAAAGAGGCTGCTGAACTGGCTCTAGGCACCCGAAAAGGAGGCATACGAAACTTTCTAGCGGTATCCGCCGTAGGGAAAACGAACAAAACGATAAAGCTAAAGGTGAAAAAAGGACAACTCCAAATCTACCTGAAACCTCCAAAGCTTAAATCATAGAATTCTAACACCAAACAAGCCTTGTTAGAGGCTACGCAGACTTTCCCCCCTTTTTTATGATTCCAAATGATACATAGCTAGCAGAAGAGCCTCTTCATTTATCAAAGTGTCAATGGTCTGCGTTTTGCCGTGCTTGATCCAGTGCAGAGCCACGGCAACCTTTTAATCTTGACTCGGCACTTACCTAAAGGTTGGTAAAATTGAACAACGAAACTAAATGCGACAAGTTTACCGCTGTTAATGAGTTAGCCCGCCGCAGAGGCTTTTTTTGGCAGTCGTACGAGATTTACGGCGGCGTAGGCGGCTTCGTAACCTACGGTCCCCTAGGCGCGAGGCTGAAACAGAAAATCGAAGCCAAACTCCGCGAACTCTTCGTCACTAAACTCGGCATCCTCGAAATAGAATCATCCGTAATCACACCTGGAAAAGTTTTCGAAGCCTCAGGGCATGTTAACCATTTCAAGGAGCCCATGGTCGAATGCGTCGAGTGCAATAAGCGGTTTCGCGCAGACCACCTGCTCGAGGAATACGCCAAACAAAGCTGCGTAGAAACCGAGAAAATGAGCTTGGACGAAATCCAGAAGGCGCTCAAGAAACTCGGCATCACCTGCCCCGAATGCGGCGGAGGCTTTAAACCGCCACAACAGTTCCTAACCATGTTCGAAACCACCATAGGACCCTATTCTGGCGCCATTGGCTATGGCAGACCCGAAGCCGCCCAAGGCATATTCGTCGAATTCAACCGCCTCTACGCGGCGGCACGGGAAAAACTCCCTTTCGGCGTCCTCCAGATAGGACACGCATTAAGAAACGAGATTTCACCGCGACAAGGCTTAATCCGCCTCCGCGAATTCACCATCGCCGACCTCGAATTTTTCTTCGACCCTGAAGAGCCAGACTGCTGCCTGCTCAAAGACGTGGAAAACGAGACTTTGCGGCTGTACCTCGCCCCTGAACGGCTGAAATGCTCCGAAAAAACCATCGAAGTAACCGTCAAAGACGCAGTCGCACAGAAACTAATCCAGTCCGAGTGGCAAGCCTTCTTCATGGCAATGGCAAAAAAACTCCTAACAGAAATCGGCGTCCCCCCAGAAAACCAGCGTTTCATCGAAAAAACCCAATGGGAAAAAGCCCACTACGCAACGCAAAGCTTCGACCAAGAAGTCTACGTTGACCGATGGGGCTGGATAGAAGTCTCAGGGCACGCCTACCGCACCGATTATGACCTATCCTGCCACATGAAAACCAGCGGCGCCGACCTCCGCGTCTACAAAGAATATGAAACTCCAATGGAGGAAGAGCAGCTTGTTGTGAAGCCCATAATGGCTAAGCTTGGACCAGCCTTCAAGGCGGAAGCGGCGAAGGTTGCAGAGTTGCTTTCAAAAGCGCCTGCGGAAGAGGTTGCAACCTCACTGGAAAAAGATGGTTATTACATGGTTGAAAAATACAGGATTCTGCCTGAGCACGTGGACGTTAGCCGCCAAAAAACCGTTGTAAGAGGCAAACGTTTCATCCCGCACGTTGTGGAACCCAGCTTCGGCTGCGACCGCCTCTTCTACGTAGCGCTGGAATACGCTTACCGCGTAAAAGACGACCGAGTAGTCATGAGCTTTCCGAGGAGCATCGTACCAACACAGGTCGGCGTCTACCCCCTAGTAAGCAAGGATGGCCTCGTGGAAAAAGCGCAGAAAGTGCACAAGTTACTGGCGAACGAAGGCTTCACCGCGGAATTCGACGAAACAGGCTCTATAGGCCGAAGATATGCCCGCGCTGACGAAGCCGGCGTTCCCTTAGGCATAACCATAGACTATGACACGCTAAACGACGGCACGGTTACGATTCGTGACCGCGACTCATGGCAGCAAGTTAGAAGCTCAATCAAAGATTTACCCAAACTCTTGCACAAGTATTTCCAAGGAAAAATAAACTTCGAAGATATGGGCACTTTGCTTCAGATTAAGTAGTTAGCTTTTTTAATGCACGTGCAATACTAAATGTTGGAAAAATCAGTGATATTCATGGGCGGGAAACAAGTTTGGTACTTCCAGCGGAAACAGAACAACGCGTGAAACGCAGAGCCCTAAACGCTTGCCAAGATAACCTACGTAAGGTGGTAGATGTCACCAGAAAGATTCCTCAAATGGTTGAGCACTTTTCGAAGGGCGATAAGGAATCAGCCAGGCAGCTTTTTAGCGAAATCAGAAAAGGAGAGGAAGAAGTTATCATGGCGAGGCGTATGGTTTCGCAAGAGCTAGCCGAGATAGGCGCAATTCTGATCAGCAGAGAAGATTATCTGAGATTCACAAACTTGTCAAGCGAGATCGCGGATTTTTCCGAAGGCATCGCTTACTATCTCATTGAAATTATGGAGCACAACTGGAACGTGCCAAGCGACATAAAGAAGGATTTATTGAAGCTTTCCGAGGCTGTTTTTGACGCTGTGCTTAAGCTAAGAGAGACAATGATGGTTTTAAATTACGGTTCATCCAAAACTCTGGAAAAAGCCAAAGACGTTGAAATTGCCGAAAGAACAGTGGACGACCTCTACCGAGCGCTGTCAATAAAGGTTCTCAGCAGCAAACTCGACCTTCCAGTACTGCTGCTTATGAAGGACGTTCTTCAACTTCTGGAAAACTCTGCTGACAAGGCTGAAGATGCAGCTGACACCGCTCGCATACTTTCCTTCATAATGTAACAGAGAGCGCGAAAACATCCATGGCTAAAATCAAAGTCGAATTAATCGAAAATTTCCTAGTAGTCTGGAACTCCACCGAAGGCTCACAGCTATACAAAACAGAGTTTTACGGGAAACCCCTTGGAATTCCAAAGCCAAAAATTCCCGAGTTCAAAGTCCCCTTACTCTTGGATTTGATGGAAGGCCTATACTTAGCTGAGAAGGGGGCGATAACAATTTACGAAAGTTCAGAAAAACGCAAGGTCGGACTTAAAAAGCTTAAGCAGAAAGCTAGACAGCTATACGACGAGTTTGACGAGAAATACGCAGTTTACTGGGATTTGCGGGACAACGGATTGATTGTAACGCCAGGCATCAAATTCGGCTGCGATTTTGCCGTTTACAAGTACGGCCCAGGCGTTGAGCACGCGCCTTACATGGTTTCTGTTAAGAAGGCGGGCTCTGAAATTTCAGCCACGGAAATTGTGAAGGCTGGGCGCCTAGCGACAACCGTGCGGAAACGTTTCATAATTGCCGTGCCAGACTTGGACACGGAAAAAACGAGGTATTTGATTTTCAAGTGGTTTAAGGCTTAGCTTGGCATTAGGGTTTGGTTTTGGAATTCTCCTCTTACATGCTGGTGCGGATAAATTTTTGTCGCTGTTAGGGTGCATCCTTCCTCTATTGTAACATCGTCGGCAATAACTGAAACTGAATTTATCTTCGTTTGTTTCCGCCCGCTCGAAAGAATTGTTGCGTGTCTGCCGATGATGCTGTCCCGTATTTCGGCTTTTTCTCCGATTATGGCTCTGTCCAGTATAGCCGAGTTTTCTATCGTTGCGCCTTTACCGATTCTCGTGAAGTTGTCTATGCAGGAGTTCGCTATTCTGACTCCGTCGTCTATTTGGCAGTGTCTGCCGATTAGCACGGCGCCTTCAATCTCTATTTTTCCCTGCTTAATTTTCTTAACGATCGCCTCTCGCCTTTTTGCTGAGTCGTTGCTTTCTCCCTGAACCCATATTAGCTGTTTTTCGCTGATTTTTCCACCGAAATCAGTAAGCATGCTGAAGCCGCCGTGGAGCAGTTTCTTCATGGCTTCCAAATAGTTTTTAGGAGTGCCCACGTCAAACCAGTTTCCCTTTAACGGGTAACCGTACACTGGGTGATCTGTTTGTGTCAAGTAAGGTATGAAGTCGTAACCGAAGTCTAATCGGTTTTTCTCCTCGATTATTTGTTTGACTCCTTTTTCTTTGAAAATCTTTTTTATTTCGGGTGAAAGCACGTATAAACCCGTGTTGGCAAGGTTACTGGGCGCGTCTTTAGGCAGTGGCTTCTCGACGAAGCGTCGGATGCGGCTATTCTTGTCAATGTCAGCGATGCCTAAACCTTCCACATTTTGCACTTCTCTAAGCACTATAGTCATCACCGCACCCTTTTCCTGGTGAAATTGCATGAGGTCTTTCACGCTGATTTCAAAAATGTTGTCGCCCTGCACTGCGAAGACGCAACTGTTAATCTCGTAGTATTCCATGTTTATTCTTGCAGAATCAGCACTTCCAAGGTCATCCACGTTAGGCTGGTATTTTATGTGAATCCGCGGTTTAATATTGTATCGCACGGAGAAGCCGTAGCCTGACTCGAAATAGTCGTAGAGGTCTCTGTAGTTCGTGTAGCCTTTCACTCCGAAAATGAAGTGGCGTATGCCTTGGCGGGCAAGTAACAAGAGTGAGAATTCCACCAATGGCCTGTTTAATAGTCTGAGGGCGGCTTTGCTTGTTTCCGCTGTGAGCGGCAGAAGGCGCGTTGCTTTTCCGCCTACTGGAATTATTACTCGTAGCCTTTCCGGAGCGTAGTTGTCGCCCACTAAAGGAGCGTAGTTGGTGCTCAAAAGATTTCACCCACAAATATTTTTGTTAACTATGCGTTTTGGGGCGTATTAAACTTTTCAAACCATCTCTTTTACAGGTTACAAGTTCAAGCATTTTTGCCATTTCCTCTGTATGGTGACTGTTCTGAAATATCTTTTATGTGAAAACTATGCTTTTTTGAAGGTGGGTAGCCTTATGATGTGTGTGCTTACGGCGATGGCTACTGCTAGTAGGATCAGTTGCACTGGAAGGATGTCTATTATGAAAAATGCTGAGAAACATATTGTTATCCACAACATGATTAGGGCGGTGATTTTGGTTCTTATCGTGAGTCCTCTTCCTTCTTTATAGTTTCTTATATACTCTCCGAACCATCTGTTGTTTAGCAACCAATTGTGCATCCTCGAAGAGCTTTTGTAATAGCAAGCCGAGGCAGCCAAAAGAAAGGGGGTTGTTGGCAATATAGGCAAAACTATCCCGATAGCACCCAACACCACACAAATTGTTCCGGCAATAAACCATAATGCTCTTACAAGTTTCTGTCCTTTCTTTTTAAAAGCTGATCCCCAAGAAGCCTTTTTCTCTTCCATGTCTAACTTCCTTGCTTAATACCCACATATACCATCTTAAAAACCATGCGCTATCACCAAAAAACGCCATTTTTTGGTATTCTAAAGGAGAATTTTATAACTTAGTCAAAACTTAAAGAGTCACCAAGCAGGGTTCGAACATCATGGATAAAATAAGCGGCTTGGTAAGGCTAATGCGGCCAATCAACTGCGCGATGATGGGCTTCGCGGTCTTTGTTGGCGCGGTACTGGCAGATCCCCAGTTCTCCAACTTTGACTGGCTTGGCATCCTGTACGGTTTCCTCACAGGTTTCATGCTGACAGCCGCATCCATGACCATTAACGATTATTACGACCGAGCGATTGACGCTATAAACGAGCCAACTCGTCCTATTCCAAGCGGTTCAGTCAGCACGAGAGAAGCTTTGGCTTTCGTTTTCGTTCTTTCAGTGGTAGGTTTTGTCTTCGCTTATCTCACAAGTGTTCTATGTTTGGTGGTTGCCGTAATCTCTTGGGTCGTGGTGGTGACGTACGTTACGGTTGGAAAACGTAGCGGTTTGCCTGGCAACTTCCTTGTCAGTACGTGTGTGGCTATTCCCTTCATTTACGGCAGCATAATCATCCTTAGTCAGGTTCCATTAAGCGTTCTGCTTTTTACGGTAATGGCTTTTCTTTCTAACACGGGTCGAGAAATCACTAAGGGCATTGTCGATGTGAAAGGCGATAGGGCTGAAGGCATTAAGACGCTGGCGGTGCGTTATGGCGAGAAAAACGCCGCCGTTGCCGCTTCTCTGTTTTACGTCTTAGCGGTTTCTTTAACCCCTGTTCCTTGGATTCTGAGCTTGGTTTCTTTCTGGTTTATTCCCCTAGTTTTAGTGACCGATATCGGGCTTGTCGCGTCTTCTGCTCTTTTGCTAAAGGATTATTCTCGAGAAAAAGCCAGAAAAATCAAGAAACTGGTCCTTTTATGGTTTGTTATAGGCTTGGTAGCGTATGTCTTCGGCGTCTTTAAATAAGCTTACGTTTCAGCGGTCGGAATCTTCACATATTTGTTTATTTTAGCCCGTTTCAGCGACGTAATCTTTACTGGTAAAGTGTAGCTTTCATGCGGTCAAGCGGCTTCACGTATATACGTGCATGTTTCGCATATGTTAAAAATCCATAAGTACGCTCTACGCGCCTTTTTGCATGTGAGGATGTTAACATGTCTGAACGTTTTGCTAAAAAATGGGAAAGCAGAAGAGACGAAACCTCATTTGTCGATGCCATACGCGCAACAGTTACTCCACCACAACCGCTGAAGCCACGCATGGACCATGCCATCAGACGCTTAGACCTCCAAATCCACAAGCTAGACCAAGCTTCTGAAAGGTTCAGCCAAAAAGACAGAGCGCTCTTCACAAAAATAGTTGGCGCCTACGAGAAGCACGACACTGCACACGCCAACATTTACGCCAATGAACTGGCTGAAGTTCGCAAAATGGAAAAACTGGTCATGAACGCGAAACTGGCACTTGACCAAGTACAGCTCAGACTGCGAACAGTGACTGAATTCGGAGACATCGTAGCCACGTTAGGACCAGTCATAGGCGTATTACGCTCAGTCAGCGTAGGACTTGTAGGCGTTATACCTGACGCGGAAAACGAACTCGGAGACATCAGCAACATGCTAAGCGGCTTAATGTTTGACGCCGGACAAAGCTCTGGATTTAGCCTCAACTTTAACTCGGTGAACGAAGACACAGCTAAAATCCTTGAAGAAGCCGCAACGGTTGCCGAACAGAAAATCAGCGCCAACTTTCCAGACTTACCACCTGGGCTCTCAACGAACCTGGCAAAAGGAAAAAGCAGCAGCTGAAACACCTGAAACGTTTCATCTCTTAACCCCTACTTATTTTTTCCGAGCCTATCTATAGGTGTGAATATCACTGCAGTCACTGAACTTTTTTTCAAAAAGAATGTGCGGCGTATTGGTCTTTTTTAACGAAGGTTATGTTTTTATGTGATAGGCATAAATTATAAACCCGTGGCATGATAGACATGTATGAAGCGTTTGTAGAAGCCTTATTTGGTCTTCTAGAAGGAATAATGTATGGGGCTGTTGCTTTTTTCATCGTCATGCTACTATCAGTTGTGTATAGGTATTTTACAAACGAGAAATTATCTTCGTTTATTGGCATCTTGTTTGGATTAGGCTTTTTGGGTTTCGCGGGCGGGTTGCTTGCAATTTTGGAGCAGCCAACTTTCGGTAAGGTTATCAAAATTGTGACAGTAAGCATTTTTGTCGTTTGGGGCGTTAATACTGGAGACAAAATAGCTGAAAAGATTCCGAAAAAAGGGGTATCTCTATTTGATGGTATTAGAGGTGGAAAACACGCGTATACCACGGTTAAATTGCCTAATGCGCGGTTAATATATGACATGGCTGCTAAGCCGAGAGTTCCTGACTCTCTGAAAACTGAGTTGTCAGAGAGAGAATTTACTTTGCCCGCTGACCTTCCAATTGAAGACCTCGCTAGCCGAGTTAAGAGGCGTTTGATTACAGATTGGGGCGTAGGCGATGTAGAACTTGAATTGGGTCAAGACGGCAAAGTTATTCACCTCGCGATATCAGCTAAGGAACAAGGTTTAAGCGTGGCTATACCTGAAGGAAGCGTGGCTATACCAATAGACTGCAGCATTATCCCGTCGCACCTGGCTGCAGGTGACGTTGTAAAAATTTTCTTGGACAATAACGAGGTCATCGAGAAAATTGAAGTGAAAGGCGTAGACGAAAACCAAAAAGTAATCACCATTGTTGCGGATTTGTGTATGCTCGAAAAAATCCGCGGCAAGAAAGCATCTTTAGTGGTTGCTTTACCCTCTGACATACAGAGGCATCCTGCTATCAGCGTAGCGCAAAAATCAGGTGTAATTGAAGAGTTTAAAATTCAAAAAATTGTGAATTCACTGAAAAAAGTCGGGGTCAATGATGACCTATCAAAAAAGATCGTGAAGCAAGTTCAAGCTAAACTGTGCAAAATGGAGCCGCCTGTTTCCACGAGGTTAATCAAAGCTGCAGTTATCGAAGAATTGGAAAAGGAAAATCCAGAAGCGGCAAAAAAATTGAGAAACCGAAAGCTGTGGGAGCTAAAAGCCTTCTAAAAGTGCATCTGTTCTAAGAATTGGACTAAAGAGAATGAAGCAAACTTGGTAACAGGTACAAATTTTGAAGTGGGGAAGTGCTAGCCAAATATAAAAAAGTGGGGAATTTGGTGCTTGCAAGTTTTAGAGTGTGTTTATTGCTGTTTTTGCTGAGCTGTACCTTGCGGTTTTTTGCTTCTTTCGCATAAAGTAGAAGCTAACAACGACCGCGACAGACGATAACAGCACTACAAATAAGATGCTAAAGCCCTCTGGATATGGATTCGGATCATAATTCGCGATTACTCCCCACGTACTTGGGACGTCCGCGTCGCTGTCTGGTGCCCACGATGACGTTGTGTTCGTGCTTGCGTCGTAAGCTAAAACTCTCAATCCATTTGGTGGGTCACCTACTTTTATTTGGCCCTGCTCCTTATCACTCTCCCTGAGTTCAAACATCCAGTGGGGTGCGGCATTCCATGGAGTAGCAGTTATCGAGTCTGCCCACGTCAATTCTTGGAAGTCTGGGGTAATTGGAACCCAGCCTGTGCCATTTCCTTTATACGTCAATAGGTCAGTGTGCCCTTGAATTTCTATCATGTAATCGTTGTTGTCAGGAGCAGCGCCCCCGCTATTGTCGGAGTCAAGGCAAATTTGCCATAAGTCTCCAGCATCATCAGTGTTGTCACCGAAAACCTCGATCATGAAGTCCATGGTTAACTGAAAAGACCTCAATTTAACTGTGAAATTAGCATTATTCGACATATTCACCGGTTGGACGTCGAGCCATTCATCAGGCTGTGACCATACTCCATCTATTTGGACGAATGCGGAACCCGTATAAGCTGTCATTGAGTAAGCTGGATTGCCCGCCTCAGCGATTCCTAGTAGCAGTAAGCTACAAAGCATAAGCATTGAAAAGGCAACGCTCATAATTTTCTTCATTCTCTCTTAATCTCCTTTAATTGGCTTGTCTATGTTAAGCAATTCTAAAGCTTTAAGGTTTTTCATACATTTCAATAAACGCGCGCTGTTATATAATAAATTGTGACTGTCACAGTGAAACCACACAGTTTTACGTAAACGTGAACGTGTGTGTTTGGGTTTGGGGATTAAATTGTAATCCACGATATTATAAGAACAAAACGTTCCAACAATTGGACTTATAAGTTGTTGCTTGTCAGTATTATCTGCGAGGCGTCTTGCTTATTGAACGCGGACGATGAGACAAAGCTTGAATACGCCCTTCGAGGCAAAGCATGGAAAGTCTACTGGTTCCTGCTTAAGAACGGTAACCCTTTGAGCGTTCGCGAGGTCCAGCGTGCTTTACACTTTAGCAGCCCAAGCGTGGCGCACCACCATCTCGAACAGCTACGCGAATTGGGCTTGGTTCAGAAACAGGACATCGGCGGACACTATGTGCTGGTTAGCGAAGTGAAAATCGGCGTGCTCCGCCACTACGTGAAACTGGGCAAACTGCTTTTCCCAAGATACTTTTTCTACGCCCTTTTCTCCACAGTATTCTACGTGGCTTATCTCCTGTTTCTGGTGCAGGATTGGTTCATGCGAGAGAACCTCTTCATCGCCGTGTTCGGCGCCATTGTCTGCGCAATTTTCTGGTACGAAGCGTACCGCGTGTGGACTATGCGACCGTTCTAAAAGTTGGAACAAGGTGTTCTATAGCTTAGGATAATATCAAACGGCGTCATAAGCCTAAGCAGGTGAAAAGATGGTTCAACAAGAAGTCAAAAAGAAAACGCGAATTTACGGCACAGCTGCAGTACTTTCAGCCATAGTTTTGGTTGCGTTAATATTCGTTTTCGGCTCAACACCAGGCTTAATGCCGTTTGCGAATCCGCCAACTGTTTCAGGGATGAAAACTTTCGCTAACGAAGCAGCACTCAGGGATTATCTGGTTGCGAATACACAAGGCGTGTCGAATTATGGTGGGGGACCATTGGACTCGAAGTATTTTGCGCGAAGTGGTGATTTGGGTGGTATTGGTTTTTTGACACCTGCTCCGCTAGCAACACAAGGAGCTGAATCCGATTCCTATTCAACCACGAACATTCAAGTAGCTGGTGTCGACGAAGCGGACATTGTTAAAAATGACGGCAGCTACCTCTACGTTGCATCGAACGATTACTCAAACAATCAAAATTACGTCTACATTCTGAAAGCTGACCCTCAAGACCCACGAGTGATTGCGAGAATCGCACTTG
>Ga0315537_1000799_pt1 | contig 24932 bp, 19 predicted proteins | sample SalMarSW160270MG_FD_203091 | JGI IMG/M metagenome (GOLD analysis project Ga0315537, IMG submission 203091) | Salt marsh sediment microbial communities from the Plum Island Ecosystem LTER, Massachusetts, United States - Salt Marsh Sediment SW1602-70 ...
GTAAACATCTGAAATTCACTATTTACTGTTGATAAAAGAGAACTAAACGATAAAATGGATTATAGAAAATAAATAATCGACTATCAATTACCAATTACAAATTACTAATTACCAATTAATAAAGGATGGTGAGCAGCCATGAATACGTTCTGGCTCAAAATTGCAGGCATTGCGGTTGCAGTCGTGGTTGTGATTATTATCATAAACGCTCTGTCTTCCAGGCCCGAACGGCAGCCCAAAGCCCCGGAAAAAACCTTTTGGGACCAGGTAGAAGAAGATGATAAGAGATTACGGGCCGAGCCGCAGTTGAAGCAGCCGTCTAAGACGAACACATCGGTGCAGCCGACCGACATGAACCAGGCGGCCGAACAGACCAGGCCGGTCCAGCCGCCAAAGCCACAGTTCAGAGAGCTTTCAGAGATAGGAAATATTGACGCGGAGCAGCTTTTCAACAACGCTATACAGTTTCGCAAAATAGGCAGGCTGCCGGGACCAAGGTATAGGGTTATGGTCGATGCTTGCCGCCAGATAATACAGAAGTATCCCGGCAGCGAGTGGGCCTGGAAAGCAAAGAGAATGCTCGCTGATATACCCGAACATTACCGCGAAAGATACCATATTACTAAAGAAGAAATTGACCTCGGCAACTTCAAATAATGGAGAACGAAAAAACGTCCGGGACGGAATGTACAAATGCACCAATCCGTATCAGCAACTAACATACCTGTAATCGCGATAACCGCTAATTGTCTGCCCGAGGCCTGGGAGAAAGCGGTCCTGGCGGTATGGGACAAGGGCCTTGAGGTCAAAACCCAGTACGATAAATCCGAAGACCCGCCCAGCAAAGATGCAACCGTTATCGTTACCATCACCGAACCCTTCAGCGAGCCGAGGATTCACAAGAACTTCCCCGGCGGCCCCGAAGAGCTTGAATCCTACAGGCTTGAAGTTATCAGCGGCATCCACGACCATTGGATTGACCCCGCCGCCGGCAAATGGACCTATACATACCACGAACGCCTGTTCGCATATTCTCCCGTAGAGGACATACGCAATGCTGACGCATCCAAGCCGTTCCGAAAAATCGACCAGATTCAGTATATCGTCGATTGCCTCTCTCAGGCCGGCCACAGCCGCAGGGCGCAGGCGATAACCTGGATGCCCACGGCCGACCCAAACACAGACGACCCGCCGTGCCTTCAAAGAATTTGGTGCCGCCTGATTCCGGGTGATACAGGCGGCCTTACACTCAATATGAATACCCACTGGCGAAGCAGGGACCTTTACAAGGCTTGGTTTATGAATGTCTACGCCCTCACCGAACTTCAGAGAATCATCGCCGAGCGAATCTCCAAAAACATAAATAAAGCCGTCAACATCGGAAGATACGTCGATATAAGCGATTCGCTGCATATCTACGGCAGCTACTTTAACGAGGTCGCCGTCGAAATAAAAAAGATGCGGCAAACCCCTTTTACAAAGCGTGCCTGGGAGACCACACACCCGGCCTTTGCGATGATGACCGCAGAGGCCTGTGAAAAACTGGCAAAGGACCCGGATTGTTTCGCAAAGCCCACGGAATGCCGGCCCTAAAACAGGATACGAGGCAAGAAATATGACTTTATTTGTCAACGGTGAAAAAATCGAAGAGTCGGAAATAAAACGGGAATTTGAACGCCTAAAACCCCATTACGAGCAGGCCTTCAAGGACCAGGACCCAAAACAGCAAGAATCACAGATCCTTGATTGGTCTAAAGAAAATGTGATTGAAATGGTCTTAATCAAACAGGAAGCAAAAAAGAATGCCGACCCGATACCGGAAGCTGAGCTCGAATCTGTTTTGGCTAAGGTAAAAGAACAATACACCGACCAGGAGCAGTTTTACAAAGATTTTGATGCAAAAGACGATGAAAAAATAAAAGAGATCCTTGAGATGCAGATAAAAGTCGAACGCAGGCTCGAAGAGGTCCACAAAGATATACCCGAGCCTTCGAAACAAGATGTATCGCAATATTACGAGGACAACAAGGAGCAGCTAAAATCCCCCGAACAAATCAGGGTCGCCCATATCGTAAAATACATAAGCTGGCAGACAGATGAAGAAGCCGCCCAAAATATTATAAGACAAGCGCACGATGAGCTCAAAAATGGCGCGGTTTTAGAAACACTGGCCCAAAAATACTCCGACTGCCCCGAGAACGGCGGCGACCTCGGCTATATCACAAGAGGAGAAATGGTGGAAGAGTTCGAGGATGTCGTTTTCAATCTTGGCGTCGGCCAGGCAAGCAATGTTTTTCGCACCCGCTTTGGCTTCCATATCGCAAAACTCTACGACAGAAAAGCCCCGGCTCTGCCCGAACTAAAAGAAGTAAAAGACCAAATAGTAGATGCGCTTAAAGAGCAGGCCAAATCAAAGGCCATCGACGACTTTATAGACAAGCTAAAAAGCAAAGCAAAAATCGAAGAAAAATAAAATCATTGCATACCCTGCCCCTGCCCCATTGCTTATAGTGTCGTCCGCTATAAAGGGATCACAAATCAACTAATTTTCTATTTAGCATCTCGCATACCACCAAAATATTCTTCTGGACACTACGGAATTTATACATACAATATAACTATCTTTCATACTCTGCGGAAAGGCCAACGAATGACCAAAATGCAAATGATCGCTAAAGCAGGTCTCGTCAGTTTGGGCATCTACGCCGTTGTAAACTTATGTTGGTACCTAACTCACGTCATACCCTCTTTCAACATTCCATCCTGCCTGGTCGGCACCTTATGTTTCACTGTATTCGCAGTTTTTATCGCAGTTACCACATTCTTTTTAATCTTCAACAACGACAGCCTGGCCCTCAAAATGGCAGGCCCGGGCGACCAGCTAAAGCCTGCAACTGAAGCTCTTTGGTTGGCCGCATCACTTCGCGTCGCCACCGTTTTTTGCGGCCTCATACTCCTATCTACATCCATTCCCACTATACGAAACATCTTACTCGTACCTATACGTATCGGACCGTTAATCAACGAAATTTTTCTATTCGATAGCTTTCCAAAATCACTTCTGTTTCCCTTCTCGAAGTGGTGCGCAATTATATACAATTTTCTTAAATTAATATTAGCCGTCTATCTGCTCTGCGGCGCTCCGCATTTTCTCCGATGGCAATTCAGACACAGCATCGTCCAATGTCAGCCGAACACACAAAAAATAGGACCCGAAAACTCGCCCTTCGCCAATCCAGAAAGGCCCAACAATGAATAAAATGCACTCACTCGCAAAAATCGTCCTCACGGGAATAGCCTTATACCTGGCTTTCCACTTATGCACTTACGTAATCATGATACCTTTCACATTGCTTTCCGATGCTCGCTATGAATCCTCAACTTTATCCATTGTCTTGTTCCTGTTTATCTCTCTGTGTCTTACCGTATGTGTATACCTGCTCATATACCACCGCGACAAGTGGGCCCGGAATATCGTCGGTACGGCCGACCTCCCGAACCCGGATTTCCAAATACAATGGCTGCCCGTAGCATTTCGTCTCGTTGCCGTTGTCGCCGGCCTCTTCTGTCTCTATAGGCTTATCGTAAAAATCATCTGGGTGGTCGTAAGGCTTTCAATGGCTAAAGCCACATCCTCTTCACCTGGGTATGTTCAGTATTTTACTTCAAAGCTATTAACTGTCGAACAAATTCTGGACTGGCTGATTCTATTTGTAATCGGAATCTACTTTCTCTGTGGCGCTCCGCATTTCGTCCGCTGGCAGGTAAAAAAGACTCTCCAGCATTGCAAACAGCTACCAACGAGCATCTAACATCCAGTATCCGCCATTAGGCGTCCTCCGGAGAACATCAAGCATCAGTTTTATCGGCCTCCTGTAAAAAGAAAAAAATCCGCTTTTCCAAATTTGCCTCTTCGCGATTTCTATCTTATACTTTAATTGATGTTGGGCTGAACATAGAGAGGATTAACAAAACGTTAAATATAGCCACCTGTAGGCGGAGGAGGTGACGGTTAGCCCAATTTAATCATCCTGCTGTGCGGGGCAATCCGCCGGCAGGAACATCACAATGCTTTTGCATTACGTGATGGCTTGGAACAGAGCTCTTCGGGGGGGGCGTATAAGTTTCTTTCCGAGTTGGGCCCCTGCGATTGGTCGCGGGGGCTTTTTTTTATAAAAAAATTTATCTGCCAAAGAACCGTGATTACTTCACTCGTTTTCTTGTTACTTCTTATCCAGCCACAAATTAAGCACGTCAAAACAGAATGTAACAATCTCTGATTCGGACCATTAGCTGCTTACTGTAAAAAATTTTTTGACATACTACATATCGGTCTTAGAATATGACCAGTAGCGACATATGGTATTGTGCCGATGCGCTGAAAATAGTATTATGGTATCCTTGTTAATCGGGGTCGAGGTGGGCCTGGCTTGTGAGATGTCCCTTTTGCAAAGAAGACCGTGACAGGGTTGTTGACTCACGTTCAAGTGATGCCGGCAGAGTAATCAGACGCCGGCGCCAGTGCTTGGTGTGCAAAAAGCGTTTTACAACCTACGAAAAGATAGGTGAGAGCTTCAAGCTGTACGTGGCCAAAAAAGACAACTCGCGGATTCCTTATGACAGAGACAAAATCATTGCAGGTTTACAGAAGGCCTGTTATAAGAGACCTGTATCAGCCGAACAGATTCGAAAAATAGCTGAAAAGGTCGAAGAGGATATATTCCGGAACTTTGATAAGGAGGTCTCATCGGCTTTTATCGGCGAAAGTGTAATGAAGCACCTTCGTGCGGTTGACAAGGTTGCATACATTCGTTTCGCAAGTGTCTATCGTGACTTCAGAGATGCCGGCGAATTGATTGAGGAAGTCAGTCACGTTATTGCAGAAGCTGAGCCTATTGAGCAGCCGACGCTCTTTAACTATAAGAAATAGTATCTACGTTGCATTACAGCCATGGACGGGCACGGATAATGTTAAATCTTATCATGGAAAAAACAGGAGGGGATATAAATGCAGCTTAAAGTCATAAAAGCAGATGGCAGCACCGAAGAATACCTGCATACCAAAATCATAGGCACTATCAGCAGTGCCTTGGGCAGAATCGGCTCACCCGATATGTACGTCGCAGAAGAAATGGCAGAGGTGGTAACATATTTTCTTTATCACAGACAAAAACAACGCAGTGCAACCAGCAACGAAATCTTTTCCATAATCAAGGCGGTCCTGACCGCCACAAAATACGAAGACGCCGCGGTGGCGCTGAACGAGCACCACTTTGAGCGCAGGCTTAAACGCTCCAGAACTGAGGTTGTTTCGATTGACATTGAGGAGCTGGCCGACGCTGAGCTGCTCTGCAAAACCGAGCCTTCAGACAACAGGTCGCGGTGGGACAAATCCAGAATAGCCCAGGGCCTGGTAGAAAAACACGCTATTTCACAGCAAGCTGCTCGGACAATTGCCTCGATGGTGGAGGAAAAGATATTTAATATGGGCCTTACCCTGGTACCTGCCAGTTTGATAAAACAGCTCGTTCTTGGAGATACCGCCGCCATTATGCGAGCACAACATCAGCTACAAACTGTTTAAACGGAAAAAGTTTCGAACACCTTCAATTCACCCTGGATAGTTAAGCAGGCGGCGTTAAAGACTAATGCCAAATGCTGTTTCTTTAGACCGTGCTTTAGGAATCTCTACCAATTCTTTAAGCTTGAATCCAGTGCCCGATTCTAATCCTCACACCACTCGGCCTGCCACAACCAATCGACTGCAAACCGGGCGTAATCCATTGTGTCAACCTGCTGGTCATTAAACAAATCGCAGAGCACATACCAGTTCGCATCCCCCTGCACCGTCAGCCAGCTATTCACTAATACCGACAGGTCGCGGCTATCAATAATTCCGTTGCGGTCAAAATCAGCCTGTTTAAGCCCCACTTCATCGCTGCCCATATCCACGCGATTATCGCGCATCACCCGAGGCTCTTCGTCGATATCTTTATCAGGGGGTTGAGGTATGTATGCCAGGTCGCCCGCATCGATACAAGGCGAATCCCAAAGTAAATGATAATCCCCACCGGCCGAATCTACAAACCGCGGCTCCATATTTATATTGCCCGTGCCGGTATATCCGCCCTCAACGTCACAGTATTGCGCGGATATGGTTTTGCCCTCCACCTCAGTCGCGTTTTCGTTCCAAAGGATGCAGCTTCGCAGCGTCGCACTTCCCGAAAGATGACTGAAAAGGAAAATCCCGCCGCCCTGATCAGCCGCGGTATTATCGCTGATTGTGCAGTTATACATAGTTGCATGTCCGTTCCAGACAAACATTGCCCCGCCGTTTTCGTAACTGGTATTGCCGGCAATGGTACAGCTCTCAAATGTCGCATTACCTCCGAACATATCTATGCCCGCACCGCCCCAGTCATACTCACCGGCTTCATTATTGATAATCCGACAACGGGTAAAGCTCGCATTTCCTCCGCGTATCTCCAACCCTCCACCGGTGTAACCGGTCCGGTTGTTCTCGAACGTACAATCGATGACTATCGGGCTGCAATCATCGCGTGTATACAGACCGCCGCCGAAACTGGCTTCATTATCCTTAAACAGGCAACGCAAAATTATGGCACTGCCGCTGCTGTCATTCGCCATCCCCCCGCCCACACCACCATTATTTGCGATAAATTCACAATCCTCTACGATGGGGCTGCTGTCGAGATTATACATCCCGCTGCCGCTGTTGCCCCCCATAGAATTATCACCAAACCTGCACCAAATCAGGTGCGGATTGCTGTTTTTGTTGTACATCCCGCTGCCGCTGCCGCTCGAGAGGTTCCGTGTGAAAGCACAATCCATAATCACAGGATTACTGCCGTCCCGGTTCAGCATCCCGGCACCGTTGGCGTGAACATTCATTCCGTTCGCGTTGCCTGCATCAATCACAAAGCCGTCCAGTACAGTATTCGGGTCCAGATTCCGGCCCACTACGATGTGGAAACTATTGTCCTGATAATTCAAAAATTCCGGTTCGTCGTCTTCATTCAAATCGCCACTCAATATCGTCGGAAACGCCGATACGTCCCGTGCATCCGGATTCTCACTCTGTGCTCCCGCATATCCTCCCCGCAAAACCAAACCATTTATAAGTGTAAAAGCTTGATACCTGTCCCCGCCCGGACCGGCCGGATGATATACTCCCTGCGCCACACGGACTTCTGTAATCCCGGGATTTTCTTTCGCATATTTCAGAATGGTTTGCAGGTCAGCAAATGCATCCGACCAGCTCAAACCGGTTTGAGTCTCCGTTGCTGCTGCATCCACATACACCACCGGCGGCACCGGCTCATTGTCCGACTCTCTCGTAGTTATTTTCTTTGTTGGAAAACCCGCAGCCTGAATGACAATCCAGGTGGTACTATTAACAAAATCACCATCCTCGGCAGCCGACAGGACCACCGTTTGAGGCTGATGATAATTCGAACTGTCAAAAAATAACTCCGAACCGCTCTGCACCGAAATATCCTCGTCCCCGCTGTGATAAGTTACAGTCACGGTAACCGGCTGCTGCGGATTAAGGCCCAGCGACACTGACAGCGACACCGTCGAACCCTCCGGCACTATCACCAGCAGCGGCTCAACTCGAAAACCCTGGTACGGCCCCTCATAAGCTCCCATATCCACAATCGGCAGGCACGGGTCCCACGTCACTCCCGTATCAAGAGTACAGGGGTCATCCACCAGACGCGGGCCCCAATCCAAATCGAACGGTATAATTTCAGAAACGTTGTCGTCATCGTCCAGATCCGCAACGTCCAGGGCCAGCCGGTAGTTGTCACCTGCATCGATACAGGGAGAACCCGGTCCCGGTCGAAGATTGTCATCTTCCGTACCTGCTGCCTCATCGTCGCCGTCAGGATCCAGAAACAGAGGATCCGTATTTACATTGCCCTGGATGGTCGTTTGGGTGAGCGGTTCCCACTGCTCGATACAGTTGTAATACAAGTCCAAATCCATCCAGCCGCTAATCTGGGCATCCAACGTGTACCCGTCGGCATCCCGATTCCGCCGGAAGATACTGTTTGATACGTTGCCAGATACGGAACTTTGTATGTGAATACCCCCGCCCCAGCTCCGTGCTTCATTATTATAAAAGGTACAATTGGCTACCTGAACGGTGCTGCTATAAATCCAGATTCCACCGCCCGTATTGGTTGCCAGGTTGTTATTGAAGACACAATTCGCAACCGTCATAGTGTTGTCCCAGCCGCAATAAATTCCCCCGCCCTGGTCGGCCTTATTGTTGATAAACTGACAATTCACCAGATAAGGGTCACATTCCCCGTAATCGCTCGCCATACCTGCACCGCCCCATTGGGCTTCATTATTTATAAAAACACAATTTTTGAGAATCGGGTCACAACTGCCCTCATTGTACATCCCCGCACCCAGTCCATACGTAAAGTTATTCTCAAATCGACAGCCTGAAAACCTCGGATTACTGTCGTCGTCATTGCCCACCGCACCACCGCCCCACTCATCCGAATAAGATGAATCCGTCAGGTTATTGATAAAGGTACAGTTCGTCACAACTGGATGACTGTTGTTATAATTATCCATCGCCCCACCGAACAAATGCGCTGCATTGCCGATAAACCGACAATTCGTAACGGTGGGGCAGCTGTTCGTGTCTTTCATACCCCCGCCATATACCCCGGTGTTATTCGACAATATGCAATTCTCAATCGTCGGACTGCTGTCGACGCAGACAATACCGCCGCCGATGTACTCTATATATTCTGCATACCCGCCTGTTATTGTCAAACCATCCAAAACCGAATCGGCTCCCTCCCCGTTGTGAAAGTAGAAACCATACCGAGGATCCTCGACACTGCCCTGGCAATCAATCACACAATGCTCCGGTCCGAATTCGCTCCGCACCGTTATCGCCTTGCCCCCGAAATCCAGGTCCCGGTTCCCCTGGCCCTGATAAACTCCGTCTGCCACCCACACCGTTTCTCCCGGAAGCGCCGTATCGATAGCCGCTTGAATCGTGGGATATTCAATCGGAACATGCAGTCCCGGCACCTCCGCCAGCGTCGTAAAACTATAACACTGCCCCTCGTTATCATCGGTTGTCTCGTTTCCGAATTCATCCGTTGCGACAATCTCAAAACGATAGGTCGTTTCACTTCTCAGATTATAGAGGTACACATTATGGCTCAATGACAGGGCAGGGTCCTCTTCCGTCCCGCCCTTGAGGTTATTACAATTCCTGCCATAGTTCACTAATGCCCGGCTCGGCTCATCCGTCTCAAAGTATATCCGCGCCCAGTAAGCTCCCACCTGCGCGGCCTGAACATTTAAGATAACAGGCCCCACACAATCCGCCGCAGCCGTATCAACACTGACCGCTGTGCTGCCTGTCCCGTCGTTCGCATCGCTGTACGTAACCGTAATCGTCTGCCCATCCGTTACCTGTACTATGCCGTCTGAGCCGATTGCCGCGCCGTATTCCGTCGCTATTGTACCATCATACACTCCAATCCCCGATGAACGCTCAATCAGGTCTAAAAGCTCCGAATCTCCCCCTGTCGTTTCGACGAATACAGGATGACTTCCATGTCCGGCCAGGTCGCCGTCCGCCAATATCACCGAGACATCATCCGCACACGAATACTCATCCTGCGTAAACTCCACTCGCCCCCGCGCCGGTACTGCTTTCCGCAGCAGGTTCCATACATTCAACCGACTATCCGATAAACAAATCCCGGTCGCAATCGGATCTCCGGTCGTCATCAAAAGGTCATATACCTCATCCCGAGTCAGTGTGGGATTGGCCCCGATTAGCAGGGCACATGCGCCGGCCACGTGGGGACACGCCATCGATGTACCTGACAAAATCAGTGTATAATCATCGTAAGGCTTGCCGAAATATGAGCTTGCCAGGCTCGCTCGCAGAGATAATATATCCACGCCCGGCGCCGCCAGGTCCACCCAATCGCCGTAATTTGAAAACGACGCCTTGTCATCGTTGGAATTCGTCGCCGCCACCGCAATCATCGGCCCGTAATACGCCGGATACTCCGGATTGCTCGTATTATCATTGCCCGCTGACGCCGCCAGGATTACACCCTGGCCGGCGGCATAATCAAGCGCCTCCTCCAGCGTCTCCGAATACGCGCCGCCGCCCCAACTGTTTGAACAAATATCGGCCCCGTTGGCCACGGCATAGTAAAATGATTTCACCGCATTCGACGTAGTGCCGCTGCCGCCCGAACCGAGAAATTTGACTGCCATAATCCGCGTCTGCCAGCATAGGCCGGCGATATCCTGTGCGTTGTCGGTCTCGGCCGCGATGGTACCCGCACAGTGCGTCCCATGGCCATAGTCATCCATTGGGTCGCCGTCGTGATTGACGAAATCATACCCGTAGATGTCATCGACATACCCATTGTAATCATCATCCACCCCCGCCGTCCCATTCAGCTCTGCCTCATTCACCCACATATTATCGTCGATATCTCGATGGGCATAATCCACACCCGTATCAATGACGGCCACTACCACGTCCGCACTGCCCGTGAAAATATCCCACGCCTGGGGCGCATCAATGTCCGCATCAACCTTCCCGGGCGGATGATTGTAACGGCCGCTCTCCGGGTACATCTGCCCGATATTTTCCAACGGCCACTGAATCGAAAAATAGGTGTCACTCGGCGTCCCGTGCTCATAGAGCAGGTAATTTAACTCCGCATATTCCACAGCAGGGTCCTGCCGACAAGCCGCAAGCGCCGCTGCCGGGTCCTGTCCCTCCTCCAGCTCCAGAAGATAAATCCTATCCAGCGCCGGTACTTGTCTCCAGACACCCGCCCGCCGACTCCTCTGCAGCAGTCGCATTTCCTGCTTCGTCAATTGCCACGCCGCCTTCTTTCGTAATACTTCCATCTTCCGCTGCTGTTTAGCAAATCCCGGAAACAGCCTCTCGCTCTTTCGCAACGGAAACTGCTGATTCAACCGACCCAGTGACTCCGTGACACCTACCCCCCTTCGCTCACCCTCTAAAACCGCTTCCAGAGTCGGAGCCGCTTCATGCCGAAATTTCACCAGAAGCTGATTCGGTACATACTCCCATTGCCGCTCTTGGTCTTTAACAACCTTTGCTACCCTGTTGGCCGCTGCAACCGTATCGGCCGTTCTACCTGCTAAAAACGCAAAAAAAGAAAGCACAAAAAGACTTAGAAAAGCCATTCTACTCACGGAATCCATCCTTCCTTTTTTGGTCTTTGCCCTTAGTGGGGAATTTGCCATTTGCCACCAATATCACTTCCTCCTTCCATATCCACCATCCTATAATACCAAATTTCCCTTAAAAATTCAAGTCCCCCAACCCTTCCTTTGCCAAATACCGGGGATTAAGCAGCAGGGTTCCCATCTTGAAGCTGCTGAAAAACAAAAAAACCTCCTATTCCACACCCTCGGCTCCGTCAAGGATGCTTATTCGATATCACCCAACAGCATTTTCGCATGGTCGAGGATTTTTTCGTATGATTCTTCCGGCTCAATATCAAGCCAGTTAACGTTCTGGAACGTCTTAAACCAAGTCCTTTGGTTCTTGGCTAATCGGCGGGTGTTCTTCTTGATAAGTTCGATTGCATCTTCCAAAGATGTTCGTCCTGAAAGATAATCGATTATCTCGGCGTAGCCGATAGCGCAGCGGGCCTGCTTGCTTAGAGGTTTTTCTTCGCCAAGCAAAGATTTGACCTCATCGACAAGCCCGGCTTCAATCATCCTTTTGACCCTTGCGTTGATCCTCTTGCTCTCTTCGGCCTTCTCCCTTCGCAGCCCTATTATCGTCCAGTCCCGCAAAGGCTCTTCCGCATCGAATTGCTTCTGTAGACTTGAGATAGGCTTGCCTGTGATTTTGTAAACTTCCAGGGCCCGGATTATACGCTTCGTATCGTTGGGGCTGATACGCCCAGCCGCCGCGGGGTCGATTTCTGTCAATTCACGATAGAGCTCGGCACCTTCAGCTTCTGCCCGCGCCCGCAATTGGGCCCGTATCTGCTCATCCGTCCCCGGGCCTTCAAATAAGCCATACAGAAGGGCCTTTATATAAAGAGCCGTCCCGCCAACCGCGATGATTTTTCTTTTTCGGCTCTTTATCTGCTCGATAGCATCATTCGCCAGCCCCAGAAAGGTGCCCACGCTGAACTCCTCGCTCGGCTCAACTACGTCAATTAAGTGATATTGAAGCTGCTCGCGGGCCTCTTTGGGCGGCTTGCCCGTGCCGATGTCCATCCGCCTGTAAACTTTCATCGAGTCCACGCTGATTATTTCAGCACCCAGACTCTCAGCCAGGCTAAAGGCCAATTGCCCCTTGCCGGATGCCGTAACGCCGAGAATTAGAACCATTTTCAATTTTCTATTTACTATTTTCCATTTTCTATTTAGTATCGAATAAGATGTCTTTTCCAATTATCAATCGTAAATAGTCGATAGTAAATAGTCAATGAACTTCAACACTCAATTACGCAAGAAGACAACACTTATCAATAATACGCTGCGGTTCCTTTTGACTCAGCAGCCGATAAGCGGTGATTTGAGAGAGGCTCTGATATATGTTATCGAGGCGCCGGGCAAACGGGTACGTTCGGCGTTGCTTCTCTGGTGCTGCGAACTTGTTATCGGCAAAACAAACCATAACGCCGAAATTGCCGCGGCGGCCATCGAGATGGTGCACACATATTCGCTCGTACACGATGACCTGCCGGCGATGGACAATGATGACTTTCGACGCGGCCAGCAGACCTGCCATAAGGCCTTCGATGAGGCAACCGCCATCCTGACCGGCGATGCCCTCCTGACACTTGCCTTTGAGATTTTAGCCAAAGATATTGATGAGCCGAGTGTTGCGCTCAAGCTAATTCGCGAGCTGGCAGAGGCCGCGGGGCCGGCAGGAATGATTGCAGGCCAAATGGCTGACCTAAAAGCCCCTCTAAAAAAGACACAGGCAACAAAGAAGGACCTGCAAAACATCCATATCAATAAGACGGCCAAGATGTTCAGATGCGCCGCAGTAATGGGAGCGGTCTGCGGCGGAGCAAATAAAAGCCAACTCGACCGGCTGTCTGAATACGGCTTAAAGATCGGGCTTGGCTTCCAGATAGCCGATGATATCCTCGATGTATGCGCATCGAGCGAGCAATTAGGCAAGACCGCCGGCAAAGACGCCAAAGCGGACAAGTGCACATATCCCGCGGTTGTGGGAATTGAAAAATCAAAGCAATTGGCAAAACAACTCGCCGACGAAGCCGTAGCCGTACTGGAATCCTTCGGCCGAAAAGCCGACACCCTCCGCCGGCTCACCATAGCTTTGCTCGAAAGAACTAAATAACGTTGAAAGCAAAACAAGGTTTTTAACTTTGCTTCAATAAGCATCATGTTTTCCCCTTTGAAATAGGTTCGGCCCCTTTGACTACGCTAAGGGCAGGCAAGCTCACTACAGGTTGGGTTTGATTGGGTTCGTTTTGGGTTTGTTTTGTCGGAACCCGAAAACGCGAATTTTTTCATAATCCCTTGTTATGTAAGACTTTACGTTCATTTTGGCCTTTTTGTAATTGGGTTCGTTTGGGTTCGTTTTGGGTTCGTTTTCCCCGCGTTCACCAAGTGTCCTTTTTTCATAATCCATTGTAATATAACATCTTACGTTCATTTGACTTTTTCGGAAATTGGGTTCGTTTTGCATAAAAAGGTGATTTTGTAAAGCGCTCTCTACAAGTGTAAAGAGAGGAAGGCATAAGGCACAAGAGCATAAGGCATAAGTGCATAGTTGTGTTGGTGTTAACATCATATTGAGTAAGGAGTTATCCGGTAGTTTGAAATCCTAAATTCTAAATCCTAAATTCTAAACAAATCCAAATTACCTAAATTTAAATGTTCAAAACTTAGGCTTGCTGGCCCTAAGACCTTGCTGCGCTGCAGCTTACGACGTGCGGAACTCCGCATGGTTAATGGTAACTGGTTATTGGTTAATGGTAACTGGTTACTGGTTATTGGTAATTGGCTCCTGGCTACAGACTGCTGACTCCTTACTTTTAACTTCCCAATTTTACATTCTAAATTCTCAATTGCGGTTTGTATTATACCTAACTTGTCCGAAATGTTCAATGAAAATCGAACTTTTTTTAGAAAAAAATTAGCCACAGATTTCACAGATTGACGCTGATTTATTGCCACGAAAAGGCACAAAAGACACAAAGGAAAATAGCCACGAATGGACACGAATTAACAGATATATATTTGCCACGAAAAAGCTCAAAATGCACAAAAGGAACAAAAAAATAAGTAAAAAGAATTCACCGCGGAGGACGCGGAGTTTATTAAATTTAACCACGAAGGCACGAAGAAAATAGCCACAGAGCACTCAGAGGGCACAGAGAGGTTGGCTTCACCGGCCGTGGTGTGGACGGCCTTGTTTATACAAACTCGCAGCCGTACTCCAAGCGAGCTTGTGCGTTCGGTTTGCGGAGTTTGTATAAGTTGCTGACGTTGTCAGCGTTGGTGAAGCCAGAAAAGAGGTTTTTCCTTTTAGAGAAGATAGTCACGAAAAGGCATAAAATGCACAAAAGACAACAAAAAAAGTGCTTTATTTAACCGCAGATTTCACTGATTAAGATGGATTTTAGGCGTTGACGGATGGGGGTGTTTGGGGTAAATTGGGGGATGTAAACAAAGACAGCGTAGAGCGTACAGCGTTTAGCGAATTAGTTAATTTGTTAATTAGTGATTGGTTAATTTGCTGGATCCCCGTTTTTACGGGGACAAGCGGACAAGGGGTTGAAGATGGTAAAGAAATTAGCCTTAATTTTAGCAATATTAATGATTGTGTTCTTAGCGTTCTCTTTATTCGGGCTGACTACAAACGTATCAGTAAGCATAAACGGCCGGGAGATTACAGGGCCTCTTGGAACTGCGATTGGCTTGTGGGGTACAATATTGGCGGCGGTAATACTGTTTTGTGTTGCGATACTTTTAGCTTTTGTTTTCGCAGGTGTTGGGCTCGTAATTGTGGGTTGTTTAGTTTTGGTTGGTCTCATACTTATCGCTGTTGCTCTTCCATTCCTGCTGCCGTTGATAATTCCCCTGTTTATTGTTTGGGTATTTTGTGCCGTTTGTCGCAGGGGTAAAGCAACAAAAAAGGTTTCATAATCAGTCAGGACGCTAAATATGAAATTTTCTGTTCACGAGCGACGTATTTTTTATGGTGGACAGGGATTATCAGGATTGATAGATTGGGGGCTTAAAGAACGCAGATATCAGTGAGACGCACCAGATGATAGAATCCGGCAGGTTCATTTTGAACAGCCGGGGCGTTCGGATGTTATTCGAAAACTATATAAACAATACTTATGGACAATAAATTACCATGACGATATTTGATCTTTTTTCGAAGCGACAAAAACGACTTCGTGGGGAAGTCCCAGATGTCTATACGTATGATTCAATCCCAAATCGACTGCGAGTACAGATCGTTCATATTTGGCGAGATTCGATAGGCAATGAAAACGAATACTATGACGAAAATAAAGGCGTAAAACGCGGGTATAAATTCATAGTTGAAACGTTATGCCGCGAATACGGTGTGTTTCGGCTCACGGATAGAGAATATGGAGATCGCTATGGTAGTAGAAGTTACATCCGAGAACTATTTGAGTTTTTCCTTCAAGAAGAAGATGCTGAAAAAACTTTAGATGTTATTGAGTTGTCCTTTCGCGTTATAGATAGGTTGACAAGAAAATTTGAATATCGAGGCTTCCACAGATATACAGAGATTGCAGACAATTCAATTTCAGAATTAAATTCAAGATTCAAAGAGCATGGAATAGGCTATCAATATGAGGATGGCGAGATAATGAGAGTGGATTCTCAACTCTTACACAACGAAGCTGTTAAGCCTGCGTTGAGACTTTTAAGCGGAAAGGATTATGATGGAGCTCAGCAGGAGTTCCTGAGTGCCTATGAGCATTATCGTCAGGGAAAACACAAGGAAGCTCTTAATGATGCCTTGAAGTCTTTTGAAAGCACTATGAAGGCTATTTGCGATAAACGAAGTTAGTCTTACGATCCCAAGGACACAAGTAAAAGATTAATAGAAATTTGTTATCAAAACGGTTTAATTCCAACATTCTGGCAGCAGAATATGTCAGCGTTAAGAAGTTTGCTTGAGGGAGGAGTGCCCACAGGTCGAAACAAACTAAGTGGTCACGGCCAAGGAGCGACTCCAACTACTGTTCCAGAACATATTGTGTCATATGTTCTACATATGGCCGCTGCAGCGATAGTGTTTTTGGTGAGATCAGAGCAGAATATAGAATAGTCTGTGCCTAACGAGCGGCTGCACGGTGAAACGGTATCAAATGATTAAGGATAATAGGACAGTTGTCGGTTGCCGGTTGTCGGGAGTAGCTTATAGGCACGTAAATATTTGCTCGCAAAGACAGAAGCGTATCTCGCATCAACGCATTTACTCATTCTCTCTATCCCATCCGCATAATCAACGGAATCATTCAATTGTAGCTTTATACTTGAAACGACAGCAATTTAGATAATGGCTGTTTATTCTAAAAAGTCTAATTTATCCCGCATGGCTTGGTCGATTTTATCCATTACATTTATCGGCCAATTCTCGAGGCGATATTTCATAGCAGAAACTGAAACATCATACTTATCTGCAAGTAAATTTCTAATATATTTCTTTACTGCTATTGGATTATCAAAACCAACCGAAGAAACAAGCTGTTTGTATAATTCACGGCTATCGTTCAATACATGTCCCGCAGGCATTAATAAAGCAGCGGCCAACCATTTTGCGTTTCTTTCATATTTGTGCCAGTGAGGATGATTTTTGAGGGTTATAACGTCTTCATAAGTTTTTACATTCTCAATGGTTTTTCTGTGAAGTAAGAAATGAGCAAATTCTTCGGCAATCGTCATTCTACATATTCGCTGATTGTGTCTTGCCTCGAATAGTTTCTCGTCGATTTTTATTATAAATTTACCCGTATCTAAATTAGTACCGATCTGACCCATTATGCCACGATCAGCTGAGCCTCTTTTGATATCCAGATCAATACCACACTGTTCTACAATATCTTCTATATCAACCGGAATAGTGAAATTATCACCGAGAGATTTCAGCTGGTTAGCAGCAATTTGTTCTAGTTCTGTGAGAGTATAAGTACGAAGGTGGCTAACTGGATCCATCGCCTATAATCTTCCTTCCCTGGATCTCTTCAATTAGTTGTTTTACATCATCATCGGATAATTTAACATTATCTATGGTACGCAACAAAGCCGGCATGAACCGCCGCTCTGCCATCTGTTGTACGTCCGCCGGCAGTTCTCCTCTTGTGCGGGCCAGTTCAAAAAAGTGTTCCCAATCTGAAGTACCTTTCTCCAGACCAAGGACATCAGCTGTGGCCTCCAGGCGTTCCTTCGGCATTCGGCGTCGACCGTGCTCAATGTCACACAAATTAGAGGCCTTAATCTCAATTAAATTGGCGAACCGCCTCAAGCCGAATCCTGACTCAAGTCGCAGCTTTTTTAGATAGCTCCCGAAGCTCTCATTTTTATCACTCATACCTAACCACCCTTTCTGGTATCTCATCTCACCTGTTATCATACATGATAACAATTCGGTCAAAAAAGTCAAGGAAGTTTAAAAAAATTTGCCTTTTTACGCTAATCTCTTGTAGGGATTCATATTATAACGCAATAATTCTGTTTTCTGTCTGAGCCACTGACTGACAAACGTCCATTCACTTAATTGGACGAATGTGCGCCTTTGTGCCTTAGTGGCCAAAAAAGGCATATAAAAAGTGATTTTTTTGAGATAAGCTGTTAGGATATAAGCAGTAAAAATACTTTCCCTCCCCAGAGGGAATTATTTGCACTTTTGATTGGTAATTCTCGTAATAAATAGTCGAAAGAACCACTAATGGCCGAATTATTGGAGCAAATCAATAGCCCTGCGGACCTCAAAAAGCTGCCCGTACAGCAATTGAACGCCCTTGCCGATGAAATACGCCGGTTTATTCTCAGCTCTGTCGCGCAGACCGGTGGACATCTGGCCAGCAACCTCGGCGTCGTGGAACTGACGCTGGCGCTGCACTACGCCTTCGATTTCAAAAAGGACAAACTGCTCTGGGACGTCGGCCACCAATGCTATACGCATAAAATCATCACCGGCAGGAAAGACAAGTTTAAGCTGCTCCGCAAAGCCGACGGCATAAGCGGCTTTCCCAACCCGGAAGAAAGCGAATATGACCAGTTCACCGTCGGCCATGCCGGCACCGCTATCGCAACCGCAATCGGTATGGCTTTGGGGCATACCCAGCAAAAGGAAAACAGTAAAATCGTTGCGCTGGTCGGCGATGCCAGTATCGTCAACGGTGTTTCCTTCGAGGCGCTCAACAATCTCGGGCTGGTCAAAAGACAATTACTCATCGTGCTCAATGATAACTCGATGGCCATCGACCCGACGCAGGGGGCGGTTGCAAAATACTTTTCCAAAGTTCGGCTGAGCCAGACATACGAAGACTTGCGCAAGACCACTCATAATATCCTTGAGCATATGCCGGTCATCGGCAAAAGCGTTGACGAGGCGGTCGAAAGGATTAAAAAAGGTATTCGAATGGTCCTGCCCGCCAGCCAGATGTTTGAAAGCATGAATATCCCATACTTCGGCCCCGTTGACGGCCACGACATCGGCGCACTTGTACAGTTGTTCAATGCGCTGGCCGACTTAGAGCACCCTTCCATTCTGCACGTTTACACAAAGAAAGGCAAAGGCTTCCAGCCCGCCGGCTCCCAGCCCAGCAGATTCCACTCGACCGGCCCATTCAAGATCAACAACCATAAAAACAGGGAATGTGTCGAGGTTGAGACCGCCCCGAAAACCGGCAGGCCTACATATACTAATGTATTTGGCAAGCACCTGACCGAATTGGCCGAAAAGGACGACAAAATAATCGCGATCACTTCGGCTATGCGTGACGGCACTGGGCTGGTGGAATTTCGCAGGAGATTCGAGGACAGGTTCTACGACGTTGGTATTGCTGAAAGCGCGGCGGTAGATATTGCAGCGGGGCTGGCAAGGAGCGGCCTAAAGCCGGTCGTCTGTATTTATTCGACTTTTTTGCAGAGGAGCTTCGACCAGATATTCCAGGAAGTGGCGTTACAGAACCTGCCTGTGATATTTTGTGTCGACAGGGCCGGCTTTGTCGGCTCTGACGGGCCAACGCACCACGGTTTGTTTGATATTGGTTATTTTCGGATGATGCCCAATATGGTCTTGACGGCGCCTGCGGATGAGACCGAAATGAAACTTGCCCTGGAATTTGCACTGAGCGAAGGTAAGCCGGTGGTTATCCGATATCCGAAAGACTTTGTGCCGAAACAGAAGTCTTTCGGAGCCGCCTGTGCCAAGCCGTTCAAATTAGGCAAAAGCGTGGTCGTCAAAAAGGAGAAAGAATCCGCGATTGCGATTGTCAGTTACGGCAGCGTTTTAGCAGAAGCGCTGGGAGCGGTCGAGCTGCTGGCCGGCGACGGGATTGCGGTCGATGTAATCAATGCCCGGTTTGCCGCCCCGATTGATGAAAAAATTATCCAGTTACCTGGCAAAGGCAAAGGTATCATAACGGTGGAAGACCACACGAGCGCCTGCGGATTCGGCTCAGCCGTGCTCGAATTAGCTGCAGCTACTTTCGATAAGCCTATGACGAAACCGATAGTGGTGCTTGGCGCACCGAGGCAGTTTATAAAACATGACACGCGGCCGCTACAGCTTATGCAGGCCGGTATAAATGCCGATAAAATAGTTCAGACGGTAAAAGAACTGCTGCGGGCGAAAAGCTTGCTTGGCAAGGCCTGAAACGAGGTACGAAATAAAATGGGAGATAGTAACCTGCCCAAATTAGTGATATTCGGCGACGCGACAAAGGGACACGTGGCCGAGATAATCGCGGAATTTCTCGACTTTGCAAAGGGCAAGGCCGAGGTCCTTGCCAGCTGCGGCATCGAGGATTGTACGGTCGATATTTTGCAGGAGGCCGACTTCGCTGTTGTCTTCGGGGGCGACGGCAGTATTACTTCGGCTGCGAGACATCTGAGCCAGATGAACGTGCCGGTGATAGGTGTCAACCTCGGCAAGCTCGGCTACTTAGCCGAATTCAACGTTGACGAGCTTAAAGAATTTTTTCCATCTCTAACTTCAGGAAAAGTCCGCATCGACAAACGCATGATGCTGGCGTGTACGATTTCCGGTAAAGAGAAGGCGGAATTCTGCTCAGTAGCCATCAACGATGTAGTTATCACATCCGGGCCGCCTTTTAAGATGATCGAGTTAAAAATCTCGGTGGACGGCCAACCTCTCGCCGGCTGTATTGGCGACGGCCTAATCATTTCCACACCCACCGGATCAACGGCCTACAATCTCTCGGCAGGTGGGCCTATCCTTTCGCCCAAGATGGAGGCGATGGTTATTACTGCGATTTGTCCGCATTCGCTTAGTTTTCGTCCAATTGTTATCAATGCCGAAAGCACGGTGGAGGTTTTCGGCGTCCGTGTTAATGAAGGCACAACGGTTTCAATCGATGGGCAGGTATCGCGGAAACTGTCGATTGATGATGTTGTAAGAATCGAGAGGCATAAAGGCGATTTTCTGGTTGTCAGCAATCCACTTCGGACCCAGTGGGATACATTAGCTACTAAACTAAGCTGGGCAGAAAAGCCGAAGTATAAGAGCGACTCAACGCCAACGGGGTAAACTTAGCATAGCGAGTCTTAGAGCCGCTAAAAAGAAGTATGAACTCGCTGCAAACTGCAATTAAGAAATAAAATATCGGTGCCGTTACCGGACGTTGTTTGGGATTTTTCCATCAAGAAACCGGGATTTGATGACGTAAAATATGATTAATGGCGAACATACCGACATATATTGGGTATTTGAAATTATGAGGAACCGGCTTTTTATAATTTTTTCAGCGGTATTTATAGCCTCTTTATCGGGGACTGCCCGGCCCCTGACTAATTCAAGTGTCGTCAATCCTTCGGTGCGCAGTCCGGTTGGGCCGGCGACGGTTCCGCAGAGCAGTTACCGCAGCGGATTGTTTGCCAGTCCTAATCCGATAGATACGACCGGTAATCTTGTGATTACCGGCAATGTTGCCAGCGGCAAACACTTTCAGGGAATTGTGCCATATAGTTCGACATCGAACTTCGAAGGCACAGCCGGCTCAACAACACTTGATTCCTTTTTGAGGCGTTCAGCCGGCTCAGGAGGCATCGGCAATCTGCCTGGCACATACAATCCATATTATTCATCATCCGGTACAGTAACCACAACGAGGCCAGGTCTGTCCAGCATTGTCAGGCCGCCAACAATAAACACGGAGGGCCGAACTACGGAAGGATTTACCGTCTCAGGCGCAGGGCAGGAACGGACTTTGGCCGGTGCTCAGATTGGAATTCAAGATGTAAGCTACCGGCCGATGCGGTTTAGTCCGCAGCAGCTCGAAAAGCTAATTGTAGACGGTGTCCTCACACGCACAGAAGCCAAAAGACTGGTTGATGAACAAAATGTAGGACAGATGGAACGTTTGCAGCAGGACCTGCAGAGGTTAGAAAACAGTACTCCACTATTCAGGCAAAGCCTGATAGTCCGGGATGACCCCTTGCGGCCATTCGGTAAGTTTGAACAGACCAAAGATGTGTTACGACCGTTTGAATTGCCGAGATTCAAAGAGCAGGCCGGCGAGGACATACAGCTTCAGCCCACAGAATATAAAGAACCTGCACCAGCTAAAGATGAACAGGCTTACCTGAAAACAATAAAACAAATCGATGCGTTCAAAAAAGCAACGCAAGATTCCGCCGGCGGCGATGTTTATGAGCAGATGAAAAAGGAGATTGAAAGCATTAAAAAAAGTTTCGAGACCACAGTCAATAAAGAAACAATGGAACAGACCGGAACAGCAGCCGACGTCAAAGAGTCATCAAAAGCAAAGAAGGATTCTTTTGAAAAACTGCTGAACCAAATGCAGACACCTCTTACGGACGAAGAAATAGAAGAGCTTGAGGCCGAGCTTGTAAGAGAGGCAATGAGCAGGAATCAACAAGAGAAACTTACCGGCGCTTCCTTAACCGCCAGAGCCAAAGGCATAATGGGTGAACACAAGACCTTTGCATCCTACTCGAAGGACAAGTTCAATCAGCATATGCGGTCAGCGGAGCAGTATCTAAAAGAGGGTAAGTACTACCGGGCTGCGGATACATATACCCTTGCGTCGATTTACAAGCCTAACGACCCGCTTGCATACGCGGGCAAGAGCCATTCGTTATTCGCGGCCGGCGAGTATATGACCAGCGCGCTGTTTCTCTCGCGAGCTCTGGAGATTTTCCCTGAGTATGCGCAGTTTAAGATAGACCTTGTGGCCATGGTCGGGGACAGGGACAAGCTCGAAAGCAGAATAATCGATATCAAACAATGGATAGAGCGAAGCGGTTCGGCCAAGCTGCGATTTCTATTAGGCTACGTCTATTACCAGATGGGCAGATTGCAAGAGGCCAAAAAATCGATTGACGCCGCATACGAAAAGCTGCCTGAGTCACCGGCTGTAATTGCACTTAAGAAGGCCATTGACGGCGCTGCGGCAGGCAGTCAAAGCACCAATTAAACATAGCTATTGAATGGGGGGGGTATTGTTTATTGTCGAGGTGGAAGACTGTGCAGCCGCAGGTTCGGCTGATTTTTCCTATTTTTAACAGGCCCCGGCCGGTATTTGTGAATCTAAACTCACACGTATTTTTTGTTCCCTGGCCGACATCGCCTAAATCATAAACCGTCTTCTCAAAAGAAATCCTCGGTAGATGATTCTCAACGGCTAAAGCTAATCTTTGTATGCTAATTGACAATGAAAGGAAAAGGTGTGTTAAAACAAATAGCATAAAAAGCTTATTTCGATACATATCTCACTTTACATCCGGTTATAGTTATAATAGTAGCGTCTGGTATTATTCGGGGCAACAAGGTCTTTTTTCTCAATTTTGAAGCCAGTGCATCATATGCGAATTCGGTCACCTCAACGATAATGTCATTCTTTGGCTCCACGCTTCTTCAACAATTCAGCTATTTCTTTATGTTCCATATCCATTGCTAATTTAAGCGGACTTCTTATTCTGATCATTTCATCTATGGGCTCATTGACGTCGGCCCCCTTTTCGATGAGCATTTCGACAACTCTGACATGGTTTCTCTGAATAGCCTTGAGCAGAGGAGTCCATCCATTATCATCTTTCTCATTGACATCAGCCCCACCGTCTATCAGGGTCACCAACATCTCTAAGATTACTGTCTCTTTTTCATAGGCGGGTAGCTTTTGTGCATTAGAGCGCCGATAGTATACCCCTCGATGGTTACCGCCAAACCGAAAGGCCGATGTTAGTGTTGTGCCTAATCCGCAACGGTCGTTAGCATTATAACCTTCTTGAAGCAATTCTCGGACATGTTCTACATCGCCGTGCACTATAGCAATCCAAAAGAACTGGGCTCGTTTTTGAGCGTAGGCATCACCCCATGTGTAAAGAAAGGTCCCTATTGGCATTAGAACAAAGACAAGCGATAACAGAGAGCCTCTGGAGATAATAATCAATGCAAGCGAGAGAATACCCGCAATCAGGCCAGTGAAGAGAAGAATAGACAACTCGTGAGGCAGGGCATAACTTGGCGTTATGAGCATGAACGAGAGCAGCATCAAGCCAAATACCCAAATTCGAGCAGCCTCTATCTTTCGTCTCACGGGAGCAGCTTCTTTCTTTTCTGTCTTTGCCAATAGTAGGATAGCTGCAAACCCCAATATCACATGTAGAAAAAGTAAGCCTAAAAGCTTACCACCAGAAAAAGCAGTCACTGAAAAAAGAATCATAGCCGATGCCATCAGCAAAAATGCAAGCAACCTTTGTTTACTATAACTGTGCAGCAGTTGGCCAACTATATTCCGCTGTGAAGACGGTTTGCTCATCCTATTTTCTCCTTTTCCATAATTGTCTACAAGGTTTGAACACTTAACTCTGGTTACTTACTGTAATGCAAAAACCTGCATAACTCAGAGTCTCCAGTTCTCAATAACGTTCTAAGCAAAAATAAATTAGACGTATCCTAACTAATCCCCCCAGTGGGGCGTTAGTGTGCCCCCCCATATTTTAGGCGGCTTTTTTACTTTGCAGGAAGAGTGCGAACTTTTTGAAGGCTTGAGTTTATTGAGATCACCTAAGAATCCTGCCTCAGCCCAATTCACTTTCGAGGCAGGACTACCTTCACAAGTCTGACACGTAAGAGCGGCCACAGGTGGAGCTATGAAATTGCTCCAAAGCCGAGCCTTCCAAAGAGTCCAGCTGAGGCCCTTGCCACATAACTTATTTGCGACACCCCATAGAAAGTAATTTGCTTCATGTACACAATAGCATCCACCGTTGACAGTGACGGTGTCTTGACAATCACAAGTGCCTCCACTGATCGTTTCATTATGTAATTCATCAATATCCCATGAACTTTGAGCACTTAGGCCTTCGATGGCATCACAGCGTCTTTCTCTCTCATTTGGATCCCAGATCATGAACCAGTTTATAAATAACTTCATTCGTAACGATGCCAGGGCAAACGTAATGTCCGGACCACAGGAGCCACATTTCTGGGCTGTGATGTTCGGCCAACAACGGCGTGGCAAGAACAATCCCCATTGGTCAAAGTAAACAATGGGATTGTTGTTGGCATAGCTATATAGGCCCAGTCCATCTTGATATTGATCGGGTACTACAAATCTATTTGGCTTTTGCGGATTTGGCGTAATACCCAGCGGGTCGTGTGTTAGCCATCTTCC